>WNFI01020133.1_pt1 | contig 41827 bp, 42 predicted proteins | sample 5400471 | NCBI WGS metagenome assembly WNFI01 (sample SAMN13153348, study PRJNA577476) | soil metagenome | isolation source: 100 cm saprolite on Douglas fir-dominated hillslope | place: USA:California | collected 2013-09-17 | reverse complement strand
CGCGACCACGGCCGCGCTCGACTACACCCTCGACGGCGTGTCGGGCCGGCGCGGCATCCAGCGCCAGGAGTTCGGCATTCCCGACGCCACCGCGACGGCCGACGTGGGCGACATGTGGTGGGGCGGCTTCGCGCAGAACGGCTGGGGCATCGCGGTGCTGAAGCAGCATCGTTCGCTGTTCGGCGTGTGGTTCACCTACGATGCCGGCGGCGCGCCGACCTGGTTCGTGATGCCCGCCGGATACTGGAGCGACGCCGCGACGTATGAAGGCCACATCTACCGCACCACCGGCTCGCCGTGGCTGGGCCGCGCTTACGACGTGAATGCGCTGCAGGTGTCCGACGTGGGCGGGTTCCGCTTTCGCTTCGGCATCGAGGGCGCCGCCTTCGACTACCTGATCGACGGCAAGAGCGGTACGATGGCTCTGGTCCGACAGCCCTTCTGAGCCCCATGCCCATCGCGCGCCTTCGCTTCTTCCTCTCCATCGTGCTGCTCGCGCTGTCGTTCGGCGCCGCGGCGGCCATGCCGGACTTCGAGCAGCTCGAGCGCAAGCTGAAGATCCGCCCCGAGCAGAAGGAGCAGTTCGACATCACCGTGGGCTCCACGCGGCGCGCGCTCCTCGCGGTCGGCATCGCGGCGCTCGAGCTGAAGGACCGGCTCGCGAGCGAGCTTGCCAAGCCGGCACCCGACTTCCGCGCCTTCGCGCGCGCGAACGACGACATCATCGAGCAGACGCGCCCGCTCTTCAAGGACGCGGGCATGGAGTGGAAGAAGCTCTATGCCCTCCTCGACGACGAGCAGATCGGGATCGCCAAGTCGTTCTGGAGCGACAATCTGGGACGCTTCATCAAGTAGGCTCCCGATGGCGCGCCGCGCCCTCGCGCTTTTTCTCTTCGCATTCGCCGGGCTCGCGCACGCGGCGCTGAGTGGCTCGATCGTCGACGCGGCGTTCGTGGCAAAAGCGTCTTCACGCGGCGCGATCCTGTGGGACGTGCGCTCCGCGGACCTGTATCGCGCCGGCCATCTTTCCGGCGCGGTTAACATCGGCCACGTCGCCGACGCGCTCCTCGACGAGAAGACGCAGCTTTTCCTCCCCATCGAGACCATCGCCGCGCGCCTGGGCGAGGCGGGCATCGACCTGAAGCGCGAGATCGTGGTCTACGGCAGTTCGGGGAGCGCCTTCGCCTATTTCGCCGAGTTCGCGCTCGATTACTTCGGCGCGCGCAAGGTGCACATCTTCAACGACGGCTTCGAGGGTTGGCGCGCCGCGGGCCGGCCGGTTTCGACGAAGGAGGTGCGGCGTTCGCCTGTGAGGGTGCGGCCGTTCGCCAATCCAAGCATGCTCATTACCACCGGCGAAGTCCTCGCGCGCGTGGGCTCGCCGCGCGTCCAATTCGTCGACGTGCGCAGGCTTGGCGAATTCAACGGCGACGAATCCGAAACGCTCCACAGCGGTCACATTCCGGGCGCGGTGCACGTCCCCTACGATGCGAGCCTCGTCGACGGGAAGCTCCGCAAGACCGCGGCGCTGCGCAAGCTCTACGCCGGCCTCGACCCGCGCAAGGAAACCATCGTCTACTGCCACACCGGCGTGCGCGCGGCCATGACCGCCGCCATCCTCACCCGCCTCGGCTTCCGCAGCGTGCGCGTCTACCACGCCTCCTGGCTCGAATACGGCAACCTCCCCGACCCCCCGGTGGAACAATAAGTCGTGTCAGGTACGACTTTTTAAGTTGTACCTGACACGACTTTCAGGGGAGGAAGGGGGGCGAGAGGACGCGCAGGCCGATGGAGAACCAGCGCTCCGAAGTGTCGGACGCGGCGCGGTTGCCGTAGGTCGCATCCATCTGCACGCGCTCCTTGACGATCCAGTAGCGAAGGCCCACCTGGTAGAACGGCCGGCCGGGCTCTGAGCGGAAAATCTCGGGGATGAAGAAAAGGTCGTCGCGCAGGCGAATCTCGTTCCCCAGGCCCCAGGTCGCCACCCGCCGGCCCAGGTCGCGCCGGTTCACCGCGCCCGCGTTCACGTGCACTACCCACGCGTCGTCGTTGAAGGAGAAGCTGAGAGGCACGTAGAAGTAGGCGTCGCCGGGCCAGCCATTGGCGCTCTCGCGCCGGGGATGACGCAGCGTCCCGACCGCGAACCCCAATCCCCAGCCACCGGCCTCGAGCGGCTTCAGGATCGTCTTCACCTGGAGCACCTGGTCGGTGAAGGCGCTCTCGCCATGCTCGCTTGTGCGCGCGCCACCAAAGGTGAGCTCGAAATCGCCGGTGGGATTGCATGCGGGCAATGCCCACATCTCGGTGGACTCGCGATTGCGACGGATCCAGCTTTCGACCTGGCACGCGTTCGGATCGACCACGCGCGCATCGTCGGTGATCATCGGGCGGGCGGCCGTGGCGTCCGCAGCCGGGATGCAGAGGAGAGCGAGCGTTGCGAGGGCGGCACTGCGGCGCATGCGCGATTCTATGCGAGGTTCCCTCTCGCGGGAAAGGAAACCGATACGCGCGTCCCGGCGTCCGCCTCGCCGCCCTTCACCTCGATCGTCGCGCCGTGGCGCTGCGCGATTTCCTTCACGATGGCAAGCCCCAGGCCGCTCCCCTCGGTGGACTCGTTGTCGAGGCGCCGGAAGCGCTCGAAGATGAGGATGCGCTGCTCTACGGGGATGCCCGGGCCGTCGTCGCCGACCTCGAGCACGGAGAGCGTGCCGGCCCGCGAGGTGGCGACCTTCACCGTCGTGGCGCCGTAGCGCGCCGCGTTGTCCACCAGGTTCGACGCGAGCTCGCCCACGAGCACCGCGTTGCCGAGTATCGGCGCGGGCGCCAGGTCGAACTCGATCTCCACGCCGCGCGGTGTGGCCGCGCGCAGCCACGGCCCCGCGTGCTCGCGCACGACGTCGGCCAGGTCGCACGGTTCTTGCGGCACCTCGGGATTCGAGATCGGATCGGCGGAAGCGAGCGAGAGGATCTGCTGGGCGAGGCGTGCAAGTCGCAGCGCGCCCTCGCGCGCGTGTTTGAGGTGAGTTTCGCGCCCCGCGCCGCTCGCCGCGAGCTCGAGCTGCGTCGTGAGGCCGGCGATCGGCGTGCGCAGCTGGTGCGCCGCGTTGGCGATGAAGCGCGCCTGCACGCCCTGCGCGTCGTCGAGGCGGCGCAGCATGCCGTTCAGCTCGCGCACCAGCGGACGCAGCTCCTCGACCACGCGGCCTTCCTCGACCGGGCTCAGGTCCACGGCGGAGCGCGACTGCACCTGCATGCGAAGCTCCTCGACGGGGCCCAGCCCGCGGCGAACCCCGAGCAGCACCGCGAGGACCGCTGCGGTCGACAGGAGCGTGGTCGGCACGATCGCGGAAAGCGCGGCGTCGCGCGAAGCCGCATCGCGCTTGCGCCGCGTCTCGGTCGCGACGATCTGCACCGGGATGCCCTCGGCCCGCGCGGAGATCGTCACGGCACGGATGGGTTGGCCCTGGTGCACGTCGTCCCAGAAGCGCGGCTGCGGCTCGGGCGTGAACGGCGCCTTCGGCAGGCTCCAGTCGCCGGCGACCACGTTGCCTGCGCCGTCCATCACCGCGTAGTGGATCTGGTCGGTGCTGTCGGCGCGCAGCACCGCCTCGGCCTCGGGGTTGAAGCCGAGGATGATCTCACCCTTGCGCACACGCAGGTAGGGAACGATGGCGCGCGCGATGTCGGCGAGATCGAGGTCGTAGGCCGCGGTGAGGCGGCGCTCGAGGAACGCGTAGGCGCCGCCGCCGGCAACGACGCCGACAACGACCAGCGGAGGCAGCAGCCAAGCGACCAGGCGCCGCCTAAGGCTTTGCATCGCTCCAGGCTTCGACCAGGTAGCCCAGGCCGCGAATGGTGCGGATGCGGATGCCGGAGGGCTCGAGCTTCGCGCGGATCCGCGAGATGTGCACCTCGATCGCGTTGGCCGACATGTGCTCGTCCCACGACGCGACCGCGCCGGCGATCTTGTCCTTGGCGACGATCGCCTCGATGTTGGAGAAGAGGTACTCGAGGATCGCATGCTCGCGCTGCGAAAGGTCGAGCGGCGCGCCGTTCACCAGCGCGCGCTTCTTCGCGAGGTCGATGGTGAGCGGCCCATGCTCGATCAGGCGCGAGCGCACCGCGCGCCCGCGCCGCGCGAGCGCCGCCACGCGCGCCGAGAGCTCCTCCTGCGCGAAGGGCTTGGCGAGATAGTCGTCGGCGCCCAGGGTGAGGCCGTGCACGCGGTCGTTCACCGCGTCGCGCGCGGTGAGGACCAGCACCGCCTGCTCGCCGCCGCGCGCGCGGAACTTCTTCAGCCACGTGAACCCGTCGACGCGCGGCAGTCCGATGTCGAGGATCACCAGGTCGACCTCGCTCACGCGCAGAGCCGTATCGGCCGCGATGGCGTTGTCCACCGCGTCGACCACGTAGCCCTCACGCCGCAGGGTCTCGGTGAGGCCGTTGGCGAGAAGGGGGTCGTCCTCGACGATCAGGATGCGCATGGGCCACATCATACCGGCGCTTTTGCGCTCAGATTCATGCAAGCTTGACGGCGCATAGTTCGCTTTCGTTTCATCCGTTCCGTTCCGCGCCGCGATGCGATGTTTCCTGTCCGGATTCGCGGTGGCGGTCGTGGTCGCCTGGGCGGGTGCTGCCCGCGCGGCCTCCGACTGCGCCGCGCTGCCACAACTGCCGCTCTCCTTCGGCGCAGCCGAGGAACGCTTCCCGCGCTGCAATCGCGACGTGCGCGCGGCCGAGCTTGCCGCCGCGGCGGTGGCGGCCGATCGGCGCATCGCCATGCAGCGGCCCAATCCCACGCTCACCCTGGGGGCCTCGAACGTGAATCCCCGTGCCGGCGTGGGGGCCGGGTCGCTGCGCGACAAGACCTTCGACAGCTCCATCCGCGTCGAGCAGCTGATCGAGCGCGGCGGCAAGGCGGAGCTGCGCGAGGCGCAGGCCGAAGAGCTCTATGCGGCCGCGCGCGCCGATGTCGCCGAGCAGCTGCGCGTGCAGCGCCTGGTGATGCGCACCGCGTTCTTCGACCTCGCCGCGGCGCAGGAGAAGGTGCGATTGCAGCGCGAGTTCGGCGCGCTCGCCGCCGACTCGGCCGCGGCCTCGAAGCGGCGCTTCGAGGCGGGCGAGGTGCCGCGTGCCGAAGCCGATCGCTTCCGCCTCGACGCCGCGCGTGCCGCGAACGACGCCCTGCAGGCGGAAGCCGATCGCGACCGCGCGCGCCTCGAGCTTGCCAAGCTGATCGGCGCGGAGGCCGCGGCGCGCACCCTGGTGGTCGAAGTGGCATGGCCGCCGGTGTCGGAGACGAACCTGCAGGGCACCGGCATTTCCTACGGGCTCACATTCTCGGTGCCGCTGCGCGTGCGCCACGCGAACGAGGGCGAGGCCGCACGGGCGATCGCCGATTTCGACTCGGCGCAGGCGGTGCTCGCTCGCGCGGAAGCGCAAGCCGAGGCGGAAGCGCGCCTCACCGAGGCCGATTGGCTCGCGGCGCGACAGCGCCGCGAGCGCTTCGAGAGCGAGGTCCGCCCCGCGGCCCGCGAGGTGGGCTCCGCCGCGGAGTTCGCCTATTCACGCGGTGCGACGGGCGTGCTCGACCTCCTCGATGCGCGCCGCTCCCTGAAGGCCGTCGAGCTGGACGAGGCGCAGGCGCGCGCCGACGCCGCGAAGGCCTGGGCGCGGCGCGCGGCCGCCGTGGAAACGGTCGAGGAATGAACCGATGAAGATCCACTCGTCCGTCGAAGCGCTCTACGCGCTGATCTTCGCGATCTGCGTGCTCGTGGCGCTATTCCTCCTCACGAGCTGCGGGGCGAAGGAGCCCGTGGTCGCGGACAAGCATCCCACGGTGCAAGGTCAGGCGATTACCTTTCCGAAAGGCAGCCCCGCGTCGGCGCGCCTCGCGGTCGAGAAGGTCGAAGCGCCGATCGAGCGCGACCTGGTGCTCCCGGCGCGCCTCACCTGGGATGAGGATCGCACCGTGCGCGTCTTCCCGCCGTTCGCCGGGCGCGTGACGCGCCTCGTCGCGAAAGTCGGCGACCATGTCGCGGCGGGCGCGCCTCTCGCGGAGATGATGTCGCCCGACTTCGGCCAGGCGCAGGCCGACGCGCGCAAGGCCCAGGCCGACCTCGCCCTCGCCACGCAGGCGCTCGACCGGCAGAAGGAGCTCAATGCGCATGGCGTGACCAGCGCGAAGGACCTGCAGCAGGCCACCGCGGATTTCGCGCGCGCGCGCGCCGAAGCCGACCGCGCCGTCGGACGCTTGAGCGCCTACGGCCACGCGGTCGGCGGCGACAACCGCTTCGTGCTGAAGAGCCCCACCGCCGGCGTGGTGGTCGAGCGCAACCTCAATCCGGGCCAGGAGCTGCGGCCCGACCAGCCCGGCAGCCCGCTCTTCGTGATCACCGATCCCACGCGCCTCTGGGTGACCGTGGACGCGAACGAAGCGGACCTGCGCTCGCTAAAGGTGGGAATGCCGCTCGTCATCAGCAGCAATCAATTCCCCGAGGATGCCTTCGCGGGAACGCTTACCCAGCTCTCCGATTTCGTCGACCCGGCGTCGCGGACCGTGAAGGTGCGCGGCAGCGTGCCCAATCCGGATCGCACATTGAAGGGCGAGATGTACGTCTCGGCACGCATCAAGGTGCCGCGCGGCGACCTGCCGACGGTGAATTCCAGGGCGATCTACCTCTCGGGCGTGGGTCACTTCGTGTTCGTGCGCACCGCGGGCGACAGCTTCACGCGCCGGCCCGTGCGCATCGGGCGCGAGATCGACGGGCGCATGCCGGTCCTCTCCGGCCTGAAGGAAGGCGAAGAGGTGGTGGTGGCGGGCAACCTCTTCCTCGACCAGATTCTCGCCTCGGCGCGCGCCGACGAGGATGCCGCGAGGAAATAGATGATCCGCCGCATCGTCGACTTCTCGCTGCGCCAGCCGCTCTTCGTCTTCCTCGGCACGGTGATCTTCGCGGTCGCGGGCGTGATCGCCTTCCAGGCGCTGCCGGTCGAGGCGTTCCCGGACGTCTCCGACACGCAGGTGAACATCATCGCGCTCTACCCGGGGCGTGCCGCCGAGGAGGTCGAGCGGCAGGTGACGATTCCCATCGAGACCGCCTTGAGCTCCGTGCCGAACGTGGTGCGCGCGTTCTCGCATACGCAGTACGGGCTCTCGTTCATGATTCTCACCTTCAACGACAAGCCCAACGACCAGCTGGTGCGCCAGCAGGTGATCGAGCGCCTGCGGGGCGTCGACGTTCCGCCGGGCGTGCAGCCCGACATCGCGCCGCTCGCCACCGCCATCGGCGAGATCTTCCGCTTTCGCCTGCGCGGCGATCACCTCTCGCCGCAAGAGCTGCGCACGCTGCAGGACTGGGTGGTGGAAAAGCAGCTGCGCCTCGTGCCCGGGGTGGCCGACGTGGTGACCATGGGCGGGACCATGAAGCAGTACGAGGTGAATCCCGACCTCGCGAAGATGCGCGACTACAAGGTCACGCTCGCGCAACTGTTTACCGCGCTGTCGCGTGCCAACGGCAACGCGGGCGGTGGGGGCGTCACTCAGGGGCGCCAGCAGTTCCTGGTGAGGAGCCTCGGGAGCTTCCGCTCCTCCGCGGACATCGGCCAGGTCGTCGTGGCGGAGAACAAGGGCACGCCGCTCCTCGTGAAGGACCTGGCCGACGTGCGCGTGGGATCGGCGCCGCCGCAGGGCCTGGCCGGCCAGGACGAGGCTGACGACATCGTGAACGGCATCGTCATCATGCGCAAAGGCGAGAACCCGTCGCGCGTGCTCGAGGGCCTGAAGGAGAAGATCGCCTACGTGAACGCGCAGATCCTGCCCAAGGGCGTCGAGATCGTGCCGTACTACGACCGCTCGTGGCTGATCGCCAGGACGCTGCGCACGGTCTTCACCAACCTCACCGAGGGCGCCATGCTGGTGATGCTGGTGCTCTTCGTCTTCCTCGGAAACCTGCGCGCCGCGCTGATCGTCGCCGCGGTGATCCCGCTGTCGCTGATGGCGACCTTCCTCGGGCTCACCGTCGTCGGCATTCCGGCGAACCTGCTCTCGCTGGGCGCGATGGACTTCGGCATCATCGTCGACGGCGCGGTGATCGTGGTGGAGAACATCGTGCGCCGACTCGGGGAGATGCCGAATGAAAAGCTCGCCAACTCGCGCGCGCGTTACAACGCGGTGGTCGAGGCGACTTACGAGGTGGGGAGGCCCACGGTGTTCTCGATGGTCATCATCATCGCCGCGCACATCCCGATCTTCACGCTGCAGCGCCACGAGGGGCGCATCTTCTCGCCCATGGCGTGGACGGTGACCTCCGCGCTGGTCGGCTCGCTCGCGCTCTCGCTCACGCTGGTGCCGCTCCTTTGCGCGAAGCTGCTGAGGAAGGACCTGGGGCACGGCGACAACCGCCTGGTGGAATGGCTCAAGGCGCGCTACGAGCCGCTGCTGAGGAAGGCCATCGCGAGGCCGCGCCTCATCAAGGGCTTCGCGGTGGCGACGCTGGTGGCGAGCCTCGCCCTGGCGACCCAGCTGGGCAGCGAGTTCCTTCCCGAGCTGAACGAGGGCACGACGTGGGTGAACCTCACGTTGCCCGCGTCGGTGTCGCCGGCCGAGGCCCAGGAGCAGGTGCGCGAAGCGCGCCGCGCCCTGCACACGGTGCCGGAGGTTCGCACCGTCATCTCCAAGGTCGGACGTCCCGACGACGGCACCGATCCCAAGATCTTCAACTCCGCGGAGTTCTACGTGGATTTCATTCCGGATTCCGAATGGCGCGCGGGCAAGACCAAGGACGACCTCATCCGCGAGATGGACGCCGCGGTCTCGGCGATTCCCGGCATGGAACCCTCGTTCTCGCAGCCGATCCGCGACAACGTTCTCGAAAGCATCTCCCAGGTCGATGGCCAGATCGTGATCAAGGTGCGCGGCGAGGACCTCGACCTCATCAACGCCGAAGCCCAGCAGATCCTCGCGAAGGTCGCGACGGTCCCGGGCGTGGCGCGCGCGTTCATCGACCGCGTGGGCTCGCTTCCGCAGTTCCTGGTCGACATCGACCGCGCCGCGGCGGCGCGCTACGGCATCAACGTGGGCGACGTGCAGGACTTGATCGAGACCGCGCTCGCCGGCAAGTCGACCTCGGAGTTGTGGGAAGGCGAGAGGCATTTCAGCGTGGTGGTGCGCCTGAAGCCCGGCGAGCGCGACCTGGGCGAGCTCGGCAAGCTCCTGGTCGCCGCGCCCAACGGCGCGCAGGTGCCGCTCGCGCAGCTCGCGCGCTTCCGCTCGGTGTCGGGCGCGATGAACATCGCGCGCGAGAACGGCCGGCGCGTGGTGTCGATCGGCGTCTTCATCCGCGATCGCGACATGGGCAGCGTGGTGAGGGACATGCAGGCGCGCGTGGCGCAGGGCGTGAAGCTCTCCGAGGGCGACGAGGTCACGTGGTCGGGCGAGTTCGAGAACCAAGAGCGCGCGATGAAGCGGCTCCTGTGGATCGTGCCGCTTTCCATCGGCCTCATCTTCCTGCTGCTTTTCGACGCGTTCGGCTCGTTCAGGAGCGCGCTCCTCATCATCGCCAACATCCCGTTCGCGATGGTGGGCGGCATCCTCGCGCTCTATCTCATCGGGATTCCGCTTTCGGTGTCGGCGGCGATCGGCTTCATCGCGCTCTTCGGCCAGGCGGTGCTGAACGGCGTGGTGATGGTCACCTACTTCAACCAGCTGCAGCTCGACGGGCTCTCGGTGGAGGAGGCGGTGGTGCGCGGCTCGCTCGTGCGGCTGCGCACCGTGCTCATGACCGCGCTCCTCGCGATGCTAGGCCTGCTGCCGATGGCGCTGTCGCACGCGATCGGCGCCGAGACCCAGCGCCCGCTCGCGATCGTGGTGATCGGCGGGCTCATCTCGGCAACGCTCCTCACGCTCTTCGTTCTGCCGACGCTGTACCGCTCCGTGGCGATCGACATTCGCGCGCGAGAGGAAGAAGAAGCCGGAGCGATTCCGTGAGCGCGATCGCCGGAGCCGGTCGCCCCGGGGAATTCGGCGCGACCGGGCGCGATGCCGGTTACGCGGGCGTACGTAGCGTCCCGCTGTGGATCGTGATCGCGATCGTGGCGCTTTATGCCTCGGCGGGTCTCATCGGCCACGATCCCTGGAAGCAGGACGAGGCGTATGTGTTCGGCGGCATCCTCGATCTGCTGAACTCGGGCGACTGGGTGGTGGTGAAAGTCGGCGGCGTGCCGTTCATGGAGAAGCCGCCGCTCTTCCATTGGGTCGGCGCCCTTACGGCGACGCTCGCTTCGCCATGGCTTCCCCTACACGACGGCGCGCGCCTCGCGAGCGGAGTCTTCACGATCGTCACGGTGCTCGCGGTGGCGCTCGCTTCGCGCCTCTTGTGGGGGCGAGGGCGGGGGCGCGTCGGCGCGCTCCTCACGGTGAGCGCCGCGGGACTTCTCACCAATGCGCAGATGATGCTCACCGACCTGCCGCTGATGGCGGGTTTCGCGATCGCGCTTGCCGGGTTTGCGGGTTGCCATCGCGAGCGCCCATGGGGCGGCGCGCTCCTCGGCGTGGGAGTGGGAGTGGGCTTCCTCGGCAAGGGGCTCTTCGCGCCGGGCGTGCTCGGCCTGGCGGCCATCGCCCTGCCCATCGCGTTCGCGCAATGGCGACGAGCGCGCTATCTGCGCGAGCTCGCCATCGCGCTCGTGGCCGCGCTTCCCTTTCTCGTCATCTGGCCTGTCGCACTTTGGTCGCGCTCCCCGGAGCTGTTCCACGTCTGGTACTGGGACAACAACATCGGACGCTACCTCGGCTTCTCCGTAGCCTACCTCGGCGCCGCGACGGAGAGCGGCTATTGGGTGCAAACGCTTCCGTGGTTTCTCTTTCCGCTCTGGATGTTCGCCGCGCTGGCGCTCGCGCGCTCGCGCGCACGGATGGAAACCGAAGCCGGGGCCCAGGTTGGCTTGACGGTGGCCGCATGCGTGGCGGTGATCCTGTGGAGCTCGGCCTCGGCACGCTCGATCTATGCGCTGCCGCTGGTGCCCGCGCTGGCCGTGCTCGCGGCCGGCGCGATCGGGCCCAGCGCCGCGCGCCTGGACCGCGCGCTTCGAATGCTCGGCGTCGCGTTTGCCGCGTCGATGGCGGTGGCGGTCTGGTGGGTGTGGGCTTGCCTCGTCTTCGCGCACGACGCGCCCGACTGGCCGTGGCTCGGCGCCTACTTTCCGCTGCGCTACGCCCTGGAGCTCTCGCTGCCGGCAGCCATCGCGGCGGCGGCGGTAAGCGTCGCCTTTGTCGCGCTCGCATGGGGCTCGCGGCGCATGGCGTCGGGAGGACTGGCGGTCTGGTCGGGTGCGCTCGCCGCGGGATGGACGCTGGTGACGCTTCTCTGGCTGCCGTGGATCGATCACGCGAAGAGCTACCGCGGCGTCTACGAGTCGCTCGCTCACGCCATTCCCGCGCAGGCCGACTGCGTCGCGAGCCTGGAAATCGGAGAGTCGGAACGGGCGGTGCTCGAGTACGTGCTCGGAATTCCGACCATCGATCCCGATGACGGGTGCCACTTCGTGCTGCGCCAGCGCAGGGCCGACAAGGTGGCCCCGCCCATGCCGAGCTCGTGGCGCCTCATCTGGCGTGGGAACCGCCCGGGGGACTACCGTGAGCGCTTCGAGCTCTGGTCGCGGCCAAGCTTCATGGCGAAACGGGGGAAACAGCACGCGCGCATCAAGGTGCGCGGCTGAAGAATCACTTCGCCGCGGTGCGCGTGCGCATCTCCGCGATCCACGCCGCCGGCAGCGCGATCTGCAGCCCCGCGCCGTAGGGGTGCGGCGTGGTGGCGATGCCGACCAGGCGCCCGAAGGTGTCGAACACCGCGCCGCCGCTTGCGCCAGGCGCGATCGGCACCGAGAGCTCGATCACCTTGCCCTGCGGCGTGGGGCGCAAGCCCTTCACGGTGCCCTCGGTGAGCGCGAATTCGCCCTTGGCGTTGGCGCCGAGCGCGAAGATCCTGTCGCCGGCCTTCGGCTCGTCGGGCGCGAGCGCCAGCTCGCGGGCGTTCGATCCGGAGACCGCGAGCTTGCACAGGTCGAGCGTCTCGTCGGTGACGGTGAGGTTGGCGGAATTGGATTCGGCGCCGGTGCGCACCACGAGCTGCGAGCCGCCGGGGATGCCGTGGCACGTGGTGATCATGGTGCCGGGCTCGGTGGCGAGCGCGATGCCGAGCGGCACCGCGCGTCCCGACATCTCGTAGCTCATCACGCGTCCCACGGACAGGAGCGCCGCGGGGAGGATCTGCTCGGGTCCCAAGGGCTTGGGCGGGGGCGGCGGCGCGGGCTTGGGCGCGACCACGACGGGCTCCACGGGCTTGGCGGTTTCGGGCGCGTGGCCCGGGCGCATCGCGAAGAAGAGTGCGATGAGGATGATGGCGGCCACGGCGATCGCGGGCAGCAGGTACCTGGGCTTGGGTTTGTCCTCGTCCGCGCCGGACTCGACCACCAGGTCGGGCGCTTCCTGGCGGGCGGCCTCGGCCTTCTCCGTGGCGGTGACGAGCGTGGCGTCGTAGGCCGCGCGGCGCCGCGGATCGGCGAGGATCTCGTGGGCCTGGCGCAGGAAGGATTCCGCGTTCGGGTCCGGCGGCACCGCGCGCTGCAGCTCGGCCGTGCGCTGCTTGTAGGCGAGCCCGATGTCGAGCGCATTGGCATCCCGGGCGACGCCGAGGATCTCGTAGAGGTTCTTCTTGGGAGCGGCCATGGGCGCCATCATCGGGCTTTGTGGCGTGCTGCGCAATAATCACGCAATGAGACCCCTTCTCGCGCTTTTCCTGGCTTCCTTCCTCGGCGCGTGCGCCACCTCCTTCGACCTGCAGGGCCATCGCGGCACGCGCGGGCTCGCGCCCGAGAACACGCTGCCCGCTTTCGCAAAGGCGCTCGCGATCGGGGTGACCACGCTCGAGCTCGACACCGCGATCACGCGCGACGGCGTGGTGGTGATCTCGCACGACCCGCGCGTGAACGCCGACATCGCGCGCGGCGCCGATGGCCGCTGGCTCGAGGCGCGCGGGCCGGCGATCCACGACCTCGCCTACGCCGAGCTTCTCGCCTACGACGTCGGGCGGTTGAAGCCGGGGAGCGCCTACGCGAAGTCGTTTCCCGAGCAGGTCGCCGTGGACGGCACGCGCATTCCGCGCCTGGCGGACCTCTTCGCGATGGTGGAGAAGTCCGGCAATCGCACGGTGCGCTTCGAAATCGAGACCAAAGTGGTGTCAGGTACAACTATTTAAGTCGTACCTGACACGACTTTTTAAGTTGTACCTGACACGACTTATTCGACCTGGCGGCGGCCGCGGGCCTCGTTGACGAAGGCGAGGATGGCCAGGGCGATGACGAAGAAGCCGCCGGTGAGCAGGATCGCGAGGCGGTGGTTGCCGCCGGTGATCCAGGTCACCGCGCCGTAGGTGAGGGGGCCGAGGATGGCGGCGAGGCGGACCGCCACGCCCCACAGGCCGAAGAATTCGGCGCTGCGTCCGGCCGGCGAGAGGAAGGCCACGAGCGCGCGGCCGGCGGACTGGCTCGAGCCCATGCATAGCCCGGCGAGGTTGGCCGCCACCCAGAACATCGCCGGCGTCTTCGAGAAGTACGCGACCACCGTCATGGCAACCCACCCCACGATCGTGACGCGCAGCGCCCACACCTTGCCGATGCGATCCTGCGCGTAGCCGAAGCCGAACGCGCCGATCGCGGCGGTGACGTTCACCACCAGCACCAGCATGATCGTGTCCTGGGTCTTGAAGCCCATCACCTGCTCGGCGTAGATGGCGGCGAGCGCGATCACGGTCGCCACGCCCGCCTGGTAGAAGACGCCGCACGCGAAGACCAGCAGCAGGTCGCGGTAGCGCCCGGCGGAGCGCGCGGTCTCGAGGAGGCGCGCCATTGCGGCGGCCGCGCCCGGCACCGTGGCCGGTACTGCGCGCTCGCGCAGCCACAGGAAGGTCGGCAACGCCGCGAGCGCGTAGATCACCGCGGTGATGATCATCGTACCTGGCACCGCCTGCGCCGAAGTCGAGCCGCGCGACTCCGCCGTCATCACCCACGCGAGCGAGACGGCCAGCGCGAGGATGCCGCCGAAGTAGCCGAGGCTCCATCCCCATCCCGACACCTTGCCGAGCGCCGCGGGCCGCGCGAGCTCGGGCAGGAACGCGGCGACGAGGTTCTCGCCCATCGAATACGCCACGTTCGAGACGACGATGAAGATCACCGCCCACGCGACGGCGCCGGGTCCGGTCCACGCGAGGGCGATGGTGCCGGCGATGCAGATGACCGTCGAGAATGCGAGGAGACGTTTCTTCGACGCGTGCGCATCGGCCCACGCGCCGAGCAACGGCCCGATCACCATCACCACCGCGTACGACACGGAGAGCGCCGCCGTCCACGCGAACGTGGCCCACGCGGCATTGCCCGCGACCACGGAGACGAAATATGCGTTGAACACCGCGGTAAGAACCACCGTGGTGTATCCGGAGTTGGCGAAGTCGTACATCGCCCACGCCCATACCTCGCGGCGCTGGACTCCGGGATTGAGCGCCGAGGCGCTGACGACGGGCTCAGTCAATCAAGGCCTCCATGGCTTCATCGTGGCGAGCGCGGCCTGCGCTTCCTCGAGCGCGCGGTCGCGGTTCATCTGCAGGTCGGCCAGGTCGAGCGGCACCGGCCGGTCCGGGATCACGCCCTCGCCCTCGATCCGCTTGTCGTTCGCCATCACGAAACCCACCTCGCTATAGGCGAGCTCGGCGCCGCCCGGGATGCGCGCGTAGCCGAGGAAGCCGAGCAGGCACCCGCAGCTGGGCTCGCCCATCACGGTGGCGCGGCCGGCAGCCTGCAGGGTGGCGGCGAAGAGCTCGCTGCCGCTGGCGCTGCCGGCATTCACGAGGATCACCACCGGCCCCTTGTACGCGTCGGCGCGGCCTTCGAGGTGACGCTTCAGCTGGATGATCTCGACCGTGAGCGCGCCCATGAAGAAGCCGATCGGCTTGCCGGTGCGCGTGAGGGTGTGCCCGATCTCGGTGGGCGCCGGGAAGAAGCGCTCGAGCATCTGGTTCACCGCTTGCACGGCCCCGCCCGGATTGCCGCGCAGGTCGATCACGAGGCCGGGCGCATCCTTCAGCTCCTCGAGGGCTTCGATCGCACGGCGGGTGAGCGAGAGCGACCACTGGCCGAAGCGCACGTAGCCGAATCCCGAGGGCAGCACGCGGTGGGTTTCGCCGGGACGAATCACCACCTTGCGGCGCGTGAGCGTGGCCTCGAGGCGGGTGCCGTCGGCGCGCTCGAAGGTGAAGGCCTCGCGCGTGCCCGGCTCGCCGGAGACGATCTTGCGCAGCGCCCGCATGTGGCGCGAGCGCTCCGTGGAATCGAGGCGCGTGTCGGCCTTGAGGCGCTCGTAGGCTTGCAGCGCCGGCTCGCCCGCGATCGCGACCAGCGTCATGCCCGGCCGCACGCCCGCCCACCACGCGTCCGAGTCCGGGTTCACCATGGAGATCGCGAGCTTGCCGTGCGTGGAGACGAAGAGGAAGCCCATCGTGACCACCTCGTCGTGCTTGCGCAGCTCCACGCGGGCGGGCGACTCCACGCGCGTGTGCGCATCCCTCAGCTCGCCGGTCATGCGGTCGAGCATGTCCCAGAACGCCTCGTCGTCCTTCGCCGCGAGCGCGAGCGGACGGTAGCGCGCCCCCACCGCGTTCCAGTCGACGCCGTTCAGCTTCGCGTCGTAGTAGCGCTCGTTGATCGTGCGCCACACGAAATCGAACGCGAGCTGGCGGTCCTCGGGGCGCAGCGTCGCCGGCGCCGGCGGCGCCACCACCTGCGTGGCCGGCGCGATCGCCTCCCCCATCTGCCGCCCGATCATGTTGTGGGGGTCGATCACCGAGCAACCCGCGGCGAGGAAAAGTGGTGTCAGGTACAACTTAAAAAGTCGTGTCAGGTACGACTTTCGGAGTCCTCCAAGACCCGGGCGACACGTTAGATGCATATGGCTCGTTCTCCTCGTCAATTCGTCGCCGGCTATCCTTCCCACGTCACTCACCGCGGGAACAACCGCCAGCGCATCTTCCATTGTGAAGGAGATTACCGATTCCTTTGGAACTGCATCAAGGAAGCCGCCGACGAGCATCAGGTCGGCATCAATGCGTACGTGTTCATGAGCAACCATGTCCACCTGCTCCTGACGCCGGGGGACGAATGGGGGATTTCAAGGGCGATGCACTCCGCGTCGCGCCGGTACGCGGGGTACTTCAACCACCGGTATGAGCGCACCGGCACTCTGTGGGAGGGGCGCTTCCATGCGTCGCTCGTCGCCACGGATCAATACTTTCTCAGTTGCCACCGGTATATCGACCAGAACCCGCTGCGGGCGGGTCTCGCCCGCTTCCCCGAGCAGTACCCATGGTCAAGCTATCGCTTCTATGCGATGGGGGAGGTCAATCCGCTGGTCACCGCGCATCGGGCGATTTCGATCCTGGGTGAGAGCGAGCATTCCCGGCGCAGCGCCTACCAATACCTGGTGTCGCGCCTCCTCGAAGGCGTGGAGTTGGAGTGCATTCGAAAAGCCTGCCGGTCCGGACGCGCCATTGGAGGGGACGGGCCACCGATGGGCAGGCCGCCCAAGAAAGTCGTACCTGACACGACTTTTTAAGTTGTACCTGATACCACTTATTTGGCGTCGGCGGGGAAGGGGACGGCGCGCAGCAGGGTGTTCGGGAACTCGCGCTGGACGAGGGCGAGGCGAGCCACGGCCTCGGTGTCGGGGTCGCGGATCAGCATCACGATCTCGCGCATCTCCTTCACGAAGGGACCGACCTCGGCGCCTTTCACGCCCTTTGCTTCCAGGGAAGTGACGAAGCGGCGCGCGGCCTCCTCGGTGGAGAAGACGCCGAGCGAGATGGCGTTGTCGGGGCGGATCGACATTTCGCTCACACCCTGGCGGCGCAACTGGGCCATGGTCGCCTCCGCGCCACGCCGGTCGTTCACCGGCGCGATGAAGACCCAGTGACGCGTGATCTCCTCGATGCGCCGCTCGGTCACGCGCTCGCCGAGCTTGAGGGCCGCGAAAGCCTCGCGCGCCTTGGGGGCGTCGGCAGCCGTGATGCCGGAAAACTCGACGCACGCGGCTCCGGCCAGGCCTTGCAGGGTCCTGCGCGTTTCCTCGGCGGTGCGCGCGGCCACCGTGGGGGGCGTGACGGCGACGATGCGCACGTCGTCCCGGTTGCGCTCGCGCGTCGAGAAGTCGGTGCGCTCGGCGGAGGCGCTCAGCCACAGGTGCGCGCCCAGGCCCAGCGTGGCGAGGAGCAGGAGGAAGAAGAGGAAGCGCGACACGTTCAGGAGTTGCGCGCGATCAGCGCGAGGCCGTCGAGCACCAGGTTTTCGTGATGGGTGGTGGTGATGGGAAGCGAGCCTGCGATCTCGGCCGCCGCGCCCCCCGAGAGAATGATACGGCCGGGCGGCGCGCCGCGCGCGGCCATGATATGGGCGAAACGCTCGACCGCGCCCGCCGCCGCCTGGATCGCGCCGCTGGTGATCGCGTCGGGCGTGCTTCCCGGGAAATCCTGCAGCGTTCCCTCCGTGAGGCGCAGCCCCGCGGTGCCGTGGTCCAGCGCGCGGCGCATGAGGGCGGGGCCGGGAACGATGAGCCCGCCGAGAAAGCGTCCGTCGGCGGCGAGGCCATCGATGGTGAGCGCGGTTCCGGCATTCACCACGAGCTTGTTGCCGGGCGGCTCCGCGTGGTGCGCCGCGATGAGGGCCGCCCAGCGGTCCGCCCCGAGCTGCCGGGGGTCGCGGTATCCGTTCTGCACGCCCAATTGACCGGGTTCGGGCTGGATGAACACGATCTGCGTTCCACCCCGCCTGACCGCGGCGGCAATCTTCTCGCCCACCTCGGATCCCGCGACGTTGGAGGCGATCGCATTGTCGACCGGCAGGACGGAGCGCAACGCATCGTAAAGCGTCGCCGCATCCGCCGTGGCGATGGCCCCGAGAGACTTCCACGCGCTCCCGTCGTGCACGCCCCACTTGATGCGGGTATTGCCCGCGTCGATCGCGAGGATCATGGCGCCCCGGAAAGTCGTGTCAGGTACAACTTTTTAAGTCGTACCTGACACGACTTTTTAAGTTGTACCTGACACCACTTATTTACCACGGAGGGAGATCTCGGCGGAGGAGAGGTGGACGACGCGCCCATCGGGCGTGGAGACGACGAGGGCGCCGTCGGGCGCGACGTCGGTCACCTCGGCGTCGAAGGCGGCTTCGCGGCCGGGAAGGACGCGCACGCGCCGGCCCTGGTAGGCGTGCATCGAGCGCCATGCATCGCGCGAAGCGGAAAAGCCCACGCGATCGAATTCCTCGAGCGAGGCGGCGAGCGTGCCGACGAGGCGCGCGAGGAGCTCGCCGCGCGCAGGCAGCGTCGGCGAGCACTGCGCCACGTCGGTCACCGGCTGGTCGATGAGGTCGAGCACGCGCTCGCCCAGCCGGTAGTTCACGCCCACGCCCACCACCGCCACGCTCGGCCCCTGCATCTCGCCGCTGGTCTCGACCAGCACGCCGGCCAGCTTGCGGAAATCGGCGACCACGTCGTTGGGCCACTTCACCTGCACGCGCTCCACGCCGCTTTGCGAAAGCGCGCGCGCGACCGCCTCACCGACCGCGAGCGACAGGCCGCCCAGGTGACCCGCGCCGCGCTCGAAGCGCCACAGCATGGAGAAGGTGAGCGAGCCGCCGAGGCTCGACACCCACGAGCGCCCGCGCCGCCCGCGCCCGCAGCGCTGCCACTCGGCGGCGAGGCAGGTGCCCGAGGCGGCGCCGTCCTCGGCGAGCTGCAGCAGCCGCGTGCTGGTGGACTCGACCTCGTCGACGATCTGCAGGGATACGCGCGCGTCCATGGCGCGCAGGCGCGAGGCAATCGCGGCGGCATCGAGAAACTCGATGGGCTCCGCGAGCCGATAACCCTTCCCCGGCACGCTGAAAAGCTCCACACCCAGGTCCGGCGCGCATTTCAGCGCCTCCGACAAGGTGGCGCGCGAGCGGTTGAGCGCGCGCGCGATGTCCTCGCCCGAATGGAAGCGCCCGTCGGCCAATCGCCGCAGCGCCTGGAAGGTGAGGGCGCTCACTTGCGCCGCCGGCTCTCGCGCCGCACCTCGAACGCCTCGCGCCGGTAGGCCACGTCGGCGATGATCGCGTCCAGCAGCAGCTGCACGCGCCGCGACAGCTTGCTCGCCTTGCGATAGTCGGCCGCGGCGATGAAGTCGGCGCGCCCGGCGTCGAGGAGCTTCACGCAGATCGCGCGCTGCTTGTCGCTTTTCGCGTCGAACACCGCCACCGTGTGCCCGCCGCTTTTCTTGGTGAGCGCCATCGACGGCACGTCGGTCATGCCGTCGCCCACGTAGATGATGTTGGCGAAGGGGATCGGGCGCCTGGCCTCGGGCATGTGCTCGTTGATCGACTCGCTCACCAGCTCGAGGCCCTTGTTGATGCGGAACAGGAATTGCGTCTTCAGCGTGTCCGTCACCAGCAGCTTGGGAAAGGTTGCGACGCCATGGTGATTGAAGTGATACTCCGAGGCGTAGATGCGCTTGAAGTGTTTCCGAATGGAGACACCGTCCAGGATTTCCTTCTGCCCCGCGGAGATGAGGTAATGCTGCAGTTTCACCGTGCCCCGGCTGCGCTTCTTCACGTACGCGTTCATGCGCGCGAACCACGTGGTGACGCCGGGGAAGTACTCGATCGCGGAAGCCATCGCCGCGAAGTCCTCGCGCTTCACGTCCACCTTCGCGCGGTCGAGCGCCTCGAGGATGTGGCGCATGTACACCAGCATCCGGTCGCTCTCGGTGTCGCGCGCCTCGCGATTCACCATCGCCCAGAATTGCGCGGGCTCCACGCCGATCTTCGGCAGCACCGTGTACTCCTGCATCGGCTGCGGCGAGAGCGTGCCGTCGAAGTCGTAGACGAGCGCGATGGTGTCCTGGAAGAAACTTTTGCTCACGGCCAATGCCCAATGCGGGTTCGCGCCATTCTACTTTGTCCATGAATCTGGGCTTCCTGCCGACGCTGCCGTTCGAGCTGAGCTTCCCGCTCCTCTTCGGCGTGCTGCTCGTCTCCGGCATGCTCGGCGGCGAGATGGCGAGGAGCGTGAAGCTGCCGCGCATCATCGGCTACGTGACGGTGGGCTTCGTGATGGCGCCCCTCGCGCGCCTCATCGGCCTCGACCTCCTCCTCGACGAGGCGCGCATCTTCGTCGATCTCGCGTTGGGCCTGGTGCTCTTCGACCTCGGCCGGCGCATGGACCTGCAGTGGATGAAGCGCGACTGGACGCTCGCCGCCGCCGGCCTCGCCGAAAGCCTCCTCACGTTCGCGGCGGTGTTCGCAACGCTGCTCGTGTTCGATTTCGCGCCCGTGCAGGCGGGCATCGCGGCGGCCATCGCGATGGCGACCTCGCCCGCGGTGGTGATGCTCATCGTGCAGGACGCGCGCGCCGAAGGCCAGGTGACGGAACGCGCGCTGAATCTCGTCGCGTTGAATAGCCTCCTCGCCTCGATCATCACCACCATCCTGCTGGCCACCGCGCACCTCGAATCGCGCATGGACGTCGAGACGGCGCTCCTGCACCCGGCCTATCTCTTCCTGGGCTCGCTCATCCTGGGCGGCGTGGTGGCGAGCTTCGCGCGTCTCGTCGCGAGGAGCGTCGAGAAGACCAAGGACCTGCACTTCACCCTCATCGCCGGCATCGTGGTGGCGGCGGTGGGCATCGCGTCGATGCTCAAGCTCTCGGTGATCCTCTCGCTCCTCGCCTTCGGCCTGTTCACGCGCAACGACGCGCGCAACTACGACCTCCTCAACGTGAACCTCGCGCCGGCGAGCCGGCTCCTCTACATCGTGTTGTTCGTGATCACCGGGGCGAGCCTTCCGCCCGGCGCGCTCGCCACCGGCGGGGCGGCCGGGCTCGCGATGGCCGCGGCGCGCTTCCTGGGCAAGCTCGTGGGCGTGCTCGCCGTGGCGCCCATCGGCGGGCTGCGCACGCGCCAGGCCGTGGGCCTCGCCTTCGCGCTCATGCCGATGTCCACGCTGGCGCTCATGCTGCATCACGACGTGACGCGCCAATTTCCGGAGTTCGGCGCCAACCTCACGGCCGTTTTCCTTTCCGCGGTGATCGTGATGGAGATCGCCGGGCCGATCCTCGCGCAGTGGGGCCTCACGCTCGCGGGCGAGACCGCGCCCAGCGGCGAGGCGGGGGTTGCCGCCGACAGGCAGGCGGCGCGCGCCCCCGGCGCCTGAGGCTCGATGCCGCTCGATTTCAAGTCCTCCGAGCCCCTCACCATCGGCATCGAGCTCGAGCTCATGGTGCTGAACCGCCACGACTACAACCTGGTGCGCGGCGCCCCGGATCTCCTCGCGCGCCTCGAGAAGATGGATTTGGACGGCGAGGTGAAGCCCGAGATCACCGAGAGCATGATCGAAGTCAACTCCGCGGTGAACCGGCGCTACGCCGAGCTTCTCACGGGGCTCGAGCGCGTGCGCGACGCCATCGTGATCGCGGCCGACCGCCTCAACCTGGCGATCGCCGGCGGCGGCTCGCACCCTTTCCACAAGTGGGCGGAGCGGCGCATCTTTCCGACCGAGCGCTTCCAGCGCGTGTCGAGCCTCTACGGCTACCTCGCCAAGCAGTTCACCGTCTTCGGGCAGCACATCCACGTCGGGGTCGCGAACGGCGACGAGGCGGTCTACCTCACGCACCATCTCGCCCCTTACGTCCCGCATTTCATCGCGCTGTCCGCGGCGTCGCCCTTCTCGCAGGGCGAGGACACGTCGTTCGAAACGTCGCGCCTGCACGCGGTGGCCTCGTTCCCGTTGTCGGGGCAGATGCCGGCGGTGCGCACGTGGGAGGAATTCAAGCGCTATTACGACGAGATGCTGGGCTACGGCATTGTCGCGAGCATGAAGGATTTCTATTGGGACATCCGGCCCAAGCCCGAGTACGGCACGGTCGAGATCCGCATCTGCGACACGCCGCTCACCGTGAAGCTCGCCGCCGAGCTCGCCGCCTATGCGCAGACCCTCGCCGCGGACCTCCTCGCCCATCGCCGCAACGACGACTCCGGGCCCGTGTACCGCGTGTACGGCTACAACCGCTTCCAGGCGTGCCGCTTCGGCTTCGAGGGCGAGCTGGTCGACCCCATCGCGCGCACGCACACGCGGTTGCGCGACCATCTCCTCGCCACGCTCGAGCGCCTCGAGCCCTCGGCGGCGGCGCTCGGCACCGCGGCGCCGCTCGGGGCGCTCGCCGCGCTCGCCGCGCGCGAGGAGAACGACAGCCGCTGGCTGCGCGAGCGCTACCAGGAGACCAAGTCCTTCCCCGACGTCGTGCGGATGCAGGCGCAGCGGTGGCGTGAATGATGCGCGTCGCACCCTGGCTCTTGGCATTCATGGCCGCGCTCGCCGGCGCGGCCGATCGCCTCGTCCACATCGATACGCGCCCCAGCGTGCGCGTGGGCTACTGGCTGATGGAGCGCCCCGGCGCGAGCGCCACCGTGGTGCTGCTGCCGGGCGGCGAAGGCGGCATCGGCATGCGTGACGGGGTTCCCGCGTCGGCGAACTTCCTCGTGCGCAGCCGCGATCTCTTCGCCGCGGCGGGCTACAACGTCGCGGTGGTCGGCAAGCCCAGCGACCGTACCGAGCTCGACGCCAACTTTCGCGCCGGGGCCGACCACGTCACGGACCTGCGCAGGGTGGTCGAGCGCCTGCGCCAGGACCTGGGCAAGCCCGTGTGGCTCGTCGGCACCAGCCGCGGGACGATTTCAGCGGCGGCGGCCGCGATCGCGATCGATCCTTCCGCGCTCGCCGGGGTCGTGCTCACGTCGAGCGTCACCAGCGGCAGCCGAACGTCGCCGCTGCGGGTGGCGTCGCTCGACTTGGCCGCGATCCAGGTGCCGGTGCTGGTCGTCCATCACCGCGACGACGCATGCCCGTCCTGCAGCGCCCGCGAAACCCCACGCATCATCGAGGGCCTCACGCATGCGCCGTCGAAGAAGCTGGTGATCCTCGAAGGCGGCAGCGGCGCGCGCGGCGATCCGTGCGAGGCGCTGCACTGGCACGGCTTCATCGGCATGGAGGCGGAGGCGGTCACCACCATCACCGAGTGGATGCGTAATCCCCGCCAGGAGCGCCCCGGCTTGTCATGAAGGCATGAGGTCGAGCTCGAGCGCGCTCTTGTAGCGCTTGATTTCCTCGCGCTTCAGCACGCCCAGCCCATGCTCCGCGCTGATCGAGCCCCCGAGCGAGCTCACCACCTCGTAGACGACGTGGTTCACTTCCGGTGCCTCGTCGAAGAATTGCCTTGCTTCCTGGCGCTCGGACTTGGAGCAGTTGTAGTGGATGTTGCCGTCGCCGACGTGCCCGAAAGCGACGATGCGCACGTCGGGGAAGCGCGCCGCGAGGGCCGCATCGGCGCGCGCGATGAATTCCGCGACGCTGCTTACCGGCACCGCGACGTCGTGCTTGATCGAGACGCCGTCCTGCTTCTGCGCCTCGGAGACGTTCTCGCGCATCTGCCACAACGCGTCGCGCTGCGCCTGGCTCGCCGCGATCATCGCGTCCAGGATCAGGGATTCCTCGGCCGCTGCGCCGAGAGACTCCTCGAGCATCGCGCCCAGCGCATCGCCCGCGGCGCTGTCGGAAAGCTCGACCAGCACGTACCAGGAATGGCGCGCCGGCAACGGATCGCGGGTGCCGGGCATGTGCTTCAGCACGAGGTCCACGCACACGCGCGCGAGAAGCTCGTAGCCGGTGATGCGTTCCCCGCACGTCGAGCGCAACCGGGTGAGCAACGCCACCGCCGCGGCAGGAGACTCCACCGCCACGAACGCCGTGGCGCGGCTGTGCGGCTTCGGGAAGAGCTTCATCACGGCGGCGGTGATGATGCCGAGGGTGCCCTCCGCGCCGACGAACAGATGCTTCAGGTCGTAGCCGGTGTTGTCCTTGCGCAGCCCGCGAAGGCCGTTCCACACGCGCCCGTCGGGGAGGACGACCTCGAGCCCCAGCACCAGCTCGCGCGTGTTGCCGTAGCGCAGCACCGCGGTGCCGCCGGCGTTGGTCGAGAGATTGCCGCCGATCTCGCAGCTGCCCTGCGCGCCGAGAGACAGGGGAAAGAGGCGATCGTGCGCGTCGGCCACCTGCTGCAGCGATTCGAGCACGCACCCGGCTTCCACGGTCATCGTGTTGTTGGCGGCATCCACGGCGCGCACGCGATTCATGCGCGAGAGGTTGATCACGACCTGCGTTCCCGAGGCGTCCGGCACCGAGGCGCCGCACAGGCTGGTGTTGCCGCCCTGCGGCACCATGGCGACCCCGTGCTGCGCGAGGAGCGCCACCACGCGCGCCACCTCGTCGGTGTTGGCGGGCCTCACCACCGCGGCGGCGCGCCCGTGATACTGGTCACGCCAATCGGTCTCGTAGGGGCGGCGCTCGTGCTCCGCGGCGATGAGCCCGCGCTCTCCCACGATCGCGGCGAGGCGCTCGGCGAGGCCCGCGGGGAATCGATCGTTCACGTGCGGATCCTGGAAAGCAGCTTCGTGGTCGAGCGGTCGTGCTGGAAGGCGATCGAGTGCACGCGCCCGCCCCAGCCCTCGACTTCCTTGGCGCCGACGATGCGCTCGGCGCTCCAGTCGCCGCCTTTCACGAGGTGATCGGGCTTGCAGGTGAGGATGCGCGCGAGCGGCGTGTCCTCGTCGAACCACGTGACCAGCGACACGCCTTCGAGCGCCGCGATCACCGCCAGCCGGTCCTCGAGCGCGTTGATGGGGCGGTCGTCGCCCTTGCCCAGGCGCCGCGCCGAGGCGTCCGAGTTGAGCGCCACCACGAGCGATGCGCCGAGGGCGCGCGCTTCGGCGAGATAGGTCACGTGCCCGCGATGCAGGATGTCGAAGACGCCGTTGGTGAAGACGAGCGGACGCGCCAGCACCGCCACGCGCGCGGCGAGGCGGGAGGGGTCGCAGATCTTGCTTTCGAAGGCTGGGGTCATTTCCCCATTTTAGTCGTTGACGGCGGCGACCACCTTGTTGCGGCCCGCCTGCTTGGCGGTGTAGAGGGCGCGATCGGCCTGCTGCAGGGTGTAGGTCCAGTCCTGGCCGTGGGGCGGCATGGAGGCCACGCCCGCGGACACGGTGAGCGGGCCGATGGCCTTGCCGTCGAATTCGATCGTGAGGGATTCCAGCGCGGCGCGGATCGCTTCGGCGCGGTTGCGCGCCGTGATGAGCGTGGCCCCCGGCAGGATCACCGCGAACTCCTCGCCGCCGAAGCGGCACGCGATGTCGCTGTTGCGCGTGGCCGCACGCAAGAGCTCCCCGGTGCGCTCGAGCACGAAATCGCCCGCGTCGTGGCCGAAGGTGTCGTTCAGGTTCTTGAAGTGGTCGATGTCGAGCACGATCACGCCGACGCTCTCGCCCATGCGGCGCGCGCGCGGCAGCTCGCGGCCCATGGTCTCCTCGAGGTAGCGGCGGTTGTAGAGACCGGTGAGCGGGTCGCGCATCGACAGGTGGTGCGCGCGGTTCCACGCGGCGACCAGCGCCACGGTGAGGAAGAAGAGCACGATGCTGGCGAGGATTCCCGCGCCGAGAACGCCCCAGGGACGCGAGCGCTGCAACGTCGCGTCGAACTCGGGGCGCGAGATGAACTGGATGGTCCAGACGCGCCCGGGCATCGGGAAGGCGACCTGGCGCGAGAAGGCGGGCTCGGCCTCGGCGGGCGTGACGCGCCACGCGGTGCGCGTGTCGATCAACTCGGTGGCCGCGCGCGGCGCCGGCTCGTCGAACACCTGCATGTCGAGCACCTGTAGCACGCCGTCGTCGAGGATGCCGCGCATGAGGTCGTGCATCCGGAACGGGCTGAACACGAAGCCGGCGAGGGCCTCGTTGCGCTCGTCCGGGGTGGCGGCGCGCACTTTCTTGCCGTAGACCGGCACGTACATCACGAATCCGGGCTGCTGCGCCTGGGTGCCGCGGAAGGCTTCGCCGGCGAGCACTACCTTGCCGGAGATGGCGACATCGGAATTGTCGCGCGCACGTTCCATGGCGGTGCGGCGCGTGCGCTCCGACGCCATGTCGAATCCCAGCACGCGCGCGTTCCTTCCCGAGAAGGGCTCGTTGAAGACGACCGGGAAGGCGTCGGAGCGCTCGGGGCTCGGTCGGATCTCGTAGTCCGCGAGGCCCTCGGCGCGCAGCCGCTTCACGTGCGCCTCGCGCTCCTCGGGCTTCACGCGCGACGCGTAGCCGATCGACTGGATGCCGGGGAAGCGTTCCTCGAGCCCGAGGTGCGCGATGAAGTCGCGCCATTCCTGGCGCGAGATCGAGGGGGAGGAGGCGATGCGCGCCGCGCCGGAGCGCAGGATCTGCTCGTAGGAGAGCATGCGCGAGCGGATCGCCGCTTCCGCGGTCTCGGTGCGCCTCTCGAACTGCGAGCGCGCCTCGTCGACGCGGCTACGCTCGAGGGCGATCCATCCGGCGGCCGCCAGCGCAAGGGCGGCGGTGAGCGCGACCCACGGAATGGGTGAGTGCAACGCTTCGCCTGCTCCTTCCAAACGCCACCGCATGATCTCCCTTTGCCTGTTCTTCGTGGGGAGGAGTGTGTCGGCGCGCGCCGGACGGCGAAGTGACCTGCGTCACTCGGGGAAATACAGCTGTAATCGCGCGCGAACGAGCGTGGCCCGCGGGCCGATGAACGGCGCCATTACTTGCCGATGTATTCGAAGACCTTCACCACGCGGTTCACGCCGCTCGTGGTGCGCGCGATCTCGACGGCGGCGTCACCCTCCTGCGGCGTGACCACGCCCATCAGGTAGACAACGCCCGCCTCGGTGATGACTTTCACGTGCTGGGGCGAGAACTTGCCGTTGTTCACCATGCGCGCCTTCACGTTGGAGGTGACCAACGCGTCGTTGCCGCGCGCGGCGATCGACGAGGCGCCGGCCACCTGCAGCTCGTTGGTGACTTCCTTCACGTTCTCGATGGAGCGCACCGACTCCTCGAGCTGCTTCTTCACGTCCTCGGTGGGCGCCTCGCCGGTGAGGAGCACGCGGCGGTTGAAGCTGGTGGCGTTCACGTGCGCGCCGGAGGCGCGATCGCGCACCCTGCCGATCACCTTCCATTCGATGCCTTCGTCCTCGATGTAGGTGCCGGTGGTGCGCCGGTCGCTCGCCATCAGGGCGGCGGCGCCCACGCCGGTGACGGCGAGCGGGAAGCAGCCCTGCAGGAGCGGCATGGCGGTTGCGACGAGGGTAAGGCCGATCAACTTGCGCATCATTTCCTCTTTCCGAATATCACGTTGTCGACGACCTCGCACAGGCAGTGCAGGGCGAGGAGGTGGATCTCCTGGACGCGCATGGTGCGTGGGTGCGCGACGTTGAGGTGGAAATCGCGGGTGCGAAGCATCTTCGCCATGGCGCCGCCGTCGCGCCCGGTGAGGGCGATGACCACGAGGTCCTTCGCCTGCGCGGCCTTGATCGCCTCGGTCACGTTCTTCGAGTTGCCCGAGGTCGAGATCGCCAGAAGGAAATCCCCCGGCTGTCCGAGCGCCTCGACCTGCCTTGCGAACACGCGCTCGAAGCCGTAGTCGTTGGCGATGGCGGTCAAGGCCGAGGTGTCCGTGGTGAGCGCGATGCCGGGAAGGCCCGCGCGTTCGCGCTCGAAGCGCCCGGTCATCTCGGCGGCGAAATGCTGGCTGTCGGCCGCCGAGCCGCCGTTGCCGCAGGAAAGCACCTTGCGCCCGCCCTTCAACGCCTGCGCGAGGGCCTCTCCCGCGCGCGCGATCTCGCGCGGCATGGTCTCAGCCATGCGCTGGCGCAGCTCGATGCCTTCCATGAAGTGCTGCTTGAGGTGGGCTACGTGGTCCATTCGTGTTTCGCTACTCGCGAGTCAAGGCTCTATCCGCGGACAATGCTCTTTGTGGGCGTCACTCGGCAATTCTACCGTCAGGAAACCTCGAAAGCCGCGCGCAGCCACTCGGGAGACCCGCTATCGAGCGTGATCACGTCGAAGCGACATGGCGGCTCGCGGCGCAGGCGCGAGAGATATTGTCGTGCGGCGGCGACGAGGCGCGCCTGCTTGTGCGGGCTTACGCTTTCCGCGCCGCCGCCGAAATGCGCGCTCGAGCGCATGCGCACCTCGACGAACACCAGCACCTCGCCATCGCGGGCGACGAGGTCGATCTCGCCCAGGCGCGTGCGGTAGTTTCGGGCGACGATCTCGAGCCCGTGGCGCGCGAGGAAGTTGGCGGCCGCCTCCTCCGCGGCGCTGCCCGCGGCCTGCGCCGCCGTCATGGGGCGCGCATCGGGATCACGCGCCCGCCGTCCACCTCGGCGGGCGTGAGCGTGCGCGCGAAATGCGTGGGCGGCTCGAGGCCGAGCTTGCCGGTGACGCCGTCGATGGGCGCGCGCTTCTCGCCTTGCAGGAGCTGCATCGAGATGCGATAGGCATCGATGCCGAAGGCATAGAGGCGTTCCTGCTCCACGGACATGGAACGGGGCACGGGATAGATCATGACGGCGGGATGATCGGGCTGGGCGAACCACGGCATCTCCACATAACGCACGCCCTGCAGGTCCACGTTGACAATGGCCTCCGCGCGCGGGTTGATGCTCATCGAGGTCGCGTAAAGCGGCAGCATCCCCGAGACGTACGGACGCACCGCGCGCGCCTCGGGCTGGTCCAGCGCCATGAAGACCATGTCGGCGCGCACGTTCGCCATGCGCTCGCGCACCAGGGGCGCGTCCTCGGCGGTGCCGCTGAAGGTGAGGCGCGCGGTGACCTGGCCCGCGGCGCGCGACCATTCACGCTCGAAGGCTTCCTGCACGCGCTTGGCGAGGGGCGAGGCCGAGGTGATCACGATCGCCGAGTGCCAGCCGTCGGCGACCGCGAGGAGCGCCACCTGGCGCGCCTCGGCCTCGAGGGAAAGCGAGAACGTGTAGAGGGAGACCGGGATCTCGTGCGCGGGGGCCTGGGGCTCGTTCAACGCGAGCACCGGCTGGCGCGGGCAGTCGCTTCGCGCGAGCGCGGTGGCGCCGTCGCGCGTGATGCCGCCCACCACCAGCACGGCGCCCGCGGCCTGCGCGGCGCGGCACGCCTCGAGGAGGGCCACGCCCTCGTTCTCGATCGCGGTCAACATGACCGGCGGCGCCTCCTTGCCGCCGGCTTCGGCGGCGGCGAGGAACCCCTGACGCACCGCGTCGGCGAGGCGCCCGAGGCTCTGCGAGGTGATCGGCAGGATGAGGGCGATGTGCGCCTTGGGTGGGGCGCTGACACGGCGCGGATCGGGCACGGCTGGCACGCCGACCAGCGGCTTTACCACGCTCGAGCGCGCGAGGCCCGTGGCCGGATCGATCTCGTCCTCGCCTCCGGGAGCCGCCTGCGACAAATAGGTTGTGCCCGCCGCGCGCTCGGCCGAGAATGCCGGCGACACCAACGAGGTGAGGAAGACGAGGAGAAGCGCGCTGAAACGCGACATCAGGAAGGCGGCCATCGACCCGGAGACGCCGCGCGTGGCGCACCCACCGGACGCGGCATTGGAACCCGGATTATATGTGGTGGCGACGCCCATAGGGAACCTCGGCGACATCACGCTGCGCGCGCTCGACGTGCTGCGGCGCGCCGACACCGTCGCGGCCGAGGATACGCGCAACACCCGCGGGCTGCTCAACCACTTCGGGATCTCGGCGAAGCTCGTGGCGCTGCACGAGCACAACGAGCGGCGCGCGGCCGAAGGGCTCGCTCGCGAGATCGGCGCGGGGAAGGCGGTGGCGCTGGTGAGCGATGCCGGCACCCCTGCGGTGAGCGATCCGGGCGCGGAGCTGGTGAGCCTGGTGCGCGCCGCGGGCCTCGCCGTGATCCCGGTGCCCGGCGCGAGCGCCATGACGGCGGCGCTCTCGGCGAGCGGCCTCGCGTTCGAGGGCGCGGTATTCGCGGGATTCCTGCCGGTGAAGGGCAGCGAGCGCCGCGAGAAGCTCGAGGCGCTCGCCGCGGGGCCGTGGGCGATCATCCTCTTCGAAGCCCCGCATCGCATCGCGACCACGCTCGCCGACCTGCACCAGGCGTTCGGCGAGCGCGACGTGGTGATCGCGCGCGAGATCACCAAGCGCTTCGAGACCATCACGCGCCTGCCGCTCGCCGAAGCGAGCGCGTGGGTGTCCGCGGACGAAGATCGGCGCCGCGGCGAGTTCGTGCTGGTGATCGAGGGCCGCCCCGTCGAGCGCTCCCCCGGCGTCGATCCGCGCGCCGTCCTCGTGACGCTCCTCGCCGAGCTTCCCCTCAAGCAGGCCGTGTCCCTCGCCACCAAGATCACCGGCGGCAAGAGGAACGAGCTCTACGCGCTCGCTTTGGAGCTGAAAAAATAAGTGGTGTCAGGTACGACTTTTGTCGGAATTCCGACAAAAGTCGTACCTGACACCACTTTTTAAGTTGTACCTGACACGACATTTAGGCGTACCGCGAGCGCATCCTGGCCGCGCTGCCGAAGAAGTCCACGTTCGAGCCGTTGATGACGCTCTATCTCACCGAAGATATGAAGCCCGCGGAGATCGAGCGCGCGCACGCCGCGGGATTCGTGAAGGCGGTGAAGTACTACCCGGCGGGTGCGACCACCAACTCCGCTTCGGGCGTCACCGACATCCGCAAGGTGGACGCGGTGCTCGAAGCGATGCAGGGCGTGGGCATGCCGCTCCTCGTGCACGGCGAGGTGACCGACCCCGAGGTGGACGTCTTCGATCGCGAGGTGGTCTTCCTCGAGCGCACCCTCGCCCCGCTCGTGAAGCGCTTTCCGAAACTGAAAATCGTGGTCGAGCACATCACCACCCACGAGGCCGCCGCCTTCGTCGAGCGCGCGCCGGAAAACGTCGCCGCCACCATCACCGCGCATCACCTCCTCATGAACCGCAACGCGCTCTTCGCCGGCGGGCTGCGCCCGCACCACTACTGCCTGCCGGTATTGAAGCGCGAGCCCCACCGGCGCGCGCTGGTGAAGGCGCCGGCGCCCTCGACCGGCTCGAGGCGTTCGCGAGCCACTTCGGCGCCGACTTCTACGGCTTGCCGCGCAACAAGGGCAAGGTCAAGCTCGAGAAATCGAGGTGGAAGGTTCCCGCCGAGTATCCCTTCGGATCCGAGGCCGTGGTGGCGCTGCGCGCCGGGCAAACGATCGGCTGGCGACTCGCCGGCTAGCCGCCCCTTGGATTGGCTCCTCGCACGCGAGCGGATGCGCTCGCCGCTGTATGCGGCGATCGCGCCGGCACTGGAACGCCTGCCCGAGGATCGCTGGCCCAGCCACGACGAGCTCAGCGCCGCGGCGTCGGGAATCGTCACCGCGCGGGGAATGGCGCTGCGATTCGTGAAGCCGCGCGAGCATGGCGACCGCGAGCGTCGCTACTACGAGCTGCGCATCGCCGCCACCGGCGAAGTCGAGACGCGCCCCGAAAGCTGGCACGACTTCTTCAACGCGATCGCCTGGCTCGCCTGGCCGAAGGCCAAGGCCGCGATCAACGCGCAGCATGCGGCAATCCTCGAGGAGCGCGGCGAAGAGGAGTCGAAGAGGAGGAGTCCCCTGCGCGATGCCTTGACGCTCTTCGACGAGGGCGGCGTGGTGGTCGCGTCGAGCGCACCCGACCTTCTGCGGCTCGTCAAGGACTTCGAGTGGAAGCAGCTCTTCTGGGATCGGCGCCCGGAGCTCGAGCAGCACATGCGCTTCTTCGCCTTCGGCCACGCGCTCTGCGAGCAGGCCCTCACGCCCTATCTCGGCATGGTGGCGAAGACGGTCTTCATCCCCGCCGGAGATCTCATCGCGCTCCCCGCGCGAGAGCAGCTCGCGCGGGCCGACGCGCTCATCGCCGCGCACTTCCGCGAGCGCGCCAACTTCGCCTCGCCCAAGGCCATGGCGCCGATGCCGGTGCTGGGCGTTCCCGGCTGGCATCCCGACACCGCGAGAGAGTCGTTCTATGATGACGCGCAGCACTTCCGCTCGAAGGAGAAGGTCCATGGCCACGGTCGATAGCCGCATGGTCAGTCAATTCCTCAATGTGTCGACGTGCAACATCTCCGACGCGCTCGATCGCCTCGGCATCGAGGGCGCTCCGCAGGGCGTGCTGCCGATCTACCCGACGATGAAGATCGCCGGCCCCGCGGCCACGCTGAAGCTCGTCGCCGCGGGCAAGGCCGAGGAGTCGACCGTGCTCGGCACGCTCCGCGCGATCGTGAAGGGCGGCGCGGGCTCGGTGCTCGTCATCGACGCGTCCGAGAATCCGAAGGTGAACGCCTACGGCGGCGTGGCCGGCGCCACCTCGAAGCATCACGGGCTCGCCGGCTGCGTGACCGACGGCGTGGTGCGCGACGTGGACGAATACAAGGGCTATGGAATGCCGGTGTACGCGCGCGGCATCGCGCAGCAGTCGGTGCGCGGGCGCTCGTCGTGCGCGGGCTACGGCATCGAGGTGAAGCTGGGCGGGGTGCGCGTGCGTCCCGGCGACTTCATCGTGGCCGACGACAACGGCACCGTGGTGATCCCGATGGAGCGCGTCGCCGAGGTCCTCGCCTTCGCGCAGAAAGTGAAGGCGACCGAGGACGGCGTCATCGCCGCGATCCGCGCCGGCGCCGACCCGGTCGAGGCGCACGAGAAGGTGAACTACGACAACATGCTGAAGGTGAGTCATGCGTAGCGCACTCGCGGCCTTCGCGGGAATCGCGCTCGCCTTTGCAGTGCAGGCCGAGCCCTATCCGTCCAAGCCCATCAGGATCGTGGTGCCCTTCCCGGTGGGCGGCATCGCGGACACGTTCGGCCGCGCCATCGGCGCGAAGCTGGGCGAGACCTGGGGGCAGCCGGTGGTGATCGAGAACAAGCCCGGCGCGGGCGGCAACATCGGCGCCGACTTCGTCGCCAAGTCGCCGCCCGACGGCTACACGCTGGTGATGGGCAACATCGGCACCCACGCGGTGAACCAGAGCCTCTTCAAGGTGATGCCCTACGACACGCTGCGCGACTTCGTGCCGATCGCCCACGTGCTCGACGCCGAGGGCCTGCTGGTGGTGAATCCCTCGGTGAACGCGAAGACGGTGCCCGAGCTCATCGCGCTCGCGCGCGCGGAGCCCGGCAAGCTGAGCTACGCATCGGGCGGCCTCGGCACCACGAGCCATCTCGCCGGCGAACTCTTCAAGTCGATGGCGAAGGTCGACATGGTGCACGTGCCCTACAAGGGCAACGCGCCGGCGATCACCGACCTTCTCGGCGGGCAGACGCAACTCATCTTCGCCACCATGCCCACGGTCCTGCCGCAGGTGAAGGCGGGAAGGCTCCGCGCCATCGCGGTGATCGGCCCGGCGCGCACCTCCGCGCTCGACGTGCCCACGGTGGCGGAGTCGCTGCCGGGATTCGAGGTGAGCAACTGGATCGGGCTCTTCGCGCCCGCCGGCACGCCGGGCGAGATCGTCGCGCGCCTCAATGCCGAGGTGCAGAAGATCATGCGCTCCGCCGAGATCGAGAAGCGCCTCGAGAGCGAGGGCGCGAGGTTCATCCCGACGACGCCGCAATCGTTCGCGGCGTTCCAGCGTGCCGAAGCCGAGAAGTGGGCGAAGGCCATCCACGAGGCGAACATCAGGATCGAATAGCGCGGCGGGGTAAGTGAAACGGCCAATCTCTACGCGGAGCAACATCAAGTAGGCAGACGACGACGTGGCCCACCGAGTCTGCGGGTAGGTGGCTCGAGCCCTGCGGCAACGCCGGGCCTAGAGGAATGACCGTCATAGCCCGAAAGGGCCGTAACAGAATCCCGCTTATCGGCTTGCTTCACTCTCATTCAGGCGTTTTGTCGCGTAACGGCGACGAAACGGTCATTTTCGCGGGAATGTGATTTTCTTCACATCCAAGCGCGCGCCCCTTGATCAATATGGGCTTGCAGCACCCCTAAAAAAGACATCGTCCGGCGCACGTGGGAGACCACGAATGAAACGCGCGATGCAATTTGTCACCGGATCCGTCCTCCTCTCGCTGGCGCCGCTCGCGGCCGAGGCGCGCGATCCCGATCCTGCCGCCCTTCGAATCGCCGCGGCTTTCGTGAAGCTCGCGGGCTCCGAGGACAACATCCTCGCGCTCGTCTGCGCGCTGCACGAAGGCGTGCCGGTGCACCTCGTCGCGCCCGTCGACCCGGGCACCGACTTCATGCCGGAGATCGTCCGCATCGAGCCGCCCACCGGCCAGATGGGTTGGAACGACGTGAAGCTCGCCCTCATGCTCGCGCGCGACGCGCTGCAAAGCCACGACATCGTGCGTCCGACGCTCGTGCAGCTGCACGCCGCGCTGCTGGGGGGCGACATCCCCACGCCCGCCGGCCCCGTTGCGACCTTTCCCGGCGTGCTGCAGATGCGCGCCGACGGCATCCACTGGGGCAGGATCGCGGCAGAGCGCTATCGGCGCCCGGGATGACGATGCGCGTCACACGGAAGCGCGCGCGTCGTCACGTGGCGACGAAACCCCTATTTTTGTCGCTTTGTGACGCCGCTCACATAACTTTGGGCGCCGAAGCGGATCATAGGATTCATGAAGCGAATCGCGATCGGACTTTTCCTGGCGTTGTCGGCATTCGCGCTCAACGGCTGCGTCGCCGTAGGCCTTACCGCCCTGGGCGTGGGCATGGCGACCGGGGTCTCGCACACGCTGAGCGGCATGGTCTACAAGACGTTCACCACGCCCCAGGCGCAGGTGAAGAGAGCCACGCTCGGCGCACTGCACCGGATGCAGGTGAAGGTGGTCGATACGAAGCGCAGCGGGTCGACCGAGACGATCCGGGCGAAAGCCGGCGACCGCGACATCGAGATCGATCTCGAGGCGCTCACGCCCGCCACCACGCGCATGACGGTCACTGCCAAAAAAGACGGTGGCATCCTGCGTGACGGGGCGACGGCCACCGAGGTGATCCTGCAGACGGAGAAGCTGGTCGGTTCCACGTGATAACGGAGGCATCGAAATGAAACGAAGCATGCATGTCCTGTGCACATCCCTCATGATCGCGCTCTCGCCCCTGGCCGGCGCGCAGACGTCGTCCGCCGAGGTCGACACTCTCGCGACGACGCTCGATGCGACCGCCGCCAATCGCGGTCAGACCCTGGTCGCCGGGAAAATCGCGGCCAACTTCTCGACACTCGCCGGCTCCGACGCGAATTCGCTCGCGCTGGTGAACGCGCTTCGCACTGGCACCAACGCGACGCTCACCTACACGACGCCGCCGGCGACGCCGGGCGGGACGCCGACTACCACCATCGCGACCTACGATCCGCCGACCGGCAAGATGGGCTGGGGCAACGTGAAGATCGCGCTCGCGCTCGCGCAGGATTCGCTCGCGCGGCTCGGCATCACGAATCCCACGGCCGACCAATTGCAGGCGGCGCTGAACGGCGGATCGGTGACGGTCAAGAACCCCGACGGCACCACGACCACCACGACGCTGAAGGGCATCCTGCAGATGCGCGCCGACGGCATGGGGTGGGGGCAGATCGCGCAAGCCTCGGGCACCAAGCTGGGCCCCGTGGTGAGCGGCCTCAAGTCGACCCACGCGAAGATCGCGGCGCTGCCCAAGACGACTTCGAAATCGACCGCGACGACGACCACGTCGACCCCGGCGGGCGCGGGGACTACCAAGGGCGTTTCCGCATCCTCCAAAGGCATCGTCACCGCGGCCGGGGTTTCCGCCTCGCCTTCGCAGAGCCACGGCGCGGCCAGCTCGGCCAGCGCTCCGGGACGGGGCATGGTGACCGCGGCAGGCGCAGGCGCGAGCCTCGGCGCCGCCAATGCGGCGAGTCATGGTCCCGGTTCGGGCGTCGTCACCGCGAACGGCGGCGCGGCGACCGGCGTGACCACCGCGCACGGCGCCGGCGCGGGCAACGGCAGCGACAAGGGCAAAGGCAACGGCAAGGGCGGCGGCGGCTGAACCCCGCGCCAGCGCGAGACGAAGGGCCCTGCGGGGCCCTTTTGTCTTGGAGCGCGTCGGGCCTTCTGCAGCGTGATGTTTTGCTCCGCGCTGCCCGCGCTGCCCGCGGCGCCCACGTTCACGTTGAGCTCGATGGCGAGCTGCGACAGGACTTCATCGACGTCGACGCCCTGGATCGCGTTCGACGGTTGCAGTGGCGGAGCCTGCTTCGCGGGATCGAACTGCCGTTATTGAGGGGTGCCGCAGGCGCCCGGTCGCGGCGCGCCGGATGCCGGACGACTCCTACGCGGCGATCGCCTTCCAGCGGCGCCCCGCGAGGAGGCGCAGCTTCCTGCACTCGGCTTCGGTGAGCTCGTCCACGCGCTCGCGCAGCGCGCTGTCGAATTCTTCCAGGGCGAGGCGCGTCTGCGCCGCGCAGAGCTGCGTCTTCAGCGCATAGAAGCCCGGTGAGTATTCGCCGAACCACTCGTGCAGCACCGGGAACGAAAGGCGGTGCACGCGCGAGCGTCCCAGCCGGAGGAGCGCCTCGCGGTGGTCCGGGGTGGGATAGCCCTTGTGCGCGGCGAAGCCGTAGCCGGGGTATTCGCGATCGAGCGCTGCCATCATCGCATCGCGCGCGGTCTTGGCGATGATCGAGGCCGCCGCGATGGTGAAGTTGATCCCGTCGCCCTTGTTGAAGGCGTTCTGCGGCATGCCGATGCCGGGTACCGTGCGCGCATCCACCAGAACATGCTGCGGCGCGCGCGGCAGGCCTTCCACCGCGCGGCGCATGGCGAGGAGCGAGGCGTGATAGATGTTCACGCGGTCGATGTCCTCGACGGAGGCGATGCCGACCGCCACACCCGAGGCCTTCGCGCGGATCTCGACGGCGAGCTTCTCGCGCGTCGGCGCATCGAGGCGCTTGGAATCGTCCACGCCGGCGATCTCGGTGTCGGGGGGGAACATGACCGCCGCGGCCACCACCGGCCCCGCGAGCGGCGCGACGCCCGCTTCGTCCACGCCCGCGATGTCGCGGATGCCCGACTTCCACAGGACCTTCTCGAAGTGGCGCATCGCGTCCAGGCGCACGCGCTCGCCGCGCTCCTTCTCGAACGATTGCCGGGGAAAGCTCGACCGATCTTATCAAGGAAACCCCGGCTCGCCCCCGCCATTACGCATTTCGTCGCAATGCGCTCGCCGCCTGCGCCGGCCGGCCGTAATTTGCGGGGGTCGGCTGCGCCGTCCCCAGCGTCGCGCGGCAGCGCTTGGGTTCCCGCTCCGAAGGAATCCGCGACGAGGAGGCTCCTCACATGAATTCGATCCATGCGAAGTGCGTGCTTGCAGCGGCCGCCGCGGCCCTCGCCGGCGCGGCGCAGGCGCAGCCGACGGACACGGTCGCCGTCGATCCGTACCAGTCGATCTACGTGCGCACCGACGGGCTGCCCCAGGCGGTGGCCAGGCGGGTGGAAGAGGAGGCGCAGAAGGGCTTGAGGCCGCTGCGCCAATACGTCCAGCGCACCAAGTACATCCACCAGCTCGACCTCATCGCGCTGCTGATGACGCGCGAGCAGGCCCAGGTCGCGATGGCCCGGGACGCCACGGTGAACGTGGTTCTCATCGCACGGCAATAGGCCCAAGTCTTGCGTAGGGGGCATCCCACTCCCGTGGTGCCCCTTCTTTTTTTGTCCGACGCCCCTCCCCGGGGCGCGCTGCACTCTTGTGACATTACTTTCATTCCGTTTTCCAAGCCATTGATTTAATTAACTTTGGCTGTCTCAGGTTTGGCGCGAGAAACCCGTGCTAACCCCTTGTCGCACAAGAAAAAATTGCCAGTTATTTCCCTTGACGGGTTGTAGCTGCTTCACTACAGTGTGCGGAAGTGGGAAAACGTGGGGGGAAAAGTGTTCCAAGGGGCGGCGCAAGTCAACCTGGACGCAAAGGGCCGCATGGCGGTCCCGACGCGGGTCCGGGATCCACTGACGCAAGGTGGCACGGTGAAGCTGGTGCTCACCGCGCACCCGGATGCCTGCCTCCTGCTCTACCCCGCGCCGGCGTGGGAGCCCATCCGCGCGCAGGTCATGTCGTTTCCGAGCCTCGATCGCCAGTTCAGCCTGTGGAAGCGCCTGCTGGTGGGCTTCGCGCAGGACGTCGAGCTCGACGGCGCCGGGCGCCTCCTCATTCCTCCCGAGTTGCGCGACTTCGCTCGCATCACGCGCCCGGTGATGCTCGTCGGGCAGGGAAGCCACTACGAAATCTGGGATCTCGAGATGTGGAACCAGCAGCTCGAGACCCTGAGGTCCGGAGGCAGTCCGAACGTGCCTCCGGGGATGGAGAACTTCTCTCTGTGACGCGGCTGACGACCCTGGGTCCGACGCCGCTCCCCCAAGAGAGCGCGGTACCGGTCGTCCTTCCCCTTCCCCCGTGAGCGAGGTTTCCCATGTCCCGGTCCTACTCGAAGAAGCAATTGCTGCCCTTAACGTCCGTGAAGACAAAACCTACGTCGATGGCACCTTTGGCCGCGGCGGGCACGCCGCGGCCATCCTCGCCCGTGTCGGTGTTCGCGGAAGACTTCTCGCTTTTGATCAGGACCCCGCGGCGCATGCGGATCGCGCGCTCGAAGATCCGCGTCTTGAGCTGATCCACGCGAGGTTCTCGACCATGACTCAGGCGCTGGCCGCCCGCGGAATTCGGCACGTTGCGGGCGTGTTGCTCGACATCGGCGTGTCGTCGCCGCAGCTCGACGATGCGGCGCGCGGCTTCAGCTTCATGAGGGATGGGCCGCTGGACATGCGCATGGACACCACGCGCGGCGAGACCGCTTCCGAGTGGCTCGAGCGCGCGGACGAAAAGGAAATCAGGGAGGTGATCTTCAGATATGGCGAAGAACGGTTTGCTAAGCGGATTGCAGCAGCGATTGTTGCTGCAAGGCCCGTTGGGACCACCCGGCAACTTGCCGAGGTCGTGGGTCGCGCGGTTCGCACGCGCGAGCCGGGGCAACACCCGGCGACAAGGACCTTTCAGGCTCTACGGATTCACCTCAATCAAGAGCTTGAAGAGCTGGAGGTGACGCTGCCGCAGGCCGCCGCGCTCCTCGAGCCCGGCGGGCGCCTCGCGGTGGTGAGCTTCCACTCGCTGGAGGACCGCATCGTGAAGACCTTCATCCGCGAGCGCTCCAGCGGCGACAAGCTGCCCAAGGGCGTACCGATCCGCGCCGCGGACCTGCCGCCCGCCGAGATGCACGCGGTCGGGAAGCCGATCCGCGCGAGCGATGCGGAGATCGCGCGCAACCCGCGCGCGCGAAGCGCGGTGCTGCGCGTGGCCGAGAAGAACGGATGACGCGCCTCAACGCCGCGCTCCTCGTGCTCATCGTCCTCGCGGCGATGAGCGTGATCACGTCCCAGCACCAGGCCCGCAGGCTCTTCAACGAGCTGGAGAGCGAGCAGGGAAGCGCGAAAAGGCTCGACGACGAGTTCACCCAGCTGCAGCTCGAGCAGGGCACATGGGCCACCAACAAGCGCGTGGAATCGGTCGCGGCGAAGCAGCTCGGCATGCGCCTTCCCGATCCCTCCAACACCGTGATCGTCACGCTCGACGCGCGCGCGACGGGCGAGGCGCCGCGATGAAATTCGAGAAGCGCACCCCGCAGCTGCGCCTGAAGCTCGAGGGCTGGCGTTCGCGCTTCGTGCTGATCGCGGCGATGTCGGGCTTCGCCATGCTCGGCGCGCGCGCCTTCTACCTGCAAGGCATGCACACCGACTTCCTGCAGGCCAAGGGCGAGGCGCGCTACGGGCGCGTGCTCGAGCTGCCGGCCTCGCGCGGGCCGGTGAAGGACAGGAACGGCCAGCCCCTCGCGATCTCGACGCCGGTGGAGTCGATCTGGGCCACGCCCGACGAGTTGGACGACGTGGACGACGCCAGGATCCAGGCTCTCGCCCGGGCGCTCGCGATCGCGCCCGACGAGATCCGCCAGAAAATTGCCCGAAAGGATCGCCAGTTCGTCTACCTCAAGCGCCAGATCTCGCCCGACCAGGCGGCCAAAGTGATGGCGCTGGGCATCCCGGGCGTCTTCCAGCAGCGCGAGTTCCGCCGCTACTACCCGGCGGGCGAAGTGATGGCGCACGTGGTGGGATTTACCGGCATCGAGGACCAGGGGCAGGAAGGCATCGAGCTCGCCGCGGAGTCGCGCCTCGCCGGCACGCCGGGGTCGCGCAAGGTGATCAAGGACAGGAAGGGGCGCATCGTCGAGGACGTCGAGAGCCTGCGCGCGCCGAAAGACGGCGAGGCGGTCACGCTCGCCATCGACCAGCGCCTGCAGTTCCTCGCGCACCGCGAGCTGAAGAGCGCGGTGGAGCAGAACCGCGCCAAGGGCGGCTCGATGGTGATCCTCGACGCGCGCACCGGCGAAGTGCTGGCGCTCGTGAACCAGCCCGACTACAACCCCAACAACCGCGCCAACGTGACCGGCCGGCAGACGCGCAACCGCTCGGTGACCGACCTGTTCGAGCCCGGCTCGACGATGAAGCCGTTCACGGTGGCCGCCGCGCTCGAGGCCGGCATCGTCACGCCGGGCACCATGATCCAGACCGGCCAGGGCGCGATGACCATGGGCCGCTGGACCATCAACGACTCGCATCCGAACGGCCTCATCAGCGTGGCGCAGGTGATCCAGAAGTCGTCCAACATCGGCAGCGCCAAGATCCAGCTGCAGATGCCCGCGGAGACCCTGGGCACGCTCTATCGCGAGCTGGGCTTCGGCGTGGCACCCCAGTCCGGATTTCCCGGCGAGGCGAAGGGGCAGTTGAAGCCCTGGTCGCAGTGGCGTCCGATCGAGCAGGCGACCATGGCCTATGGCCACGGCCTGTCGGTGTCGCTGTTGCAGATCTCGCGCGCCTACACGGTCTTCACCACCGGCGGCGAGCTGCTGCCGCTCTCGCTCCTGAAACAGGATGCGCATCCCATCGGCAAGCGCATCATCACGCGCGAAACCGCGGACCAGGTGACGCGCATGATGGAGATGGCCGCGATGCCCGGCGGCACGGCGCCGCGCGCGCAGGTCCCCGGCTATCGCGTCGCCGGCAAGACCGGCACCGCGCACAAGGCGCAGGCCGGCGGCTACGCCGAGCACAAATACGTGTCGTCGTTCGTGGGCTTCGGCCCGGTCACCCACCCGCGCTTCATCGTCGCGGTGATGATCGACGAGCCGCTCGGCGCCAAGTACTACGGCGGCGACGTGGGCGCCCCGGTGTTCTCCTCGGTGATGGGCGCGGCGCTGCGCATGATGTCGGTGCCCCCGGACGCGCCGGGCACGTTGAACGTGATGGCGCCGCCGCCCGCGCCTTCCGGCCCCACCAAGGACGAGGGATGATCGCGGCCGCCGAATTCGTGCGCTCCGAGGGCACGCGGCTCCTCGACCGGCTCGCGCAGCTGGGCGTTCCGCTCGCCGGCCTCACCGCCGACTCGCGCACGGTGAAGCTGGGATCGATCTTCGTCGCCTACCCGGGGACCTTCCGTGACGGGCGCGGCTTCATTGCCGAGGCCATCGCGCGCGGCGCGGCGGCCGTGCTGTGGGAGCGCGCGGGCTTCGAATGGGACGAGCGCTGGGAGGTGCCCAACCTCGGCGTGCAGGACTTGCGCGCGAAGATCTCCGAGATCGCCGGGCACGTGTTCGGCAATCCCTCGCAGTCGCTGTGGATGGCGGGCGTGACCGGCACCAACGGCAAGACTTCGGTGTCCCAGTGGATCGGCTCCGCGCTCGACGGGCTCGGGCGGCGCTCGGCGGTCGTCGGCACGCTGGGCAACGGCCTCGTGGGCGAGCGCACGGAGGCGAAGAACACCACCCCGGATGCGATCGTGCTGCAGCGTCTGCTTGCCGATTACCTGCGGCGCGGC
>WNFI01381355.1_pt2 | contig 41854 bp, 42 predicted proteins | sample 5400471 | NCBI WGS metagenome assembly WNFI01 (sample SAMN13153348, study PRJNA577476) | soil metagenome | isolation source: 100 cm saprolite on Douglas fir-dominated hillslope | place: USA:California | collected 2013-09-17 | reverse complement strand
CTCGATACCTTAGGGAACGTTCCCTAAGTAGTTTACCGGAGGTCGTCGCGGCGGCCCAACGCCACGGGCTGAGCTTCCTGAATGGCGCCCCGAATATGGTTTGCGAGGCTCTCCTCAAGATGGGGTTTCAGCAGGACATGGTGGATGCCTGCCGCTGACGCCTTTTCCAGAATATTCTCGTCAGGATAGCCGGTAATGAGGATGATTGGCGCGTCGATGTCGCGCTTCCGCAGGCGGCTCGCAAGGTCGATACCGCTCATGGTCGGCATCTTGTAGTCGATTACAAAGCAATCGGCTTTGCCTGTCGCGATCCCATTCAGCAATGCCGCGCCGCTGTGAAACGTCCGAACGGAGAAGCCGTCTGTCTCAAGGAGAAATCGCAACGACCCGAGCACGTCCTGGTCGTCATCAACAACGTAGACAAGGGGGGCCGTGGTTGATGGGGCCATCACAGAGCGTCGCACGGATTGAGGGAGCACGGTTCATTCATGAGACCAATAAAGCGCATTTGAGCGTCGGGGACTTGATTTGGCTCAATCTTTGAGCACGCCGGCACGGATCGCCAGTCGGACCAGCTCGGAGAGGCTTCCGGCCTGCATCTTGGTCATCACATTTGCCCGGTAAACTTCGATGGTGCGTGGGCTGATATCGTAATCTCTTGCGATCAGCTTGTTCGAGAGTCCCGCGATCAGGCCGTCCATGACCTGCCGCTCGCGAGGGCTGAGAGTGGCTATCCGCGAGGCGATCTCGTGTGTCATCGCTTCGCCTTGTGCACCGGACTCCGCCTGTCTGAGCGCCACATCAATCATTCCGATAATCCGCTCATCCTCGAACGGCTTTTCCAGAAAATCGACCGCGCCCAGCTTCATAGCTTCAACCGCGAGGGGGACGTCGCCATGTCCGGTCATGATCACAACCGGGAACACGTTGCGGCTCGCCTTCAGACGCTTCAGCAGCTCTATGCCGTCGATGCCTGGCATGCGGACGTCGGAAACGACGCATCCAAAATCGACAATAGAAATCGCATCGAGGAACTTGTGGGCGGACTCGAACAACGTGACATGGAAGTCCGCGGCACCAAGCAGGAAATCCAGCGAATCCCGCATCGCCTCGTCGTCGTCGATGACATAGACCTTTCCCCTATGGGTCATGTGTCAAACTCTCAGCTGATGCCGCAGGCAAGGTGAACCGAAAAGTTGCGCCGCCCGAATCATTAGATTCGGCCCACATCTGGCCGCCATGCGCTTCGACAATTGAACGGCTTATGGATAGCCCCACTCCCATGCCCGTTTCTTTCGTCGTGAAAAAGGTCTGAAACAGATTTGGCTTCACGTCATCATGGAATCCGTGCCCGGTATCGGAAACTGTAACCTGGATCGCGTCATCCGCAACCACAGTGTTTGAAGCAATAAGCTCACGTCGCGGTGAGTGAGCCATCGCTTCCAGTGCGTTGCGAAACAGATTGACCAGAACCTGCTGAATTTGCACCCGATCAACCAACACTAGGTCGTGTTCTGGGTTGAGATTAAAGCGAAGTTGGACCCCTTGCTCGCGGGCGCCGAAGAGGCCGAGCGCACCGGCCTCTTCAATCAGCTTCGAGAGGCTTTCGACGCGCTTTTCGCTTTCCCCCCGCGCAACGAAGTCGCGAAGGCGCCGAATGATCTGACCGGCGCGGATCGCCTGTTCGGCGGCGCGATCCAACGCGCCTTCGATTTTCGATCTGTTGGGGTCGGAACTGGCGGCAAGAAGGCGGCGCGAACCCTTCATGTAATTGCTGATGGCGGCAAGTGGTTGATTGAGTTCGTGCGCAAGCGCGGAGGCCATCTCTCCCATCGCGCTCAAACGCGAGACGTGAACAAGTTCGGATTGCAGTTCCTGAAGTCGCGCCTGTGTTTGCTGATGTTCCGTGAGATCACGGACAAAGCCGGTGAAATACGGTACTCCGCCGGACTGCATTTCGCCGATCGAGAGATGCATCGGAAACGTCGTTCCGTCCTTGCGTTGACCGGTTACAATTCGTCCAACGCCGATGATGTGCCGCTCGCCCGTGGAAAGGTAGCGTGCCAGATAACCGTCGTGGCGTGAACGATCCGGGTTTGGCATCAGGATGCTGACGTTCTGGCCGATCGCTTCGTCTTCGAGATAGCCAAATTGCCTCTCGGCGGCGCTGCTGAAGAACTGCATGACGCCGTTTCCGTCGATGACAATCATCGCATCAGGGATAGTCTCCAGGATCGAACGAAGGTGGCTTTCCCTGGTTCTCAGGGCTTCTTCGACCTGCTTCTGATCGTCAATATCGATCACGAGCCCGCTGAGGTGACCGGGCACCCCGTGTTCGTCCCGTACGACACTGCTGCGCAACCGAACCCAACGGTGCAATGGTGACTGGCCGCCAACATGGTACTGCATGTCGAAACTGCAGCCGGTCTCGACTGAGCGCTTTACGGCTTGATCGGTTCGTTTGCGGTCTTGCGGTTCAAGCAGTGAAAGGAATAGCTCGTAGGTGAGGGGCAGGTCGCTAGGGACGCCAAAAAGCGTCCTCGTGATATTCGACCAAAGCAGCCGATGCGTCGAAAGATCCAGATCCCAGATCCCGATGCCGGATCCTTCAATGCCCTGGCGAAATCGCTCATATCGCACAGGATCGTCGGACGGTGGATGTGGTGTGGTGGTCACGTTCCGCTTTCGCTTTTGGCTGCCTCGGGGCCTGCTAAGTATGGACCAAACTGGGGCGTTCGCTCAAGCGAGAACAAGCAGTTTCGTCCGTGTAGCGGGCATCTTGCGGGCTTTCTTCACAATCCCATAACTCGCACCTTTGCCGGTGCAGCGAGACGGAATTCTTTGATCTATCTCATTTCACTCTTCAGCTTCGGACCTAACAATATAACTCAACTATGAGCCAGGAGAGATCGATGACGTATGCGACGGTGATGGTCAGCATGGCGCTCGACCGGCCAAATGAAGCCCGCCTGGAGATCGCCGGGCAGCTGGCCGAGCGGTTCAGTGCCCATGTCATCGGAGTTACCGCAGCCGAATTCAGTCCGCCGCTTTATTTCACGGACGGAGGGCAGGCCCAGAAGATCCTCGATGAGGGTCAGGCAGCGATCAGAAACCGCATCGCCAAACTCGAAGCGGAGTTTCGGGCGGCGATGCAGAACCGCGCTGCGGCCGTGGAATGGCGCTGTGCGGAGGATTTTCCGACAAGATTTATCGTCCAGCAGGCCCGCGCTGCCGACATCATCATCGTCGGGGAGGGTGGTCGCGATGCGCTTGGCGACCCATTCACGCAGGCCGATCCGGGCGATCTCCTGATGCAGACGGGAAGACCCCTGCTGGTTGTTCCCGAAACCAGCAACTGGCTCGATTTACGCAATGTTTTGATAGCCTGGAAAGACACACCCGAAGCTCGGCGGGCTGTGGTCGACGCGTTGCCAATGCTTCGCAAGGCTAAGGACGTGATCGTCGCTGAAATCGTGGAAGACGAGGCCGACAGACCGGCGGCATTGTCAGGGGTCAACGACGTCGTCGCCTGGCTGTCGCGTCACGGAGTGGTTGCTTCCGGGCAGGTGCCGGATGAATACGGCCACGCCGCCGCGCAACTCGGAAGGGTCGCGTCGGAGGTTGGCGCCGGCCTGGTCGTTGCGGGTGCCTACGGTCATTCGCGGCTTCGCGAATGGGTTTTCGGCGGAGTAACGAAGGAACTTATCAACCCGTCGAAGCGCTGTTCGCTGCTGTCGCGGTGAAGTCGTGGGCAATTGATCTTGATCAAAACTACGTTCGCGGAAGCATGGTGCAATAACATTTCAACCCCAATCCAACCGAGCGGATCGCGCTTTGTACAAGTTCCTTGAACAGGCAACTGCCGATGCCATGACGCGAAACGCCAAGACCGTGTCGCGCCACGTCACGCTACGCGAGCTCGGCGATTTGTTTGAGAAGGATGACTTCAACGCCTTTCCGGTCGAGGAAAACTCGCAAGTGGTGGGAGTAGTTTCAAAATTCGACTACCTTGCAAACTTCATCTTCACCCCGACTCACATGGTTCCACGCTACGACGATCTGATGAAGCGAACCGTGGCGGATATCATGACCTCAGAATTCATTTATGTCCGGATAGAGACGAAGCTAACCCGGGTGCTTCAACTCATGGTCGATCATCGGCTCAGGAGCATGCCGGTGATCGAAAACGATCAGCGGCTCGCCGGCATGATCTCGCGCGAAGACGTGATGCGTGCGCTGCAGCGCTGCGCCGGCAAGTGAGATGTAGCCTCGCGATGACTGTCCGGTTCGGCCGCTTGAGATGGCGCATTTCCGCGCGCATCCCATCTGATACCATGTGCTTGACATATAGCGCCGGCTCGATCAGCTCGCCTTTGCCAGATTGTCGTCTTCCGGAGAGTTCAGGTACATCCCGGACATGGTGTCGACCCAGCACAGATGGTCGTGAACCTTCTTCACGCCGGTAACGTTCTCCGCTGCGACCAGGGCGGCCTGGCGTGAGCGCTCTTCGGTGATGACGCCGCTCAGATGGACGATGCCGTCGCGCACGATGACGCTCAGGCCAAACGGGCACCAGTCCTCCTTCTCAAGAGCGTCGATGATTCGGTTGCGAATGTGGTCGTCGTCGGCGGTAGGGTCGGGAACCTGCCGGGCGAGACTCGCTACTGCCTGCAACAAATTGGCGCGCGACACGATGCCGACGACTTTATTGTCGCGGATCACCGGCAGTCGCTTGACTTTGTTCCTCTCCATCAGCTCAACGATCTCTTCGAGCGCGGTGTCTTCGGTGATGGTGAGCAGCTCCGGCGTCATGATTTCGGCGACCTTGCGGCCGTGTTCGTGAACGAAATCGCTTGCCTGCTTACCGGAGCCGAGAATGAATCTCAAAAATCGACCGCGTCTGCGCTGGGTTCCGATTTCGCTGCGGCGAATGAAGTCGCCCTCGGAGATAATGCCGACCAGTTTGCCGGTCGCATTGACTACGGGGAGCCCGCTGACGTGCTTCTGAAGCATGGTATTTGCGGCTTCGACGATTGTGGTCTCAGGGGTAACGGTGATGACGGATCGGGTCATGATCTGATGGGCGCGCATTCGGAGCCTCCGCACGTTCGAGATTAGGTCTGATGTTGAGCAGATTATTCCAACCGGCGTGCTGCATTTTGACACAGGTCAAACAGGGGTGGGGTTCGCCGGCTTGATGCAGCTCAATACGAGCACCGACCAAGATCGTATCATTTCAACCATTCAAGACCGGAGATCATCATGACAGCGCTTCCTGAACCGGCTACCGCGATCGTTGAACAATCAGCGGCCGATACCGCGACGCGGATAACCAAAGCCCATATGCAGGCCCTGGATTTTATGTTCGGCGCGCAAAAGATGATACTTGAGGAGATAGTGTTCGCCGGCAACGAGATGCTCGACCGGGCGCGAATCGAAACTCGCCTCTTGTCCGAATTCGTTTCGAAAGTGGCCGGCTCACACTCTGTCAAAGACCTCAAGACGATGTGGCAGGAGTGCGGCCAGCACCAGATCGACTTTGTCCGCCGCGACTCGGAACGGCTGTTCAATCATGGCCAGCGGATGATCGAAGCCACGCCAAAGCTGTTCGGCAGCCGGCCGCAAAGCTGATCCATCTTCCGACTGTCATGGATTTGAAGCCCAATTGTCCCGCCAGATGTGAAAGAGATGGATTCCGTGCAGTCGATATCGAGCTTGCCAAAGGCTGAAGCACCGAGGTTACCGTGTCCCGCCCATGCCCAGGGTTATGGCGAAGAGCGCCGTGCGGTCGTCCTAAGCGAGCCTCGCGCAAAGGCGGCGTCTGAAACTCACGGGGGGCAGCTGCCGGAGACGTATCAGGCTGATCGGGCGTTTCATGCGATGCTGGCGCGCCTGACCGGCGGCATTTCGCCGGTTGCCCTTTCGCTCGCCTATATCGACTGGGCCTCGCATTTGGCGGCGGCGCCGCAGCAGCAAATGCAGATCGCCCAGGACGCTTGGCGGAGCGCGGGACAGATCTTCGAAGCTGCGCTCCATTATTTCTCCCCAAGCCAAGGCCCATGGTCCTTGATCAAGCCGCAGTCGCAGGATCGGCGTTTTATCAAGCCGGAATGGGAAATTCCGCCGTTCAACCTGCTTGCCCAGGCGTTTCTGCTGAAAGAGCAATGGTGGCACAACGCGACCACAGGCGTGCGCGGGGTGGCACCGCAGAACGAGGCGATCGTCGAGTTCTCGGTGCGGCAGGTGCTCGATATGCTGGCGCCGTCGAATTTTGCCGCGACCAATCCCGAAGTGTTGCAGAACGCCTTCCACAGCGGCGGCGAGAATTTCGTATTCGGATGGCAGAACTGGTACAGCGACTGGATCGGCTTGGTGGCCGCCGGCAAGCGGCCGGCCGGCGATCAGGATTTCGTCGTCGGCAAGAACGTCGCGACGTCGCGTGGCAAGGTCGTGTTTCGCAACGAGCTGATCGAGCTGATCCAGTACTATCCGACCACCGGCAAGGTGCATCCGGAGCCGATCCTCATCGTGCCGGCCTGGATCATGAAATACTATATCCTCGACCTTTCACCGGAAAATTCGCTGGTGAAGTTCCTCACCGGTCAAGGCTTTACCGTGTTCATGATCTCCTGGCGCAATCCGGGGCCAGGGGATCGCGATATCGCCTTCGACGACTACCGCAAGCTTGGCGTGGAAGCCGCGGTTGCGATGATCGGCGACATCGTACCGGGCCGCCGACTCCATGCGCTTGGCTATTGTCTGGGCGGGACGCTGCTGTCGATTGCCGCCGCAGCGATGGCGCGGGATGGTGACATCAGATTGAAGTCGGTTACCCTGCTTGCGGCGCAAACAGATTTTACCGAGGCGGGCGAACTGACCTTGTTCATCAACGAGAGCCAGGTCGCGTTTCTCGAAGATATGATGTGGGAACGCGGTGTTCTCGACACGACGCAAATGGCGGGCGCATTCCAGCTGCTACGCCCGAACGACCTGATCTGGTCGAAACTGACCCGCGACTACCTCATGGGCGAACGGGCGCCGCCCAGCGACCTGATGGCCTGGAACGCCGACGCCACGCGCTTGCCATATCGGATGCATTCGGAATATCTGCGCAAACTGTTCCTCAACAACGATCTCGCCGAGGGCCGCTACCTCGTCGACGGAAAGCCGATTTCGCTGTCGGATATTCACGTGCCGATGTTCGTGGTTGGGACCGTTCGCGATCACGTGGCGCCTTGGAAGTCCACTTATAAGATACATTATCAGGTGGATGCCGACGTGACGTACCTTTTGACCAGCGGCGGGCACAATGCAGGCATCGTGGCGCCGCCGAGTGAGCCGCGCCACAGCTACCAGATCAAGACGAAGGCTATGGATACCCCCTATATTGGTCCGGACGAATGGCTGAAGGCGGCGCCGCGCGTCGAAGGATCGTGGTGGCTGGAATGGAGCAATTGGCTGGCCGCGCAATCTGGCGAGCCATGCGAGCCGCCACGGATGGGCGTTGAGCACGCGGACGGTCTTAGTCTGCCCGATGCGCCAGGGGACTACGTCGGCCAGTGATTTCGGCGGCCCCACGCTCGTGTACGTTCACTTATTTAGGACCAGGGAGGATTTGGGCTTGGCATTGCTTTAGCGTCTCCTCGGGCGTGCCGGATGCATCGATGACCGCCCAATCGATCGCGCCGATCTGATATTTCTCCTGAAGCCCGGCAATCTCGGCCGTAGCGTCGGATGCGTCGCGCTCGCGGCGGCCGACGCGGCTTTGTCGCGTCGCAAGATCCGCCTCGAGAAAGAAACCGAAAAAGCTGATATTCAGCTTGCGGACAGCATCGCGGATCGCGGCCCGCTCCGCTTCATGTGCAAACACCGCGTCGACCACGACGGAATGGCCCTGCGATAAAATTCGTAACGCGCGCTGCACAAGGATTTTATAAATTTGCTCTGTTATCTCAGGTCTGTATGCGTTCTTGGGCAGCCGGTCCGTTTCATTGACCCGAAAGTATCGCTTTCGCAGCACGTCGCTGCGCAGCACGACCGCTCCGGGCTGCGGCAAGACGCCTGGCGCGAGGTCGCGCGCCAGAACGGATTTCCCGGTGCCAGAAAGTCCGCCGACCGCGACGAGTATCGGCGCCAGTGGGTGGATCGTCAGCCGCGCAAGTTCGAAATAGGTGGCCGCCGACGGCGCGACCTCAGCCTTGTCGCGGCGAGACCGATCAAGACGAGCTAGTGTCACATTGGCGCGGATGGCGGCGCGCAACGATATGAACAGAGGAAGCGATGCGAGTGCATCGAGATTTTCGTTCGATGTCTTGCCAAGATATCTGTTGAGAAGGGCGTTCGCGGCCGCATGCCGGTCATACCTCATGAAATCCATCATTGGGAATGCGAGATCGTAGAGCACGTCGATCGACGCGATGATCGGGTCGAACTCGATCGCATCGAACAAAACGGGCTTGCCGTCGATCAGCACGATGTTCGCCAGATGCAGGTCACCATGGCAACGCCGCACGAATCCCTGCGCGCCGCGCTGTTCCAGCAACCCGCGAACCCTAAGGAAGGCCGACTGCGACGCCTCCCTCAGGTCATCGACGTCGCTTTTTGCAAAGCAGGCGGCGGTTCGAAACGCCTTGTCATTGCTTTCTATGAATGCCGGGATCGACTCGATCCAAGGCTTTGCCGGCGCGAGCGGCGCGATGGCGTGGGAGGCCGCAATGGCGTCGGCCGTGGCGTCAACCAGATCGGGGTCTAGCCGCCCGGCTTCTGCCAGATGATCGAAGGTCTGGTGCTCGTCGAACCGGGTCATTTCAATCGCAAATTCGACCGGTGTGCCATCTCCATCGAGATCAAGCGATCCATCGTCGCCTTGCGTGATAGGGACCACGCGATGGTAAATTTGCGGAGCAAATGGCCGGTTTATTTTCATCTCTTCATCGCAGGCAGCTTTTCGTTTCGCCAGCGTCGAATAATCGAGGTACGGGAAACGGACGGCGCGTTTGATCTTCAGCGCGCGACTGCCCTCGAGAAAAACCGACGCCGCATGCGTGTCGATCCGACGGACCAGAGGATGCGTCGCCGGGTCCGTCAGAAATGCGAAGACGCGCTCCTGCATCCTGGACTCGGCTGTCATGGAGTCTGTCATCTGCGGAAGGTACCCATACGGCGGTCAGAATAACCCATGCGGCCAGGAGCGGGCGAGCCCCTTGACCTTAATCAAATGCGCAACCGAGAGATCATCTATGAATAGGAAGGAACCCTTGTTGCCTTGAGGGAAATCAACAATTGACGGTTGCGAACAGCTAGCATCATTTCAAAGGAGACCGCACATGGCGATCAAGGATATCCTGTTGCCGCTAGTCGGCGAACCCACCGCGGCGGCGACCGCTGCGATCGACAAATGCATGGCCGTGGCCGGCGATATTGGTGCCCGCGTTACCGCGCTCGCCATTGAAGAGGACATCCTGGTCCGGCCGCGGGTAATGATCTCGGCCGATCTGGATAACGCGGCGGTGGCCGAAGCGATGCGGAGCGTGTCGAATGCGCAGGGTCTGTTGAGCGCATTCGACGCTGCAGCGTCTCGTTTTGGCGTACGCAACGAGCATAGACTGAACCGGCTTGCCGCGACGGATATTCCAGCGGAGTTTGCGGAATCTGCGCGGCTCAAGGATCTATCGCTGGTCCCGGTCAAATCCGATGACAGTCAGTCGGAAAAGATTGTCGAGCAGCTGATATTCGGGTCAGGCAGGCCGATCCTGATGTGCCCGGAAGAATTCGCCGCCGACCTGGCGGCGACATTCGATCATGCCGTCATTGCGTGGGACCATTCCGCGCCGGCCGCGAGAGCTGTTGCCGACGCGTTGCCAATGCTTCAAGCGGCGGCGAATGTGCACATCATCACTGCAACCGACTCCAAGACACAAGCGGAACTGGAATCCGGGGCGGCGCTTGTAAGCCATCTCGCAGAGCATGGAATCAGGGCTACATTTGACACGTTGAAAATCGGCGGCAGCTCGGTCGGAAAGGTGTTCGAGGCATATGTGAAGGCCAACGCGATCGATCTTCTGGTCATGGGCGCCTACCGCCACTCCCGGCTGAACGAAATCGTCTGGGGTGGCGCGACCAAGACTGTCATCGGGCGGCCACCATGCTGGGTTATGATGTCGCATTAGGCGGCCCGGTCGCGAGCAGAACGCCCCAAGATTCATCACATCCAGGCCGGCTCCAGTCGGGTAATTGAACTGATGTCGACCTATCGTTTGAAAAATCTGCTTTCGCCGCTTTCGGTCGCGCTGGTCGGGGCCAGTCCGCGCCAAGGTTCTGTCGGGCGGGCCATTCTCGGGAATATTCTTAAGGCGAAATTCAAAGGCGATTTCGGACTTGTGAATCCGCGTTATGCGGAGATCGATGGCGTTTCCGCGGTCGGTAGCCTCGACAAATTGCCTTTTGCGCCCGAACTCGTGGTGATTACTGCACAGGCAACGGCAGTCGCGGGTCTCATCGATGAGGCAGGGAAGCGGGGCGCGGCGGGCGCTCTCATCATCACCGCAGGCCTTGGCCATGGCGCGGGGTCGCTCGCGGACGCCGCCGAGCGCGCCGCGCAGAAATATGGAATGAGGCTGATCGGGCCGAATTGCCTTGGCATCATGATGCCCGGCGTGACCCTCAACGCAAGTTTCGCCGCGCATATGCCATGTGCGGGAAATCTGGCTCTGATCTCCCAGTCGGGCGCCATTGCCGCGGGCATGGTGGATTGGGCGGCGCAGCGCGGGGTAGGATTTTCCGGAATCGTTTCTATTGGGGACCAGCTCGACGTCGATATCGCCGACCTGCTTGATTACTTCGCGCTTGATAGCAAGACACACGCGATCCTGCTCTACGTCGAAGCGATCAAGGACGCCCGCAAATTCATGTCCGCAGCGCGCGCAGCCGCCAGGATAAAGCCGGTCGTCGTGGTCAAATCCGGCCGCATGGCGCAGGGGGCGAAGGCGGCTGCGACCCACACAGGCGCGCTGGCCGGTTCGGACGCGGTCTACGATGCCGCGTTCCGCCGCGCTGGGATCCTGCGGGTGTCGGACCTCCGCGAATTGTTCGACTGCGCCGAGACGTTGGGACGTGTCGAACAGCCCTCGGGAAAGCGGCTGGCGATTCTGACCAATGGCGGTGGCATCGGTGTTCTCGCGATCGACCGCCTTGTCGAACTGGGGGGAATCCCCGCCGCGATCGCGCCTGCCATTCGCGAGAAGCTCGACGCGGTTCTGCCGCCGACCTGGTCCGGATCAAATCCCGTCGATATCGTCGGCGACGCCGACCCTGCGCGATATGCGGCGGCGCTTGAAGTGTTGCTGGCCGACCCTGGCAACGATGCGATCCTGGTGATGAATGTTCAGACCGCGATCGCGCCGGCCGGCGAGATTGCCGCTACCGTGACCGATCTGGTCAGCAAGTACCGCCAGCAGCGCCGCGGCTTGGCAAAACCGGTGCTTGCGGTCTGGGTCGGCGCGGACCAGAAAATCATCGATGTGCTGAGCGGCGCCGGGGTTCCGAACTATCCGACCGAGGATGACGCGGTTCGGGGCTTTATGCACCTGGTAAGGCATCGCGAGGTGGTGGAGGCGCTGGCGCAGGTTCCGCCGGCCATGCCCAGCGAATTTGCCCCCGACGCCGATGTTGCGCGAAAAATTGTTGCCGCGGCGCTTGCTGATGACCGGCAATGGCTTGATCCGGTCGAGATCAAGCAGCTGCTTGAGGCCTATCAGGTCCCGGTGGTGCCGACGTTTGCGGCGGCCGACGCCGAGCAAGCAGTCGCTCACGCCTCGACGTTGTTCGCTCAGGGCGCGACCGTAGTCCTCAAAATCATGTCGCGCGACATTGTTCATAAATCCGACGTCGGTGGCGTCGTGCTCAATCTCACCAGCGCCGATGCCGTGCGTTCGGCGACGGCCGATATCCTCGCGCGGGCGAAAGCGCACCGCCCGGAAGCGCGGATTGCCGGCGTCATCGTGCAGGCAATGGTCGTGCAGCCCAAAGCGCGTGAGCTGATCCTGGGCCTTGCCGACGATCCGACCTTTGGCACCGTGATTGTGTTTGGCCGCGGCGGCACGGCGGTCGAGATCATCAACGACAAGGCGCTGGCGCTTCCGCCGCTCGATCTGCAACTGGCCCGCGACCTTATCGAGCGCACCCGTGTCTCGCGGCTATTGCGCGCCTACCGGGATGTGCCCGTGGTCAAGCAGGACTCCGTCGCGATGGTCCTTGTCAAGTTGGCGCAGATGGCCGCGGATATTCCCGAGATCCGCGAACTCGACATCAATCCGCTGCTGGCGGATGAGAACGGCGTGCTGGCGGTCGATGCGCGCGTAGCCGTCGGGCCCGCGGCACGGAAGTTCGCAGGCTCAGGTCCCGCCAACTTCGCGGTGCGGCCATATCCGTCGCAATGGCAGCGCCACATCGTGACCAGGGACGGCTGGCGGGTCTTTGTGCGCCCGATCCGCCCCGAGGATGAACCGGCGATCCATGAATTATTGCGGCACGTCACCAGCGAGGATTTGCGGCTGCGATTCTTCGCGCCGATGAAGGAGTTTACCCACACGTTCATCGCCCGGTTGACGCAGCTCGACTACGCCCGCGCGATAGCGTTTGTCGCATTCGACCAAGCCACCAATGAGCTGGTTGGCGTGGTTCGGATTCATTCGGATTCGATCCATGAGAGCGGTGAATACGCAATCCTTTTGAGATCCGATCTCAAGGGCAGGGGGCTCGGCTGGGCATTGATGCAGCTGATCATCGAATATGCCAAATCCGAAGGGCTGAAACGAATATCCGGTCAGGTGCTTCAGGAAAATTCGGCGATGCTGAATATGTGTCGGGCGCTCGGTTTCGCGGTAAAGTCCGATGCGACAGAGCACTCTCTTTGCGATGTGACACTGGAATTGGAAAGCATTTGAAGGCGGTAGAAGCCAATCAGTCGTTGATTGCTTTAATTCTGCACATCTATCGTCCGACGAAGCTTTTGAGTTGGGTCAACAGAGCCAGTAGCACTACAAGAACCATTCCGAATAAGCCGATATTTTGCACCGATGTCAAAAAGAAGGCGACTTGGATTTGCCAATTCGATTGCTCGCCGTCGGCGATCGGCACGACATTCGGGACGATCGTGACGCGAGTTATGTACGCGGCTGAGAAAATCAATACGAACAACAGCAGAGACATACGAAAAACGCGCATTTGGCTCTCCGCGATTATAGGCGATGTACCGACGCGACGCGGTAGGTTTGCAACTTGCCGCCTTGGTTGATCGAGACGTATTCGCCAGAGACGAAACGTTCATCTGCGAAGTGAAACCCGACCTCGTCCGGCATATTGGCGTCGGCATCGTAGTGGAACGCCCAGCCGCCACCTTGACGATGAACAAGATGACCATGGTCGTCCTGCTGGTCCGGCCGCAATCTTGCGATCCGGCATGCCTCGCGATGCTCCCGCCAGAGCGTCGGATCGATCCGGTCGTCCTCGTCGAGCGGCGCAACGATGACATAGGCGACGCCGGTGTCGCCTTCGGGGTGCCCGGGTTCGCGTGCCAGCTCAATGCGAATCTGCCGAAACTGTGCCGGAAGGGATGTATTCAGGATCGGTTGGGGAGATGCGTTTTGCATGTTGGTATCGCTCCTTGTTTATCGGCAAGAGGCTAATGCCGCCGCCGCGATCATTTCTGTTGGGCTGCTGTTGCCGCCGCGGGGGCGGTGGCTGCTGCCGGTTTCTTCAGGCTCCTGATGATGATCGTTATCAGCGGCACGAGCAGCAGAGGCAAGATTCCGTTCAACGGGTGGTGGATCATTCCAGACAGCTGCGACTGCAGCGCCCGCGCCTCGAGTTGCAGCGCATCGACCGAGGAGCCGTGGATTTCGTTGGCGAGTTCGAGCTCGCGCCCCGTTGGGGGCCTTGCCGCGATCGCAAACAGGGTTGACGCAATCATGAAGTTGACCGCGCCAAGAATGGCGGCTGCGGAAATGGCGCTCCAGATCTGGACCAGCGCGAAATAAGCCGATAGCTCGAACATGAGCAGGCCGAACGCCGCGATCAGTGCCGCAAACGCCCGCAAGCCGAAGCCAACAAGCAGATGCCGCATCCGGATATCGGCAATAATCATGTCGGTGCGCCAGAGTACGCGCAGGTTTTTGACGACGTTCTCCGTGTTCACCTCAGTGTCTCCTCAGCATGAAGCCGACAACGACGCCAAGCGCGAAAGCCGAAGCGAGCGAGGTAATCGGACGGTCCGATATGAGATTTTCGACGTGATCTTCCTGCTCGCTCAAGGTCTCGCCGAGGTCGTTCAACGCAGCCTTGATCTGATCGGCGAGCGCGTCGGCTCGTTGCTTCGAGGCATCGAAAATTCCGTCGCTGGCCGTGCTCAGCAGGCGCGACACGTCGCCCTTAAGTGCCTGCAGCTCGTCTGTCAGTTCGCTTGAGTCGAACATCCGATTAGCCTTTGTTGCATAATCCAGCCGGAATTCCATGCGAGTCTAATTCTAGGCGAGTTAAAGGCATGGCTATTGATTTGCGTCAACGGCGCAGCGCGAGCCGTTTTCTGCTTTGAGGCAGGTCAATTTGATTGCCGCTCCGGGGCTTAGAAGCATTCCTATTGAAAGGAATACGGACCTTGGACATCCCCCCACTGTTAACGGCCACGCCGTCGGGCGATGTGCTTGAGCTGCGTCCGGGAGGATCCTGGACTGCGGCCAATGTAACGACCCTCGAGGCACTCTCCGACGCCGTCACGCCGCAGCTTGATCGGTCGAAGGCCGTCAAGGTGGATATGGCCGAGGTGCATGAACTCGACACGCTGGGGGCCTGGCTGCTCGAGAAAATGTCGCGGCGCGCGACGTCGGTCGGCCATCGCACCGAGGTGGTCGGCGTTGCCGACAACTATGCCGGTCTGATCGAGGAGGTCCGTCAGGTCAATCGTCACAATCCGGCGTCGGCGCCCGCACTTAATCCCGTCGTGGTCAAGGTAAATGACATCGGCCGTTACGCAGTCGGTGCGACAGAAGACTTGGCCGTGTTCCTCCAGATGCTGGGCTCGCTTTTCATGGCGATCTTCGGTGTGCTGCGCAGGCCGAGATCGCTGCGGCTGACGTCCCTGGTTTATCAGCTCTACAGGGTCGGCTGGCAGGCGAGTCGCTGGCCGCTCGGGAAGCGCGTATACCGCCGAGCTTGGCTCCATGAAAATGCGCGAGGAGATCGACGCGTTGTCGACCATGGGGCTCGATCCCGTCAAAGTCCTGATCCTGCCCCGCGTGATCGCGCTGATTTGCGCGCTGCCGATACTGGGCTTCATCGGGTCGGTGGCGGCGCTCTACGGCGGCGGTCTGGTGGCCTGGTTCTACGGCGGCATGGGGCCGGCCATCTTCATCGCGCGGCTGCATGACGCCGTTTCCGTCACCCATTTCGAGGTCGGCATTATCAAAGCGCCGTTCATGGCACTGGTGATCGGCATCGTCGCCTGCAGCGAAGGCCTGCGCGTGAAGGGAAGTGCCGAGTCGCTCGGCAAACAGACGACGACGTCGGTGGTGAAATCGATCTTTCTGGTGATCGTACTCGATGGGCTGTTTGCGATCTTCTTTGCATCGATTGGAATGTGATGATGCAGGAAGCGGCCCCGCAATTCGCGATCCGTGTCAGCGACCTCGTGGTCGGGTTCGTGAAGCATGTCGTGATCGACCATCTGTCGCTGGATGTTCGAAAGGGCGAGATTCTGGGCCTCGTCGGTGCTTCCGGCGGCGGCAAGTCGGTGCTGATGCGAACCATCATCGGGCTGATCCCGCGGCAGAGCGGAGAGATCGAGGTGATGGGTGCCGCGATTGGTGGTAGCCAAGATCGCAGCACCCAGAGCGCCGCCGGGCGATGGGGCATTCTGTTCCAGCAAGGCGCGTTGTTTTCATCGCTGACCGTGCGGCAGAATATCCAGTTTCCGCTACGCGAAAATCTGGTGCTGTCTGACGCGCTGATGGACGAGATCGCCACCGCCAAGCTGGAAATGGTCGGGCTGGTGCCGGAGGATGGCGACAAGTTTCCGTCGGAATTGTCGGGCGGCATGACCAAACGCGTGGCGCTGGCCCGCGCGCTTGCGCTCGATCCCGCGATCGTGTTTCTCGACGAGCCGACCTCTGGTCTGGATCCCATTGCGGCGGGCGAATTCGACGCCCTGATCAGTACCTTGCAGAAAACACTGGGGCTGACCGTGTTCATGGTGACCCATGACCTCGCGAGCCTGAATACCGTCTGCGATCGCGTCGCAGCGCTCGCCGATGGCAAGATCGTCGCCATCGGTCCGATGCGCGAATTGCTTCAATCCGAGCATCCCTGGGTGCGGGCCTATTTTCACGGCAAGCGCTCCCAGATGCTGCAACCCAAAGCGAGTTAGAGAGATGGAAACCCGCGCTCCTTTCGTCGTTGTCGGCGCCTTCGTGCTGGCGGCCATTACCGCCGTGTTCGGCTTCGTGTACTGGCTTCACAATACCGGCGGGCTCGGTCCGCGCGCCGCCTATCACGTCCAGTTCGAAGGCTCGGTGCCGGGACTTTTGGTCGGCGCCGCCGTGCTGTTCAATGGAATCCGAGTCGGCGAGGTGACGGATCTTGGGCTGGCGCCGGACAATCCGCGCTATGTCAAAGCGACTATCTCGGTCGCCTCGACGACGCCGGTGCGGAGCGATACCAAGGTCGGCCTGGAATTCCAAGGCCTGACCGGCGTTCCCGTGATCGCGCTGGAAGGCGGCATGATGCTTTCCAATTCCGGTGAGGTGCCGACGCTGATTGTCGATCCCGGGGCAGGCCAGAGCATGACGCAGGCCGCCCGCGATGCGCTGCGGAGGGTCGATTCCGTGCTTGCCGAAAATGCGGAGCCTTTGAAGAGCACGATTGCCAATCTGCAGGTTTTCTCGGAAGGGCTGGCGCGGAACACCGGCAAACTCGATGGCATCGTTTCCGGCCTTGAAAAGATGACCGGTGGCGGTACCCCAGCGCAAAAAATCACTTACGATCTGCGTGCCCCAGGAGATCTTGGATCGGCGAACAAGACGATCAAGGGACAATTGGCAATACCGGAGCCGACGGCGGTTGCGATGCTCGAGACGCAGCGAATGCTGTTCTCACCCACCAAGGACTATCCGGACTTCGCGGATTTTCTCTGGGCCGACAGCATTCCGAAACTGCTGCAGGCCAGATTGATCGAGACTTTTGAAAATTACGATATCGCGCACGCCCCGCTGCGCGTCGCCGATCTCGGGCAGACCGATTTCCAGCTTCTGATCGACGTCAGGCGTTTCCGGATTGCGACGGATTCGGTGCCTGGCGCTGAGATCGGATTGTCGGCGCGAATTGTCGACAAGAACGGAAAGATCATCGCATCGCGCTTGTTCGAGGATAGCCAGAAATTCGTTGGGGTCGAGCCGCCGGCGGCCGTCGCCGCGTTCAGCGAGGCGTTCGGCCGAATTGCGAAGGATATGATCGCCTGGACTGTGCAGGCGCTGTAGCTGCGGCAGGGCTTGTGTAGCCGGTTCGAGGAGTTAACGCGCTTTCGCGCCATTCTTGCGCATGATGTCTAACCAACGGGATTTTGTCGGGTCCGACGCGTTTTCGACCATGCCGAACATCGTGGTTCGGACCGGCGAGAAGCCGACAAACTTGAATACGTTTCGGCGCAACCCGCGAATGCCATGGCTGCAATAGAATGTCCGATACAGCCGGGCCGGCATCCCCAGGGTGACGACGATATGCGCGGAGCGGCCGGCCAGCAGTTTTTTGGCGCCGTACCTTTCGTAGGAAAAGGCCACGCCGGGACGGATCACCTGCTCAAGAAAGGCCTTGGCCAGCGCGGGCATAGTACCGAGCCACAATGGAAACACCAAAACGATATGGTCAGCTGCGACGATAGCATCGGCCGCAGGCTTGAGAGAGGCCGGCGGCGTACCCGAATTGAATTCTTCCTTTGTTCGCAACATCGGGAATGCGATGCCCGCGATCTCAATGCGGCTGACGTCGTGACCGGCCTGAGACGCAGCGTCGGCATAGGCGTCGGCCAGTGCATGACAAAGATGACGGCGCGAGGAATCCGGATGCCCCTGAATGATCGTAATTTTGCTCGGCAGCCGCGGCACTATTCGAGGCTCTTCAAATATGACAGCAGATCGTGAATCTGGTCGGGGTCAAGCTGGAACGCCGGCATTGTCGGATGACCGGTCTCGATGCCTTCGGCCAAAGCCTCGCCAAGGGTCTCCACCGGGTAGCGCAGATGGAGGGTTCGGAATGGTGGCGCGATCTTGAGCGGACTCTGGGTCACCGGGTCAATGGAATGGCATCTGGCGCAATTGGTGAGAGCGAACGTCTTGCCGCGTTGCTCGGCAGGGGACGCTGCCATCGCAGGACTCATCGTGAGGAGCGCAAAACCAACTTGATACAGACGAATCATCATTTGGCGGACCTCAATCTTCGCATCTGCCCGCGACGTCGCTAAATTACCTTTTCACTAGTCGAATCATGGTCTTTCGATCTTGATCTGCATCAAGGGACCTTGCCTTAATCGCTCGGATTGTTTTCTCCACAGTTTGATCCGCATCAAAGATCGCAATTGGCTATTCGGCACACTGCCTCGAAATCAAAGGAGGTAGCTATGCCCGTCGATTCGATTCTGGTTTCTGCAGCTGTGGTGTCGGTATTCGCGGTCTTCGCCGGCGTGTTGATCTGGGTCGATTTCCTGTCGGAGCCGATGCGGCAGCAACCTGTCAGCCGCAATCGAAAACGCCGCAGCTTCTGATCACGCTATGGCCGGGTGGTCGCTGCGATCGATTCGCGGGAGGATACGGTTGCCGTCATGATTCAGATCAGCACCCCAGCGTTCAGGTGTGGTCATGTGAAACGAACGTTGAACAGAGGACCACGATGATGAAAATGAAGGCAGCGGTGTTTGTCAAACCCGGACGTATCGTTCTCGACGAGAAGCCGATCCCGGATATCGGTCCGCTGGACGCCCTTGTCCGGATCACGACGACTACAATTTGTGGAACCGACATTCATATCCTGAAGGGGGAATATCCGGTCGAGCGCGGCCTCACTATCGGCCATGAGCCGGTCGGCGTGATCGAGAAGCTCGGCTCGGCTGTGCAGGGCTACCGCGAGGGACAGCGCGTCATTGCCGGCGCGATCACGCCCAGTGGCTACAGCAATGCCTGTTTATGCGGTTGCCTGAGCCAGGATGGCGCGGGCACCAAGCACGGCTTCAAGCCGATCGGGGGCTGGAAATTTGGCAATACCATCGATGGCTGCCAGGCGGAGTATGTCCGGGTACCGGACGCCACGGCAAATCTGGCGCTGGTTCCCGACAACCTCACCGACGAGCAGGTGCTGATGTGTCCAGACATCATGTCGACCGGCTTCAGCGGTGCGGAGAGCGGCAGGGTTCGTATCGGCGACACGGTGGCGGTCTTCGCGCAGGGACCGATCGGCCTGTGCGCCACCGCCGGCGCCCGCCTCTCCGGCGCTTCCACGATCATCGCGGTCGATGGCCTGCCGGAGCGCATGGAGGTATCTCGCAAGCTCGGAGCCGATCATTGTGTGGATTTCAGAAAGGTCGATCCTGTCGAAGAAATCATGCGCTTGACCGACGGCCGCGGCGTGGACGTGGCCATCGAGGCGCTGGGAACCCAGGCAACGTTTGAGGCGGCTCTGCGTGTTCTGCGTCCCGGCGGAACCCTATCCAGCCTCGGCGTCTATTCTTCGGATCTGAAAATTCCGCTTGGCCCGTTCGCGGCCGGCTTGGCTGATACGACGATTGTGACGACCCTGTGCCCGGGCGGCAAGGAGCGCATGCGCCGGTTGATGTCGGCCATTGCGGCGAGACGGGTGGACCTCAAGCCGCTTGTGACGCACCGCTTCAAGCTGGACGAAATCGAGGCGGCCTATGATCTCTTCGGTCATCAGCGGGATGGGGTGTTAAAAGTCGCGATTACCCCCTAGCTCGCGGCAGCCGAGGGTCTTTGCAGAACCAGTTTGATTCATCTCAATGCGGTCATCTTCGTCTTCTGCAATCTTCCTCACGTCGACTGGCACTGGAGATCCGAAAATGTCCAAATTCCGCGTAAGCTTCTACAAGACGCTGCGTCATGCGAGTGGGCACAGTTCAAAGCATCTTCTGAGGCAACTTGATTTGACTTCTGACAGCCCGTCAGGGGCGCTAGTAGCGGCAGAACGGCTGTTTGATCCGCGTGGCTCGGAGATCGACTGCGTCGAAGTTGTGAATATTTCACCCGCGAGCCATGACGTAGCGAACACAGCATTTGCCTGATCGGTCTGATCTCGGTTGTCGGTGTGATCCGAGCACCGGCGTAACGCGTGACTCAAATCTCGCGGCGTATCGTCCAGCCGACAGCGATGACGGCCACGCCAACGGCGAGTTCGGATACTCGGTCACCTGTGCGCTCCCACGCGCCATACCAACTGTCGGAATCTCCCGCCTTAATGTGCTTGATCGTTTCAAGGACCTCCGATGTGTCTGCTCCGTGATATGGGATATCGTTCAGCGCCCGCAGCGTCTGAAAATGGTAGGTCTGATCGTTGAAAAATCTGGAACGCGCTACCATGGTATTAGCCCAATAAGCTTGCAATGGTGGTCAAGCGCGAATTCCCGACTTGCCGATCACCCTCGAACGTCAATGGGCACAGACTACTGTCGCTGAGTTGATGGCGGCGTCAAAGCAGCTATGGCCGGTTCTTGGCTACTTACACCGGCCTTGGCGAGCTCGATCACGTCAGCCATTGCCGTACCTTGTCTGCGCGGGGCCACCGAACAAGCGCGACAGGTGCGGAATGAATCCCGGCACATCTGCCATGTATCTGCGGTAATCGTCGCCGAAGGTTGTGATGGCCTCGCGCTCCTCGTTCCACGCCAGCTTGACGTACATTACGACCAACACCGGAAACGTGGCGAGCGTGAGAAGCGTTGGCCATTGCACAAGAAAACCGAACATGACGAGAATGAAGCCAACGTATTGCGGATGGCGGACGTAGCTGTACGGCCCTGCGGTCGCCAGGCCGCCATGCTGCTGCGCCTTGTAAAGAATCGTCCAGGCTGCGGAAATCAAGACGAACCCGGCGGTAATGAACGCGAAGCCAAGAATATGGAAAGGCCCGAAATGTGGATTGGTTTTCCAGCCGAACATCATTTCCAGCAGATGACCGGCGTCATGGGAAAACCAATTGACGTTTGGATAGTGGCTTTGCAGCCAGCCGGACAGAAAATATATCGTAAGCGGGAATCCGTACATCTCCGCAAACAACGCGACGAGAAAGGCGCTGAACCCGCTAAACGATCGCCAGTCGCGTGGCGTCTGCGGCTTGAAGAAACTGTAAGCGAACAGGATAAAGACGACCGAATTGACGAGTACGAGGCCCCAGAGGCCATAGGCTGGTGAGTCGGTCATGGTATTTTCCTTTCATCGCTTGGCTGACCATTGCCTCCGTGGCCGCCATGCCCATGATGCATGAAGAGATGCATGAGGGGGCAAGCGAGCAGCGGCAGCCAGATGAGCAAACCGAGGACGTGGGCCCGGTGCTCGGTGAACAGAAGCGCGCCGGCAATGATGGCAAATCCCATGAACACCAGCCCTGCGCGTGAGGTTAGAAAGCTGCCTTGTGGCATTTCGCTGCCACTGTGCGAACGATCGTGCATCGACATCGTTAGCTCCTGTTCGAAGGCGTCCGGGCAAAGTGCCGTGCGCTGACTAGTTTACGGCGCGGGGCGGCTGCATCTGACCTGGCTGCATTCTCCCTGGCCCCATCTGACCCGGTCCCATCTGCCCAGGCTGCATCTGCGAAGGCATCATCGCCATCATTCCCATCCCGATGTGCGGGACGAGAAGGTCGTTGGCTGTCTTCTTTTGATCATTCGACAAAACCTCGTTTAGCTTGGTGAAAGCAGATTTCATCGTCCGGGTACCGTCGAGCCGCGCGAGAAGCCATTGCTCCTGCAGGTCAAGACGGTCTGCCATGGTCAAAGCCTGCGGTTGCCCATCACTCGCCTTGGACATGATCGATGCACGAACCTCGGCGAGCTTCTTTGCATTTGCGCGCAGCGCGTCCGCAAAGCCATTCCAGGCACCTGCCTGGGCGTCGACGATCTTGAGTTCGGTGCGCAGAAAGGCGATGCGGCCTTCGACACGATCGATGGTCGCCATGCCGCCTATGCCGGGGCCCATCATTCCCATCGTTCGCATCATCCCCATGCTCTTCATCATGGACATGCTGCTCATCATGTTCCTCATGTCATTCATCATGCCCATCATCGGCATATTGTCCATGCCACCTTGCGGCGCGCCCATGCTCGGCTGGCTCGCTGCCGGCGCCGGATTTGCTGGAGCAGGGGCAGATTTCGCGCTGTCCGCCGGATGATGTGAATCGTGTTCGGCTGGGGATTGCGCCCATGTCGGAGTCGTAAGTGCAGCGACCGTGAGTGCCGCTGCCATGATTATTCGCTTCATCGCTCTTCTCTCCTTAACGGCCAAAGTGCCTGAGATACGGTGTCCATCAGTCAACGACGTCCCAGACGAAGTTGCATTCTTTCTTGCCGTCTGCGATTCGATGATTGGGGCCGCCGCGGTTGAACACCACTCTATCCGGCAGGTACGAGTTGAATGCGGCATTATCGACCTGGCATATCACCGGCGTCAGTTCGCCAAGGCCCAGCGAGACCGTGAGTTCGTGATAAAGGCATCGGGTAATCTTGATCTCGAACCGGCGCTCCGAACGCTCGACAACCTCAAGTGTGTTCCACTGCGTAAAGCCGGTCTTGTTAACCTCGATCTCGGCGTCGCACAGGTTCTTGAAGGTCCGTTCCTTGTCGGCGGCGCCATACTGGAGATTCCACTGGGCGAGACCACCCGTGAGGATCGCGATGCGCATGACTTCGAACGCACGCCGCTGGCCGATCTTCTTCTTCAGATTGATGTAAACCCACAGCGGCAGCGCCGCGATATCAATCAGCTCCTGCGGAAACCTGGGGTCGATTCGCTTCTTCAGGCGGCCGACCGTCAGCTTGCACCTGATGAGAAAGAGCGTGGGAAAACGCATATCGCGGCGGAGGAGGTGGGTCAGGATCGGCGTTGTGATCTTGCGCAAGTCCATGCCGGCTGGAACCCGGTCGGTTGCCACCTTGGACGGAAAAGAATTGACGGAATGAGGAACGCTAACGTCGACCATGGCACCCTCCGCTCGCAGGAATTCCGAGCCCGGCCCAGGACGACAGACCGGACCGGAACAAGTCTCTCACGGTGAGTTGCCGGCAGGTTGACATGGATCAACCCAGGAAGCGTTAGCGCTCAATCATTGGAGGGGGCATCACGCGCAAGATAGTGCGCGTCGTATTGTCATAGAAGCTGACGGCAAGACACTTCGGCCAACTCACAGACGCGTCACGCGCAATCGCAGCGCATTTCCGACAACACTCACCGACGATAGCGCCATGGCTGCGGCGGCGATGATCGGAGAGAGCAGAATGCCGAAACTGGGATAGAGAATGCCTGCGGCGATCGGGATGCCGGCGGCATTGTAAATGAACGCGAAGAACAGATTCTGCCGGATGTTGCTCATGGTTGCCTGCGAAAGGCGACGAGCGCGAACGATGCCGCCCAGATCGCCTCCCAGGAGGGTAATGCCAGCGCTCTCCATGGCGACGTCCGTTCCGGTGCCCATAGCGATGCCTACTTCGGCGGCGGCAAGGGCAGGGGCGTCGTTGACACCGTCGCCGGCCATGGCAACGATGCGCCCGGCTTTCTGCAGCTTGGAGACGACGGCGCTCTTCTGGTCGGGAAGGATCTCCGCCTCGACATCAGTGATCCCAAGTTGTCTTGCGATCGCATTCGCCGTGGTCCGGTTGTCTCCGGTCAGCATGATGACCTTGATGCCTTCCGCCGCAAGCGCCTTCAGCGCATCCGGCGTCGACGCTTTGACGGGATCGGCGATGGCGAACAATCCTGCGAGCTTCCCATCGACCGCGATATTGATAACGGTAGCGCCGTCGCCGCGCAGACGCTCGCCCTGTTCATTCAGTGGCTGGGTTTCGATTCCGAGCGACGTCAGGAAGTTCGAATTGCCGAGCACAACGGTCTTGCCGTCGACCCTGCCGGTCGCGCCCTTGCCGGTCGGCGAGTCGAATTCGTCCACCTTGCTCAAATCGAGATTGCGCTCCCTGGCGGCCCGCACGATCGCATCGGCGAGCGGGTGCTCGCTGGCGCGCTCGACGCTGGCAGCCAGCCGCAGGATATCGGTTTCCTGAAATCCGGCAGCCGGCACGGTGGAGACGACCTTCGGCTTGCCTTCGGTCAGCGTTCCCGTCTTGTCGACCACCAGCGTGTCGATCTTTTCCATCCGCTCCAGCGCTTCGGCGTTCTTGATCAAGACGCCGGCCTGTGCACCACGCCCGACGCCGACCATGATCGACATCGGCGTCGCAAGGCCGAGCGCGCAGGGGCAAGCGATGATCAGGACACTGACGGCGGCAACCAGGCCGAACGCCATCCGGGGTTCCGGCCCAAAGTACGCCCAGGCGCCAAAAGCGATGACCGCCGCTACGATCACCAGCGGCACGAACCAGCCGGAAACCTGATCGGCCAGCCGCTGGATCGGCGCGCGCGAGCGCTGCGCTTCCGCGACCATCTTGATGATCTGGGAAAGCAGCGTGTCGCGCCCGACCTTGTCGGCGTGCATCACGAAGCCGCCAGATTGGTTGAGCGTGCCCGCGATCACCTTGCCGCCGGCCTCCTTGGTGACAGGCATGGATTCGCCAGTCACCAGGGACTCATCGAGGGAGGAGCGGCCTTCAAGGATGACGCCGTCCACTGGCACCTTTTCGCCGGGCCGGACGCGCAATTTGTCGCCGACCTTCAGGCTGTCGATCTCAACCTCATGGTCAGTGCCATCTTCTCCAATACGGCGGGCGGTTTTGGGCGCGAGCTGGAGAAGGGCCTTGATTGCCCCGGACGTCGCCTCGCGCGCGCGAAGCTCGAGAACCTGGCCAAGCAGGACGAGGACGGTGATGACTGCCGCAGCTTCGAAGTAAACCGCGACCGCGCCACCATGACCGCGGAAAGTTGCCGGAAAGCTTTCCGGCACGATGGTTCCGACGACGCTATAGACGTAGGCTACACCTGTGCCCATCGCGATCAGGGTGAACATATTGAGATTGCGCGTGACCAGCGATTGCCAGCCACGCACGAAGAACGGCCAGCCGGCCCACAGCACCACGGGTGTCGCGAACGCCAGCTGAATCCAGTTCGACAATGTTTGATCGACCCAGCCGTGACCCCCGACAAGGTGGCCGCCCATCTCCAAGACAAACGGCGGCAACGAGAGCGCCGAGCCGACCCAGAAGCGGCGCGTCATATCAGCGAGTTCGGGATTGGGCGGCGCATCGAGGCTGGCCACCTCCGGCTCCAGCACCATGCCGCAGATCGGGCAATTTCCAGGACCGACCTGGCGGATCTGCGGATGCATCGGGCAGGTGTAGATCGTGCCCTCGGAGACAGCCTGCACGGGCGTAGCCTTGTCTGCAAGATGGCGCGCCGGGTCGGCGGCAAACTTGCTTTGGCAGATCGCGGAACAGAAACTATAAGCTTTGCCGGCATATGCGGCGCGATATTGCGTCGTGTCAGGGTCCACGCTCGTCCCGCAGACCGGATCAATCACGCCGCCCTTTGGGGCGATGAGGGGGGCATCTTGTAAGAGCAAGGTCATCGGCGGTCACTCCTACGCCAGAACGGCCCGGCTCCCGCGTCGAGGGTCCGCAAGTGCCAGGAACATCCGTCCAAATATTGACCTCACGATGGAGCCTCCGAGCATTAGACCGGATAAGGCCTCTGACGTGACTATGCGACGCTGAAACCCCCGCCACTTTGATCTGGATCAGTCATTAATCGAGCTGCTTGCATTGCCTCGCCGCGAAAGGCTCTAGTGGACCTCGGCAATGACTTGCTTGAGCAGCTCGCCGACCTGGCTGGCAATCTTGCCAAGGCCCGGATTGTCGATTGCGCTCATCGATTCCACTGGATTGACAGCGGAGATTTCCACCGTGTTGCCGTCTCGTTGCTGCACGACCACATTGCAGGGAAGCATCGTCCCGATTTTGTCCTCAAGAGCAAGTGCCTGATGCGCCATCTTTGGATTGCATGCGCCCAGGATAAGATAGGGTCGAAAATCGACCCCAATCTTTTTGCTTAAGGTATCCTTGACGTCGATCTGCGTGAGAACACCGAAGCCATGTTTCTTCAAGGCGTCAGTTGTCGCCGCGACTGCGCGATCAAATGGCATCTCGACGGTTTTTGAGAAGTGATAGGTCATGACGTTTAACTCCTTTCTCGCGGTTGGCCGATCGAGGGGCCGATGTTTCGCCGGCGCCTGACTGGTTCATGTTTCCCGACTTACCTAAGCCGGAACGTTCAGCTGCTTCTCAAACTGTTCGTACGCGGATATGGCATCGGCGGCATACATCAGCGAAGGGCCGCCTCCCATGTAAATAGCCATCCCAAGTGCCTCTTCCACCTCCTGACGCGTGGCCCCGAGCCTAATCAGGGCCTCGGTATGGAAGCCAATGCAACCATCGCAGCGCGCGGCAACGCCGAGTGCGAGAGCGATTAGTTCCTTGGTTTTCTTGTCGAGCGCTCCACCGCGCGTCGCGGCCTCTGCCAGCGCCGAAAAGGCCTGCATGGTGTCGGGAATGTCTTTGCGCAGTTTCTTCAGATCAACAGAGATGCGTTTTGTGAATTCAGAATAGTTCTTTTCCATGAGAATTCTCTCGTTGCCTTTGGTGTTGTATTTCAGTGACAGCTTTCGGAAGGAGGACGGCCAAGCTCCGGAAGGCGCGCGGTGGTATCGTGCTTCCCCGGATGGACCGCGGCGCGTGGCTGCAGCCCGTTGGCGCGACGGAACCGGTGCTCAGACATAGCCGAGCCAATGCCAGTAAGTTGCGCCGAGCAGCATGACCAGGGCCAGCGCGGTTGCCGTGAGTACGAGGCCGGTGCGCACGAAATCCTTCGCATCGAAGGTCTCGGTGCCGTAGGCCAGCATGTTCTGCGGCGCGTTCACCACCAGGATGAAACCGAAGCTGACTACGAATTGCAGCAACATCGTCATTCCGACAATGTTGATGCCGGGCGTCGCGATACCCTGCAGTACCGCGATGACAATCGGGATCATTGCGGACGCCAGCGCCGTCGCACTGGCGAAGCCGAGATGAATCAATGTCAGAAACAGGGTCAGCACCGCCAGAACGAACAGGGCGGTCGCGTTCTTAAGGCCGAATTCGACGACCGCGAGGTCCGCGAGCCAGGACGCGCCCTTGGTCTGCAGCAACGCCGTCCCGACGCTGATGCCGATGCCGAACAGTACCACCGTGCCCCAGGGAATCCTAGGCTGGGCTTCCTTCCAGGTCATGATTCCAATGCCCGGCAGGAACATCAGCGCAACGGCAGCGATGGTGGTTGATGAGGTATCAAAACTATGAAGTACGCCTTCGGTAGCCCAGAACAGCAGCAAGGTCAGCGAGATCGCGAGCAGCTTCTTCTCTGAGATTTTCATCGGTCCGAGTTCGGCCAGCGATTTGCGGATCGAATCTCGCCCGCCGGGAATTTCCTTGACCTCGGCCGGCATCATCCGCGTCATCACGAAGTAGAGCGCGATCGACATCACGATGCCGAATGGCGCCGCTGCGATAAACCAGTCCAGCCAGGTGACGGACTTTTGCAGAGTCTTTTCGATGAAGCCGATCGCGACCATGTTCTGCGCGGCGGCGGTCTTGATGCCGACGTTCCAGATGCTGGCGGTTTGCACCGTCGTGATCATCAACATGCCGGCAAATGCGCCCCTCTTATTGACGCCGAAGGCCGAGATGATGCCGAGTGTGATCGGCACCAAGCAGGCGACGCGCGCTGTGGTTGAGGGCACCAGAAACGCCATCACGAAGCCGACCAGGATCGCGCCCACGACCACGTGGTGCACCTCGCCGCCGACACGCGAGAGGATCGAAAGCGCAATGCGCTTGTCGAGCCCGGTCGCGGTCATGGCGGCGGCGAGAAAAAGTGCTGATGCCACTAGTGCCAGCGCGGTATTGGCGAAGCCGCTGAATGCCAGACCCAGACCTGCACTCGTACCCAGCAGCACTTTTGGATTGGCGGGGTTAGGCGAAAGCCCGAGAAGAAAGGCCATCAGCGCGGCGATGACCACCGCCGAAACGGCGTAGTCGAGTGCTTCGGTCATCCAGACAATGACCGCAAAAGCAAGCACCGCGAGCATCCGCTGGCCGGCGATGGAAAGACCCTCCGGCGTCGGCAGCCATATGACCGCTACCAGAGCTGCGACCGCGAGCAGAACACCACAGTTCGATTGTAACCAGGTCGGCTTCGCCGGGGATGGGACCTTGGCGCTCGCGGGCTCGGATATGGTCTCGATGGTTGCCATGATTTCCTCGTCGCTGCGGCAAATTGATTTGTAGTCGATCAGATTTGGAGGAATGGCTATTGAGCAAGATCAAATGTGATGGCGCGTGCGTTTGAGTTTGTGTTCTCGTGCAAATCGCCGAAATCGACGAACGGAATGTCGCGATCGATTCCAGGGGCGACAATCTCGTCAAGATCGATCGTGATGATAAGGTGTCTCGATCGATTCAAGCGCAGCGCACGAGGTCATTTCGGCTTGGGATGAAAGGCGGCCGGATGCCACACAGGCGCGTCCTTGAGCTGCAAAATTCCGTAGGTAAGTTTATGGTGCATGGCGCATGAAACCAACCGAGCGAATGCGCTTGGATTGTAGTGGAAATTTATTTGCCAGACATTCTCAGCGAGCCTCAAAACACCTTCTTGATCCTCCAACGAGCTGACCATCGGTTCAGATGCTCGACTGAGATCCGCCAAGCAGGTAACCCATTTGGGGTGGTGCCCTTCGGTTTCATGTTTTTCGGGCATGTTGATCACGACGATGGCACTGTGCATGGGGGACACCTCCCGTCGGCCCGGCTTGATAGAGATTAGTCTTTCTGCCTCGCGTCGTACAACCTCCGGCGAGCAGCGCCCGATTTGGTGGGCGCCGCTCGCTGGTTTCAGAAGAACCCGAGTGCCTTGTTGGAGTAGCTGACCAGGATGTTTTTCGTCTCCTGATAGTGGTCGAGCATCATTTTGTGGGTCTCGCGGCCGAAACCCGATTCCTTATATCCGCCGAAAGCGGCGTGGGCCGGATACGCGTGATAGCAATTCGTCCATACGCGTCCCGCCTGGATACCGCGGCCGATCCTATAGGCGTTCGAGCCATTGCGGGACCAAACACCGGCCCCGAGGCCGTACACGGTGTCATTGCCGATCCGTATGGCGTCTTCGACAGTCTTGAACGTCGTCACTGACAGCACCGGGCCGAAGATCTCTTCCTGGAAGATCCGCATCCCGTTATCACCGACAAACACCGTCGGTTGCAGGAAGTAGCCTTTCTCCAGATCGCCGCCGAGATGGGCTCGCGATCCACCGGTCACGCATTTGGCGCCTTCCTGTTTGCCCACCTCGATATAGCTGAGAATCTTTTTCAGCTGCTCTTCGGAGGCTTGGGCGCCCATCTGCGTCGCCGGATCGAGCGGGTCGCCAACCCTGATCCGTGCGACGCGGGCGACCGCGCGCTCCATAAACTCGTCGAAGATCGATTCTTGGATCAGCGCGCGCGACGGGCAGGTGCAGACCTCGCCCTTGTTGAACGCGAAGAGCGCAAAGCCTTCCAGCGCCTTATCGAAGAACTCGTCGTCGGCATCCATTACGTCCGCCATGAAGATGTTCGGCGATTTGCCGCCGAGTTCCATTGTCTGGGGGATCAGGTGCTCGGCCGCATAGCGCATGATCTGTTTGCCGGTCGTGGTCTCGCCGGTGAAGGAGACCTTGGAAATGAGCGGGCTTGCGGCAATCGCCTGGCCGACCGTTCCGCCCGGTCCGGTGACCACGTTGAGCACTCCGGGAGGCAGGATATCTGCGGTAAGGCCGGCCAGGATCAGAAGCGTCAAAGGTGTATTGGACGCCGGCTTGATGACCGTGCAGTTGCCAGCGGCAAGCGCCGGGGCAATCTTCCACGCCGCCATCAGCAGCGGGAAATTCCACGGAATGATTTGGCCGACGACGCCGAGCGGCTCCTTGAAATGGTATGCAATCGTATCGTTGTCGATCGTGGAGATCGCGCCTTCCTCGGCCCGGATGCAGCCGGCGAAATACCGGAAATGATCGATGGCAAGCGGAACGTCAGCGCCTCTCGTCTCGCGGATCGGCTTACCGTTGTCGAGCGTCTCGGCAAGAGCCAGAAGCTCCAGGTTCTCCTCCATGCGGTCGGCGACCTTGTTGAGGAGCAATGATCGTTCAGCCGGCGATATGCGAGCCCAGGCATCTTTGGCCTTGTGGGCTGCGACGAGCGCCATCTCGACATCTCTCGCTGTCGACTTCGCGACATCGACCAGGCGCTCGCCATTGATCGGGCTGCAATCGGTAAAATACTGGCCATCCGTCGGTTCTACCCATTTGCCGCCGATGAAATTGCCGTAGCGTGCGGGAAGCTTTCCCTTCGAACGGACGAGATCGAGAGCGTGCTGAAACATCGCGTGTTTCCCTTTTCCGAAAGTTAGCGGCGCGACATTGAAGCCGCATCGTCGTCGCAGCATTGCACCGCAATCCAACGCTCAACTTGATCTGGGTCAACACGCGCACGTGCCACGTACCTAATCCAACCGCATAGACAATGGAGTTCAGCAAAATGGCTAAAATGATGAAGGCTGCAGTCGTACGCCAGTTCGGCAAGCCACTGGTGATAGAGGACGTGCCCGTGCCTGTGCCGGGTCCGGGAGAGATTCTGGTCAAGGTGATGGCCTGCAGCGTGTGCCATACGGATTTGCATGCCGCCGAAGGCGACTGGCCAGTAAAACCCTCACTTCCATTCATTCCGGGTCACGAGGTTGCCGGGATTGTGGCCGCGCTCGGCCCTGGCGTGACGGACTTCAAGCCAGGCGATCCCGTCGGCGTTGCCTGGTTGCACGATGCCTGCATGCGCTGCGAATATTGCGAGACCGGCTGGGAAACCGTCTGCGAGCACCAGCACAACACCGGCTACAGCTGTGATGGCGGCTTTGCGGAATACGTTATCGCTGCGGCGCCGTTTGCCGCGCGGCTTCCGGTCGGCGTCGACTTTGCGCAGATTGCGCCGATCCTTTGCGCCGGCGTCACAACTTATAAGGGCCTCAAGGAAACCGAGGCGCGGCCGGGTGAATGGATCGCCATCTCCGGCATCGGCGGCCTCGGACATGTCGCCATCCAATACGCCAAGGCGATGGGGTTACACGTTGCGGCGCTTGATATTGCTCCGGACAAACTTGCGCTCGCCCGGGCTGCCGGCGCCGACATCGCGGTTGATGCGCGCTCACCGGATGCGGTGGCGGATATTCTCAAGGCGACTGGCGGTGGCGCCCACGGCGTTCTAGTGACGGCTCCTGGGCCGCGAGCCAAGCTGCGATCAGTGCCCGCTCTTCGCCAGTCATCTCGGTTACGTTTCCTGGTGGCATCGCATTCGACCATGCAGCGTTACGCCCAATTAGCCGAGCGTTGCGACGGATATGGTCAGCTTCGTCCAATAGAATGCCTTTCGGCGCTGTAACGATCGATGCCCAGACCGGTTCGGCGCTGTGACACATGCTGCATCGTGACAGGATAATCTCCTCAATGTTGGCGAAGGTTGGAGAAGGCAGCGATCCGGTCTTGATATCCCGGGGACCGGCCGCAGACAGCATTGCGATAGCAATCATGCCGGCACCAGCTACACCCCAGACCCACCATGGTGATTTCCGTCCTGAATGTCGGTCATTAAAGAAATGCCGGATGATTGGACCAAGCGCGAGAATGATCGCAACGATTAGCCAATTGTAACGGGTAGCAAATAGCAATGGGTAGTGATTGCTGATCATCAGCATAATCACCGGCAACGTCAGATAATTATTGTGAACCGATCGTTGTTTGCTCGTCTTGCCGAGTTCTGGGTTGGGCAATTGACCGGCCAACATCGCAGCGACGATCTTCTTCTGGTTAGGAATAATCACCCCAAACACATTGGCGACCATGATCGTTCCGATGATCGCGCCGATCTGGTTGAAAGCGCCGCGTCCGCTTAGAACATGCGTGAATGCATAGGTCAGTCCGACAAGGAATAGGAAACCGCCCAACGCGAAACGCAACTCGTGTTGCGCCAAACCCGATCGACAAGCAACTTCATAGAGCAGCCAAGCCAGGACGAAGCTACCTAGGCTAAACAATCCCGCATGCAAAGGCGTGAGCTCGAGAACCGATTTGTCGACCAGGAACAGGTCTGCATCAAGGTAATAGACTACGACCATGAGGGCGAAGCCAGACAGCCAGGTCGTGTACGCCTCCCATTTGAACCAGGTCAGTTCGTCGGGCATCGCAGTCGGCGCGATCAGGTATTTCATAATCCGATAAAAGCCGCCGCCGTGGACCTGCCACACGTCACCTCGGACGCCTTGAGGCAGATCGCTGCGGGGCTTCAAGCTGAGGTCGAGGTGAATGAAATAGAACGAGCTGCCGATCCACCCGATTGCGGCCACCACGTGCAGCCAACGCAAGATCAGGCTTGTCCATTCTGTTAGTATGGATCCCCACATCATCAGTCATTGCATCCAATGCAGCAGGCCCTCTATTTGCGAAGCGACCCGATGTAAGCAGCGATATCGGCGGCCTCGTTTCGGCTCAACGGAAAATTCGGCATCTTGGGATGCGGGTCGAGAAGGAAGAAGGCGACCTTTTCCGGGGTGAAATCTGACTTACGCGCGATCGTCGCAAACGGCGGAACGTCGGCGCTGGCCTGTGTCTGAGCGCTGTCAACCAGGTGGCAGCTGGCGCACCAGCGCTTCGCAAGGTCCGCGCGCCATGATTTGCATCGGCAGCCATTACCGCTGATCCGCTCAGTCCGATCGCCGCAATGACGAAAAGTCGGGCGTTGCCTGGGGCAATTCGCATAGATTGAGTCCGATCATTGGGCTGCCGAGATCGAAAGCGTACGCAATCACCGACAGGAATGAAACAAAAATGAGAGTGTTGCTCTGGTTGACGGTGCCTCTATTCACTGAGACCGGGCTTAATCAGACGCTTACAGTATGACGCATGGTCGCACTATGATTGATCTATGACAAGGCCGCTAGTTCGGATTGGTTTATCAAGGCGCGACGTAAGGGAAGTTCGCGGCTGTTGAGATTTGGAGCTTGCTTCCTTGGACGTTCAATTAGTGGATGCCCTTGAGCTTGACCAAGCTCACGGGCATCCGTTCATTTCCTAAATTAGGATTCCAAGAGGATCGTTTCATGCGGACTTTTTATTTTGATATGAAGGATGGAGTTCCCATCAGGGACAGAGTTGGACTACAATTTCCTACTGCCGCGGGTGCGATTGAGCATAGCAAAGAGCTTGCACGCCGGTTTAGCCACGAACACCCGCTCAAAGATCGCGATCTTGCAATAGTCGTCATCGACGAGTCGGGCAGCGAAGTGCATCGGGAGCAAGTGTACCCGAAGGTCCGCGGACCCGAAGTGGCCGTCACCTTTTAGCAAGATTGGATGATCGTCGGCGCAACGCCGGTCCTGATTCAGATTTCAGTCGGGATCCGGGCGGGCAGATTTTGCTTTTCTCGTTTCATTCTACATTCGTTGCCGGGTTTGGGGGCTCCCGGTTATCCCGCGACCGATTACCGGGGCGCCCCTCGGGGAGGAGGAACCGCCTTGAACAGGAAGCCAACAACCAACTGGACCGTCGAGGAATTGAAAAAGATCATCGCCCGGAAATTGGCGGCGGCGGCGAAAAGTCGGCCGGGGCCGAAGCGTCAAAAGCCTCTGCGAGAGGCTAAGCGCTACAGGAGCCTGCTCGACACCAAAACTTAACTCTCCAGCACGTTGCAGTCGCTGCCAACGCAAGTCGTCTCCGCTCCTTTGGTGGGCTTCGCCGATCGAGGTCGGGACACGGACCTCGGTGCAAGTCGAGCGTGCGATTGATTTCCCTCAAGCGTGGCGAACGCATTCTCGGCGAGAAGCTTGCGAAAGCGGCATGAGCACGGAAATGGGTATGTCATTTGAGCGCGTCCTGCGGTGGGCACTCGTCTCGATCGCGGTTGCGGGATTGGCAGCGGGTATTGCCGCCCACGTGGCCGGCCGATCGGACCTCGCCGATTTCTTTTGGACGCTAGGGATCGCACCCGTAGTCGCGGGATTAGCAGTCTCGATCGTACGGGATTTTCTCGCCGGCCGGTTCGGCGTCGATGGGATTGCGCTGGTGTCGATGAGCGGCGCGCTTGCGCTCGGCCAGCCGCTCGCCGGCGCGGTGGTCGCGCTGATGTATTCCGGTGGCAACGTCCTTGAGGATATCGCGGTCGCCCGTGCCGAGCACGATTTGCGCTCGCTGGTTGATCGCGCGCCGCGTGAGGCTCATCGCCGCGTCGGCGATCACATCGAGGAGGTGCCGATATCAGCCGTCGCTATTGGCGACCAACTTATGGTGCGCGCAGGGGAGGTCGTTCCGGTCGACGGCGTCGTCACATCGAGCGCCGCAACGATCGACGAGTCGGCATTAACAGGCGAACCAATTCCGGTCGTCAAGACACGCGGAGCTGCCATCCTCTCCGGCTCGTTGAACGTCGGCGAGACCTTTGAGCTGACGGTGTCTGCGGCTGCTGGTGAAAGCACCTATACCGGCATCGTGCGCCTGGTGACGGCAGCGCAGACCGCCAAGGCACCGTTCGTGCGGCTGGCCGACCGCTATGCGCTGATCTTTCTCCCCGTTACGCTCGCGCTTGCGTTCGTCGCCTGGCTGGTCTCGGGCGATCTGATCCGCTCTCTGGCTGTGCTGGTAGCGGCGACGCCGTGTCCGCTGATACTGGCGGCGCCGGTCGCCTTCATCGCCGGTGTCGCGCAGGCGGCCCGGCGCGGAATTCTGGTCAAGGGCGGCGGGCCGCTGGAGGCGCTGGCGCGCGCACATACCGTGCTGTTCGACAAGACCGGAACGTTGACGGTCGGTGGCGCGCGGCTGCTTTCCATCGAAGTCGCGCCGGGCGAGACGGCCGACGAGGTGTTGATGCTCGGCGCTTCCCTGGAACAGGCGTCCCATCATGTTCTCGCCGGCGCCATCGTTCAGGCAGGCGTGGAGCGCGGCTTAAGCCTGAAAATTCCCGAGCAGGTGAGGGAATCCATGGGCTTGGGGCTGCACGGCGTGATCGAGGGACGGCATGTGAGCGCCGGTTCACGCGATATGATCTTTGCCGGCGGGCGCGTCAGCGAATGGGCGTCGCGGGCGATCCGGCGCGCCTCGTGGCGATCGGCGCTCATCGTTTTCGTCGCGGTCGAGGGACGGCCGATCGGCGCATTGCTGCTCGCAGACGAACTTCGTTCCGACACGCCGCGGGCCATCCGGCTCCTGCGCGAGGCCGGCGTCGCGCGTATGGTCATGGTCACCGGCGATCGTGCCGCCGCAGCACAGGCGATCGGCGCCGCCCTCGATCTCGATGCGGTGTTGGCCGACCGCGTTCCCTCCGACAAGGTCGATGCCGTGCGTTCCGAGCAACGACTTCATCCGACGATCATGGTCGGTGACGGCATCAACGATGCCCCGGCGCTGGCGTCAGCCGATGTCGGGATCGCGCTTGGCGCTCGCGGCGCCAGCGCCTCCTCGGAAGCCGCCGACGTGGTGATTCTCGCCGACCGCCTGGATCGGGTCGGCGAAGCAATCGTGATCGCGCAACGGGCGCGGCGAATCGCGATTGAGAGCATTGTCGCAGGAATGGGACTCTCAACGCTGGCGATGCTGGCGGCGGCGTTCGGCTGGCTGATGCCGGTGCCGGCAGCCGTTGTTCAGGAGGTGATCGACGTTGCCGTGATCCTCAATGCATTGCGCGCCTTGACGCCGGCCTATGGGCACCCCGGAGGGCAGATGACGGCCGCGGCCGGACGCGAACTGCATCGCGATCATCTGGCGCTGATCGCCAATCTCGACCGGCTGCGGTCGGTCATGTCGTGAGCTTCCGCCCAGGCATCGACATCGGCGGTAAGCCTTTGCGGCATTTTCACAGCGCTAATGGCATCGCGGCCCGTGCGCGGACGGTTCTGGTCTAGCGCATCGATCGTCGACGCATTGAGGCAATACTCCTCATAGCGCTGGGCGGAGGTACCGGCGTCGAGGTCGCGGTCACACTGATGCTTTTGTTGGCAAAAGGCGCAGACACGTACCATGTCACGCAGCACAAGCGGTTGCGTGCGAGACAGCGCCTTTTCATCAATGCCGAGAGCTGTCAGCAGTTTCGGCAATTCATCGACGGCGTGCGGGCCTTGGCGAACGAATGTATCGAGGTCTGCGGGCGTGATGCGAAGTTCGTTCGCAAGGGTTGAAAATTCGTCATCATCGAGGTCGCGGATCTCGCGGATTTCCTGCCTGTGCTTGCGCCAGTTGCCAAAGGCATCAATGAGCTTGCCGATAATTGGAGGTGATTTGATCTGCGGTGTCATTGTGCGCTCCTCCGCTGATGGTTTCGACAACATCATCACCGACGAGCGATCGTTCGGTATTGTGATAGATCAATGGGTGGCCGAAATGCTTGCCGAACAATAAGCTCGCAGCGACCGCTTTATTTCCAAACTTTTGACCACCTTTGGAAGGTGCTTAGCATCGTGAGTGTCGCGGCATTCGGGCAATAATCCCGCCAGTGTTGCCAACCGGGATCGGCAAATTTGTCTGCGAGATCTAACGCGCACTGTTCACGCTTCGCACACATTACGCAACGATGCTGAAGTTTCCGAAGCGTGAGTGGCTCTATCTGCGCGATTTCGTCCGGATTGAGCGAAAGCGCACCCATGCGGCGCTCCAAGAGACTGATTGGGTCGGGTCGATAACTTGAAACCCAACGTAGCTGGGCGACGGGAATGCCCAAGTAATGGGCTCTGCGCTTCAGTTCGTCTTCGCTACAAGCATCGGAATCAGCAAAGCTCAAGAAGGCCGCTTTCCAATCTTTCCAAGCCTTGAAAATCGACCAGTGGCGATTGTGTGAGGCGGGTATCGAACCCTCCTTAGGCATCTTGGAATATGAATAGTGAATGCTGCTCTAGGGTATTGATCCAAATCAAATTGACCAACCCACGAGCAATGATGCTCCAGCCTGATGCTGACCCCAAAGGCGACACCGTGTATGCGCGTCACACCCGCCTCGTCTGGAGAGACTTGGAAGCGGTGCAACACGCTATCTCTCCTCGAGGACGAGGAATTTCAGCGCACTTGATCTGCCGCAATGCAAATATTTTGGAATGATGTCTTGTTGGCACCGCTGCCGTTATCAATGCAAGGCATTGGCAGAATTTTCTGATTCAATATCGAGACAATCTTCATCCAGGTTGGACTGGCACACCGGATAGTTCGGTCAACGACCGGATGTTGTTTTAATCGAGGAGATGGTTCGTGCTGCTGGTCAACGCCTCCCGTCCATCGATGAACATTTTCTCCGAACCGGCCAGGCAAACCCAACGCCTTGCCACGGAACGAGGGGCCAATGACGGTTTGCTTGTTGCGGTGAGCAGACTTCAGCCTCACGAGGCCTGCGCCAAACTGGGGTCCGCACTGGAGGGCCTCTCCGGCGCCGAGGCTGCTCTACGTCTGAAGAAATTCGGACCGAATCTCGTCGCACGCGAACGCAAGGCCACGATTCCTGAAGAACTCTGGAGCCGTGCGCGCAATCCGTTGAACGCATTGCTGCTGACGCTGGCGTCCGTCTCATATTTTTTGGGAGACGTCCGCGCTGCCGTTGTGATCGCCGCCATGGTCGTGCTGGCAATCACCACGGCCTTCATCCAGGAACACCGGTCAAATGAGGCTGCTGCCCGGCTGCGTGCCATGGTTCACACGACCGCGAGCGTCAGGCGCAGCCCGAGTCAGTCGGATGACCCGTTCTCAGAGGTTCCGATGGATTGCCTCGTGCCAGGCGATGTGGTGCGGCTTTCCGCGGGAGACATGATACCCGCCGATTTGCGCCTGCTCGATGCCAAGGACCTGTTTATCAATCAGTCCGCCCTGACCGGCGAGTCCATGCCCGCCGAGAAGCATGCCCAGGCCTGCGCTTCTGAGTGCGAAGATGCTTTCGATCTGCCGAACCTTTGCTTTATGGGAGCGAATGTCGTTTCCGGATACGGCACCGGCGTGGTTCTCCAGACTGGCTCGACAACGTTCTTCGGCCAGCTTGCCCACGAGATTGCCGGACGGCGCGTTCCGACTGCCTTCGACCGGGGTATCAATAGATTCACCTGGTTGATGATCCGCTTTATCCTTGTGATGGTCCCCGCGGTTTTACTGATCAACGGCCTGACCAAGCACGATTGGCTGGAGGCTCTGTTATTCGCAGTGGCAGTGGCGGTCGGCCTCACACCCGAAATGTTGCCGATGATTGTGACGGTTAATCTCGCCAAGGGCGCGATTGCAATGTCGCACAAGAAGGTGATCGTCAAGCGCCTTAACGCCATCCAGAATTTCGGCGCCATGGACGTGCTTTGCACGGACAAGACCGGCACCTTGACGCAGGATCGAATAATCCTGAAGCGGCACCTCGACATCCAGGGAAACGACTCCGAGCGCGTGCTTCAATTCGCTTTTCTAAACAGCCACTTCCAGTCGGGGCTTAGGAACCTGCTCGACAAGGCGGTTTTGGCGCATGTCGAACTCAAGCAGGCCTTGAACATTGGCGGCGGCTATTCAAAGATCGACGAAATCCCCTTCGATTTCTCGCGTCGTCGCCTGTCGGTGGTGGTCGCGCGCGAGGACGGCAAGCATGTTCTCATCTCCAAGGGTGCCGTCGAGGAGATTTTCGCCGTGTGTTCGAGATATGCTCTTGATGGGGAAGTGGGGCGGCTTGACGAAACCCATTTTGAGGCGGCCAAACAGCAGACGATCGCGCTTAACTCCGACGGATTCCGCGTTGTCGCGGTAGCTTACAAGGAGATTGATCCGTCAAAGACCGCGTACTCAATTGGGGACGAGGCTGATTTGACGCTGCTCGGCTATATCGCCTTTCTCGATCCGCCAAAGGAGAGCGCCAGGGAGGCAATCGCGGCGCTGGCGCGCAAGGGCGTTCGGGTGAAGGTCCTCACCGGCGATAACGAAATCATTACGCGCAAGATTTGTAACGAGGTTCAATTGGACCCGGGCGAAATCCTGCTTGGTGCCAGGATCGCCCAGATGAGCGACGTTGAGCTGGCCGAGATCGCCGAACGCACAACGGTCTTTGCAAAACTGAATCCTGCACAAAAGGAGAGGGTGGTGCAGGCCCTTCACGCCAAGGGCCATGTGGTTGGATTTCTCGGCGACGGGATCAATGACAGTCCGGCTCTGAAAGCTGCGGATGTCGGCATCTCGGTCGACACAGCGGTCGATATTGCGAAGGAGTCCGCTGACATTATCCTGCTCGAAAAGAGCCTTCTCGTCCTTCAGGAGGGCGTGACTGAAGGCCGCAAGGTTTTTGCGAACATTACAAAATACATCAAGATGGGCGCGAGCTCGAATTTCGGGAACATGTTCAGCGTGCTTGGCGCGAGCATATTCCTGCCGTTCCTGCCGATGGCTCCCATCCAGGTCCTGACCAACAATCTGCTCTATGATTTTTCGCAGACAACTATTCCCACGGACAACGTCGACGAGGAGTACCTGGCGTCACCGCGAAAATGGGATATCGGCAACATATTCAAATTCATGGTGTTTATCGGACCGATCAGCTCGATATTCGACTACGCGACATACGGCATGATGCTCTATGTCTTCGATGCCTGGAACAATCCGTCGTTGTTCCAAACCGGATGGTTTGTCGAATCCCTTCTGACCCAAACCCTCATCATCCATATCATCAGAACGGCGAGGATTCCGTTCATCGAGAGCCATGCAAGCCCCGCGCTCATCGCGACCACAGTCATCATCTGCACGGTCGGGATGACGTTGCCCTTCACCTGGGCGGGTTCGGCATTAGGTTTCGAGCCTCTTCCCTGGCTCTACTGGCCGCTGGTCGCGGCCATGCTGGTCACATACGCAATGCTCACTCACCTCGTGAAAGTCTGGTTCATTCGCAGGTGGGGACTTTGAGAGCACCTGTGAGCGATTTCGGGATTGTCCGCTCTCGAGGGGAACCTAGCGTCGGCGAACGGCCGCTTTTGGCGCAAAGCGGACGTTCGCTTAAAAGCCGTCGTCAGCTAAGTGCCACACGTCGACATTACGCGGCCGCTTGAAATGAAAGAGGCCGCCAACTGAGGCGATCTCATTGATTGACACTCTCTGCGGTCAGCCGGTCGCTCCTAGCTCGTCAAAGTTTGACGCGCAATTTCAGCAGTCTCGCTGAAAGACCGTTAAGATAAATCTCGTTTTGATGTTCTCCGTAGTGCGTCAACGCTACTGCTCATGGATTTATCGCGCGCGCCGAATTGGCATACAAGGGCTTGGCCGGAAGTCCGCGGGCGATCGAATTCCCATCCTGCGGGAACGCTACCTGTCCCCGGTTCAGGATGGCGGTCGGCACTTCCCGTAAGCGAGCTAAGCGACAAACGTTGACACGATCTGATTGAACTTAGTCGGGTTCTCCACGAACATAAAATGGTTTCCGCCTTCGTTTTCCTCAAAGATCTCCATCTGGGCTCCCGGTATCTGCTTCGCAATCCATGCGACTGACTTCCAGGGAATGAGGCTGACCCGCCCCGCGATCACGAGCGTAGGGAGCGCGATGCGTGGAATGATATCGCGCCAATCCTGACATCCATGATTGAGCAACAGCGTCGCGACGTCCTTGCGGGCCATGCGCGAGCTGCACTGGATGATCCATTCCTTCACATCTTCCGGGCAGTTTCTGGTCACGGTACTGCCGATGAAAGCGCGGGCGAATGCTTCACCGTTTGGACCCGCCAGCGCATTAGCCGTTTCCCATAAGGAGGCGGGTGTGTGAATCGATCCGGCCGCTTCATATTGCTCAGGAGTCCAGGCAGGGTTCGAGGTTAGCATCGGCGGTTCGTCGGTCAGGATAATCTTGCCCAGGCGGTCTGCGCAGAACAGTTCCCAGTAGGCCCATATGACCGAGCACCCCATTGAATGCCCGAGCAGAGTGACATCGTCCGCGTTCGCGGCGACAAGCGCTTCCCGCAAGTCCTGGGCAAGGCGATGTATCTTGAGACCGAAGTTCACTTTCTCCGATTCTCCATGGCCGCGTAGATCGAGCGCGATCACGCGGTAGCGATCTCTTAGACCTTCGATCTGAAACTTGAATTGCTCCGCAGTTTGGGAGATCCCGTGAACCAGAACGATCGGTTTTCCTGCACCAGCCTCCAAATAATGCAATCGAACCCCATCATTTGTTCTGAAGTACTTCGAAGCAACCCGTATTTTCGACGCGACTGACATTTTACTCCGCCCTTCCGACGTCACGGGCATGGAGGTAGACCGAGCACATGGCAAAATCATTTCATGATTCTGCGACGGAGCTACGCTTGTAACAAAACTCGAACTATAATTGCTTGTGGTGAGAAGTAGCCAGCGCGACTTTCACTTGTGAATGTCGTGCCTTCCAACGGCGACATCAAGCGCAGATGTCCGAGATAAGTCCAAAAGCTGACTTTGAAAGAAGGTCCAGCGCATTGCGGACATTCCTGCCCCCAGTTCACTTCGAGCGGCGTACGCCGCAATTCAAACCGCAGCCACAAAGACCTCGATTGGCAGGGGGTGGTCGATCACATAGCTGCCGAAATTTGGATTGT
>WNFI01172773.1_pt1 | contig 41857 bp, 45 predicted proteins | sample 5400471 | NCBI WGS metagenome assembly WNFI01 (sample SAMN13153348, study PRJNA577476) | soil metagenome | isolation source: 100 cm saprolite on Douglas fir-dominated hillslope | place: USA:California | collected 2013-09-17 | reverse complement strand
GTTGCGCGCCGCCCACGCGTGCGCGCCCGCCTCGATGGCGCGCCAGTCGTTGCCGGTGGCGAGCGCCACCGCGTCGACGCCGTTCATCACGCCCTTGTTGTGCGTGCACGCCCGGTATGGGTCGGCGTCGGCGAAGCGGCTCGCGTCAGCGATGCCATGCGCGACCTCCGCGCCGCTGAACCCGAAGTCACCCAGCGCCTCGAAGGGAATGCGCACGCTGGCGCGGGAGAGGCGGCGGTCGGCGAGGTTGGAGAGGATGCGCAGGCGCACCCGCGCGCCGGTGATCCGCTCGACCAGGGGAGCCACGCCCTCGCACATGGTGTTGATCAAGTTCGCGCCCATCGCGTCCTGCGTGTCGATGATGAGGTGCAGGACCAGGTGCGTCTCCTCGCTCGCGCCGTGCTCGCCCGCGGCGTCCTTGACGCGGATCTCGCGCACCTCGATGTCGCGCGCGCCGCCGCCGCGCTCGCGCATGGCGGGGTGGAGCGCGTTGGCGGTCGCGAGCAGCGACTCCCTCTCGCGCAGCAGGGCGGCCTTGGCCGTTGCGGCTCCCTGCGCCGAAGAAAAGCCCCCCACCTGCACCTGGCCGATCATCAGCGAGGGATCGGCGCTGGCGGTGAAGCCGCCGCCCTCGCGGGCGATCTTGGCCGCCAGGCTGACGGCGGCGATGACCGACGGCTCCTCCACCGCCATCGGCACCAGCACTTCCTCGCCGTTGACGAGGAAGTTGAGGCCCAGGCCGACCGGCAGGCCGAGCACGCCGATGGCGTTCTCGATCATCGCGTCGGCGTTGGCAAGCGGCAGCGTGGCGCTCGCACCCAGATGGGTCAAGTCGCTCTCTCCGACATCGCCCGACATCGCCTCGGCCAGGCGGCGCAGACGCTCGGCGATCTTCATCTTGTAGAAGCCCGGCAACCTGCTCGAACCCTTGGACACGTGACCCTCCGCAGTCTCCCCCTGTGTAACCCGGGAGCGGGCCCGCCGGGCATGAAACCGATGTTCGCGGTCCGTGAAGTTTGTGGGAAGAGGGAACCGCTTACTCGGGCGGCTTCAGTGCGCCCGGGCGGTCTCTTCCTGCGGGCGGGGCTGCGGAGGGGGGTCGTGTCGCAGGCCGAAGTACATGACGCGCTGCCCCCGCCGGATCAGCAGGCGGGCGATGCCAGCGCCCGCCGCGGCTTGCTTTTCGAATACCGCCCGGTCGTCCACCGGGTGTCCGTCCACCTCCAACACCAGATCGCCCTCGCGCAGGCCGGCGCGGAAGCCGCTGCCGCGCACGTCGATGCTGCCGATGCGGACGCCGCGGGGCGCGGGCTGCGACTGGTCGGCCGCGCGATCCTCGGCCACGATGCCGAAGGAGCCGACCTCGCGCGGGCGGACCTCTGCGGGGGCCGCTGGCTCGGGGTTCTCACCGGGCTTGTCCTGCAGCGCCACCTCGACCGCCAGCGGCTTGCCCTCCCGCAGGACAGCCAGCTTCACCGAGCGCCCCGGCTGCGCAATCGAGGTGAGCCAGCGCAGCCGCCAGGCCTCGGAGACGGGCTCGCCGTCGAAGGCGGTCACCACGTCGCCCGAGCGCAGGCCGGCCCGCGCCGCCGGCCCGCCGGCGGTCACCTCGGTGATCAAGACGCCGCGTCTCCCCGGCACGCCGAACGACTCCGCCAGCTCAGGGGAGAGCTGCTCCTGGATCGACAGCCCCATCCAGCCGCGCACGACGCGGCCGCGCGACTCGAGCTGCCCCGCCAGCTCCTTGAACATGTTGATCGGCACCGCGAAGCCGATGCCCTGGCCGGTCGGGTTCACGGCCGCGTTGATGGCGATCACCGCGCCGCGCGCGTCGAGCAGCGGCCCGCCGGAGTTGCCCGGGTTGATCGCTGCGTCGGTCTGGACGAAGTCGTAGTAGCCGGGCTTGCCGGTCGGGTTCACGTCGCGGCGGCCCTTGTACGAGACGATGCCTGTGGTCACCGAGCGGGCGAGGCCGAAGGGGTTGCCGATGGCCACCACCCACTCGCCCACCTCGACGGCGTCGCTGTCGCCGAGCGGCAGAACCGGGAAGGGGCCGCCCTCGATGCGCAGGAGCGCCAGGTCGGTCGCCTCGTCCTTGCCCACCACCACGCCGCGGTAGACGCGCTCGCCGCTCGCCTCCGGGCCCACCTGCACCGCAACGTCGGTCGCGCCCTCGATGACGTGGTTGTTGGTGACGATGAGGCCGTCCTTGCGGATCAAGAATCCGGTGCCGATGCCGCGCACCGGCGTCGGCTCGCGGCCCTCGGTGGGGCCGTACGTCTTCTCGAGGAACTCATGGAAGGGGTCGGCCGACGAGGCCGGGCGCGCGGTGGTGGCGACGATGGCGACCACCGCCGGCATGGCCGCCTTGAGCAGCGCGGGGATGGCCGGCGGCCCGGCCGCTGCGGACATCGCGAACCTCGGCGGCGGGCGCTCGCCCGCCTGTTCGCTGCAAAGCTGGGGATGCGGGCCGCCGCCGGCAACCGTCAGCGGGCAGGCGCAGCCGGCGCGGCCGGCTGCACCGGCGGTTCGTGCGCCAGCGCCTCGAGCAGCGCCCGCGCGGGTGCGCTCGCCGCGCGGGGCGGGCGCTTGCGGTCGAGGAGCACGCGGAACTCGTAGACCGCATCGGGCGCGCCCGGCGTGCTGCAGCGGACCTCGACGTCGCCGAGCAACTGGCTCACCACCCGCCCGTCGCAGCGGGGATCGCCCTCGCCGCGCGCCACCAGCGCCTCGAACACCGACCGCCCCGACGCGGAGGGCCGCTGCGAGAGCGCGAGCGAGATCGCCTTCTTCACGTCGCCCTGGTTGAAGCGGCCCTGCAGCGAGGAGATCGCGAAGGCGAGCGCGGCCACCAGCGCGACCGCGAGCGGGAGGCGCCGCGCCGGGATGCCGAGAAAGTCCGCCATTAGACGCTCCAACCGCGAGGTTCCCTCCAACGGTGAATCCGCGTTACCGGCCGCCGTGCGCGTGGATCAGCTTGTCGAGCGCCTTGCGGTCGTCGCCGTCGAGCTGCTCCTTGGTCGGGGCGGCGACGATGCGATCGCGCTGGACCCCCGCCGCCGGCGGTGGCGCGGGCATGGCGGCGAGCCCATCCGCACCGGCCCCGGCAACCGGGGCGTGGGGACGTGGCGCGGGCGATGCGGCGTGAGCGGCCCAAGCTCCTGGCGTGGGCTGCGAAGCGGTGCTCCCTGCGGGCGACTGCGGGGCCGGCGCGCGCGCCATCGCGCGCTTGCGCCCGGGCGCGGTGGGGGGCGAAGTCTTCTGCGACACCTGCGCGCGCTCCGAGAGCCCGTGCGCGACCCGCGCCGCCCAGCCGAAGCCTTCGCTGGCCGCCGCCGCGGCGGTGTGGCCGGTCGCGCGAAGCCAGCCCTCGCGGTGGGCGCGGTGCCAGCCGTTCTCCCCTCCGAGGGGGACGAAGAGCGCGGCGAACGCCAGCGCGCCGAGCAGCAGCAGGGACACGACGAGCTTCATGGCCGGACGCTGCCACGATGCGCGCGGACGGGCCAGTTTTCTCCACCCTGGCGCACCGCGCCGGACCCCTGTTCGGGCCGCCGGGGCAGCGAGCGCGCGGCCTCCTTCACTCGCCTTGACGGGCCGAGGGTGAGCCCGCATGGTACCCGGCCCATGACGACCGGCCGCAGCAGCGAGACCGCGATGTGGACGGTGGTGCTGGCCTCTGCAGCGCTGGTGATTGGTCTCGCCCTCATCAAGGCGCGGCAGGAGCGCCGCGACGGGGCTTCGGCGGCGGTCGCGAAGGCCATCGCTCTGCGGCCGCTGCAGGGGACGGCGATGGTGCCGCTCCCACAGGGCAAGGTCACCCTGGTCGACTTCTGGGCCACCTGGTGTGCTCCATGCCGCGCCTCCATGCCCCGGCTGCAGAACCTGTGGAAGGAGTACTCTCCGCGCGGCGTCGAGCTCTACTCGGTGAACACCGACGACGAGTCGCCCGACCGCAAGCCGCAGGTGGAGGAGTTCCTGCTGCAGAACCGGCTCTCGTTCCCGGTGGTGCTCGACGACGAGGACAAGACCGCCTCCGACTCGTTCCGCGTCTCCGCGCTGCCCACCCTGCTGGTCATCGACAAGGCGGGCAAGGTGGTCTGGTCCCGCATCGGCGCGCTGGGCGCCGGAGAGGAGCGCGAGCTGCGCGGCGTGCTCGACGAGGCGCTGCGCAAGGGTTGAGGGCGGCGCCTCCCGGTGCTAAGGAGGCGCCTCGCAAAAAGGAGGGTTCGATGGCGAGGCCGTGGGCAGTCATCCTGGGTGCATCGAGCGGCTTCGGCGCCGCCGCCGGCGCGGAGCTGGCGAAGAACGGCTTCGACATCTTCGGCGTCCACCTCGATCGGCGGGGCACGCAGGCTGCGGTCGACGCGGCGAAGAAGGGCATCGAGGGTGCGGGCGGGCGGGCCGTCTTCTTCAACAGCAACGCCGCCGCCGACGAATCGCGCGCCGAGGTGCTCGCCGAGATGGAGAAGATCCTGGGCAAGGGCGGCAAGGACCAGGTGCGGGTGCTCTTCCACTCTCTCGCGTTCGGCGCGCTCAAGGCCTTCGTCAGCGACAAGCCCGACGGCAACCTGACGCGGGCGCAGTTCGACATGACGCTGGACGTGATGGCGAACAGCCTCGTCTACTGGGCTCGGGACCTGGTGCTCAAGGGCTGGCTGGGCAAGGACGGCCGCATCTTCGCCATGACCTCCAGCGGCGGCACTCGGGTGTGGCCCTCGTACGGCGCCGTCTCGGCCGCCAAGGCCGCTCTGGAGTCGCATTGCCGCCAGCTCGCGCTGGAGCTGGCGCCGCGCGGCATCGCGGTCAATGCCATCCGCGCCGGCGTCACCGACACGCCCGCCCTGCGCAAGATCCCGGGGAACGAAGAGATGATCCAGATCGCCACCAAGCGCAACCCGAGCGGGCGCCTGACCACGCCGGAGGACGTGGCCCGGCTGACGGCGCTGCTCACCCATCCGGGCGCGGGCTGGCTGACCGGCAACACGCTGGGTGTGGACGGTGGCGAGGACATCGTCGGATAGCGTTTGGCGCTGACCTCCGCGCAGCTCTGCCTGCTCCTCCTCGCCGCGCTCGGCGGCGGCGTGGTCGACGCGATCGCCGGCGGCGGCGGGCTCATCGTGCTGCCAGCGTTGCTCGCGGTGGGAGTGCCACCGCAGATCGCGCTCGGAACCAACAAAGGGCAGGGCGTCTTCGGGACCTGCGCCGCGCTGATCCGCTTCGCGCGTGCCGGGATGGTCGACTGGCAGCGCGCCTGCGCGACCTTCCCCGCGGCGCTGGGCGGCGCGGCGATGGGCGCGCTCCTCGTGTTGGTGCTCTCCAGCGCAGTGCTGCGGCCCCTGGTGCTGGTCCTTCTGGTCGTGGTGGCGGTGGCGCTGGCGCTGCGCCCCGCGACGCCTCCCCAGCGCGCCGCGCGGCCGCCGCGCCACGACCTCGCCATCGCCGTCGCCATCGCGTTCGGCCTCGCCGCCTACGACGGGTTCTTCGGCCCGGGCACCGGCACGTTCCTCATCTTCGCCTTCGTCTTCTTCTTCAGCGCACCGATGGCGCGCGCCTCCGCCGACGCGAAGGTCGTCAACTTCGCCTCCAACCTGGCGGCGCTCGTCACCTTCGCCTGGCGCGGCGCGGTGCTCTGGAAGATCGCGCTGCCGATGGCCGCCGCGCAGTTCGCCGGCGGGACCCTGGGCGCGCACCTCGCCGTCCGCGGCGGCGACCGCAGGGTGCGAAAGGTGGTGCTCGCGGTCGTGCTGGCCCTGGTGGTGAAGCTCGGCTGCGACCTCGCCGGCGCCGTGTAGCCGGCTTCGGCGTACCGACGTTACCGTCACCCGTTGACGTTCACTCCGTGCGCCATTGGCCGATCGGAGCCGGCGGCGGAGGGATGTCTTCCTCGCAGGTGCGGCCGAGCCCGAGCCTCTCGGCCGCCTTGCCGAGCAGCGTGACCAACTCCGCGTCGCGCCAGCCCTTCTTCGCCTCGCCGTAGAGGAATTCGACCGCCGAGGCTCGCGTGCGGGCGCGGTGGTAGGGGCGGTCGGTGGTGATCGCGTCGTAGATGTCCGAGAGCTGGAGGATCTGCGCGGGCACCGGGAACCGCGAGCCCTTGATTCCGTCTGGGTAGCCGGAGCCGTCGAGCTTCTCGTGGTGCCAGCGGATGATCGGCAGGAGGTGCCGGAGGCTCTTGAGCGGCTCGCAGATCCGCTCGCCGATGATCGGGTGCTTGTTCATCACCACCCGCTCCTTGGGGGTGAGCAGACCGGCCTTGTTGATGATCTCGTTGGGGATGCCGATCTTGCCGATGTCGTGCAGCACGCCCCCCTGGCGGATGGCCTCCTGCACCTCCTCGCCGAGCCCGGCGAGTCGCGCTACCTCGACGCCCAGCGCGCCGACGCGCTCGGTGTGGCCCTCGGTGTAGGCGTCCTTGGCCTCGACGGCGTTGGCGAGAGCGAAGATCACCTGGGTGGTGTCCTCGAGCCGGTCGGTCGCCGCGCGCATGCGCAGCACGCTGCGGATGCGCGCTTGCAGCTCGGCTGCGTCGGGCGGAAAGCCGATCACCTGGTCGGCGCCATGGTCGTAGGCCGACACCGCTGCCTTCGGCGCGGTGTCGGAGAAGGCGATCACCGGCAACAAGCGGGTGGAGGCGGCGCCCTTGATACGCCGGCAGATGGCGATGCCGTCCGGCGGGCCCTCGCGAAAGTCGAGCAGGGCGACCGCTGGCTTGACCGCCAGGATAGCGTCCGCGGCGTCGGCGACGCCGCGCGCCTCGACGACTGCCCAGGAACGGTCGATCGCTTTGGAAACCCCTGAGCGGAACAGATCGTCGCCAGCCAGGAGGAGCCGCAGCTCTTCGCCCACCATGTGCAGAAGTCTAGCACGAGCATACGCCAGACAGGGAAGTTCCCCCCGCCCACGTTGCCCTGCATCGGACCCGGGGTGAAATCGCCGGCGGCCGCCCGCTGCGCGGCTGCGGTCAGCTCCCCAGCCCGACCCAGACCGAGCCGTCCGGATACGTCTCGCGTTTCCAGATGGGCGCGTCCTTCTTCAGCGCCTCGATCGCGTTCCGGCACGCCTCGAAGGCGTCGGCCCGGTGGGGCGCGGCGGCGGCGATCACCACGGACATCTGGCCGGGCATCAGCCGGCCCTGGCGGTGGTGGATGGCGAGGCGCGCGCCGGGGAACTGCGCGCGCGCCTGCTCCTCGATGCTCGCGAACACCTTGAGCGCCATGGCGGGGAACACCTCGTACTCGAGGGCGACCACCCGCTTGCCATGGTTGTGGTCGCGCACGACGCCCACGAACGTCACAACCGCGCCGCAGTCGGGCCCCTCGACCTCGCGCACGGTCTCCTCGGGTGAGAAGGCGTCGTCGCGGATCCGGTGGCTCACGCTTCCTCCGCGGCCGCGCCGCCGCCCACTCCTCCCGCGACCGGCGGGATCAGGGCCACCTCGGCACCATCGCGCAGCGGGGCGTCCAGGGACGCGAACTCATGGTCGATCGCGAGCCGCAGCTTCTCCGCGATGGCGGGCAGCTGCGGGTGGGCCGCGCAGGCTGCCTGCAGCGCGTCCCGGGCGGTGGCGAAGGCAGGCAGCTCCAGCTCTTCGGAGCGGAGGCCCGCGCGCTCCCGGGCGGCGGCGAAGTAGAGGACGGTTACCCTCATTTCGGTCTCTCTATCACCGCAACGCCCGGCGCGCCCGCACCGATGTGCCGCCGCCGGGGTTCCCGGTCGACCGCGGCAGCCTGTTGATAACCTTGATTGACGCGTGTGGATCCCGCTCGTAGATTGCGCGACCCATGTCTAGCCACACCTTGCTGACGGACGAGTGCCTCGCGCTGTTGCGCGACCGCTCGCTCCGCCCGGAGAGCATCGCCGAGGAGATGGCGTGCGCCGGCCACAGCGCGCCGGCGCCGGCCGAGATCGCGGCCGCCCGGTCGCTCCTCGAGGAGATGGCCAGGGTTCCCGAGGAGGCTGTGGCCCAGGGGGCCGCGATCGCGAAAGCAACCTCCGCGCTGCCGGAGGCGCTCGCGCTCGCCGTGTTGCACGCCGCCGGCCAAGCCGGGCGGCAGGAGATCCTGCGCGAGGTGGCGCTGGGCTCGTCCCGCCCGCTCGCCAAGGAGGCGAAGCGCGAACTGCAGCGGCTCAAGCAGAAGGGCGTGAAGGTGCAGGAGCTGGGTCTCGCCGGCGAGCCGGTCGTCAAGCCCGCACCAGAGGCTGAGGCGCCATCCTGCTACGCGAGCAGCGTGGACGCCTACGGGGAGCGTGCGGTTTGGTTCGCGCGGTCCGGGCGCAACGGCGTCGAGGTGGTCCAGGCGGTGATCTCCGACGTGCGCGGCATCCTGGCGGTCGATGCGCTGGGGCTCTCGCGCAAGTCGTGGCGCGAGTTCGTCAAGCGCATGCCGCGGCAGAGCGGGGTGACCACCATCGAAATCCCGCGCGAGCACGCCCGCGCGCTGATCGCCGAGGCAGCCGAGCAGGGCGCGCGCAACGGTTTTACCCCCGCCGCCGGCTACCGGGAGGCGCTGCCGTTGTTGGGGCCGGCGCCGCGCGACCGGGTGGCCCCGCCCGAGCTGGACTTCGGGTCCGAAGGGGAGGAGGCCGCGGCGCGCGCGGGCGCCTCGCTGTTCGAGGATGCGCTGCTCGCCGCCTGGATCCCAGAGGAGGACGCGCTGCGCGCGTTCGGGCTCAAGATCGAGGAGATCGCGACGAGCCAGCTCTACCTCGACGACGCACAGCGCGTCGCTGCCGCCGAGCGCTCCGCCGACGAGGCGGCGGAGGCGTACTTCACTCCCGCGCGCCGCGTCCGTTACGCGCAGCGCCTCGCCGAGATGGCGCGGGTGCTCGCCGCTGAGGGGCGCGTTCCCGCCGCGCGCACCGCGCTGGCGGTTTCGCGCCAGCTTTCGCGCGAGGGGGGGCCGCTCAATCCGTTCTGCCGCGCGCTCTTCTCTCATGCTTGGGCCGCGCCGAGCCCCGGCCCGCAGCCGGCGAGCGGCCCTGCAGCCGCCCCCTCGGGCTCATTGATCGCGCCGGGCTGACCCGTGGCTGCGCAGAGGAACCCGATCCCCACCACCGACGCCGTCATCGCCGACCGGCAGGGCCGGGTGGTGTTGATCCGGCGCAAGAACCCGCCCTACGGATGGGCACTGCCCGGCGGCTTCATCGACGTGGGCGAGCCGGTCGGCGACGCGTGCAAGCGCGAGGCGAAGGAGGAGACCGGCCTGGAGGTGGAGCTGGTCGAGCAGTTCTTCACGTACTCGGACCCGCGCCGCGACCCGCGCCAGCACACGATCAGCATCGTCTACGCCTGCCGCGGTCCCCAGGGGGTGGAGCCGCGCGGCGCGGACGACGCGCTGGAGGCGCGCTACCACGCCGAGGCGGAGATCCCCTGGGCCGACCTCTGCTTCGACCACGCGGAGATCCTGCGCGACTACCTCCGCTGGGCGAAGACCGGGGAGCGCCGCAAGCTCTGACTTACCCGATCAAGGAGCATTGGGGAGCGGCTGCGTCGATGCGGGAGTAGGGGCGGGGGCCGGCACCTGCTGCGCGGGCTGCGCTCGGTTGACCGGTTGCTGGTTCCCTGGCTGCGACGCCACCGGAGGCGGCGGCTTGGTATTCACCTGCACGGTTGCGCTCCGGGCCCTCGCGTCCATCTCCTGCCAGCGGTTGTAGGAATCGACGGCGGCCAGGCGCTGTTCTGCGGCCTCCTTGCGCGCGTTGCTCTCCTGCGCCTGGAGCTGCGCGAGCTGCGCGTCGATCTTGGCGGGATCCACCCCCTGGAGTTGGTTGGGGGCGGATACCTGGAGCACGCGAGCCTTCGCCCGCTCGACCATGGCCGCGCTCACCTTGGCGTGCGCATCGGCGAGCGCCACCTCCTTGCTCGAGACCTCCATCATCCTGCCCAGGTACTCGATCTTCAGATCCGCGGCTTTGACGCGGTCCTCGGCGTCCTTGCGTGCCAGGGCCGCGCGCCCGTGCTCGTCCGGCGCGACCTTCTGCTTCACCATCAGGTCGTGTTCGGCCTTGGCGCGGTTCAGCTGCGCCAGCGCCACATCCTTCTCGGCCTTGGCTACCTCGACGCGCGTGCGCGCCTCGCTGTCGTTGGCCTTGGCGCGCGCGAGCGCGTCGCGCGCCCGCCCCTCCTCGATGCGCGCGTCATCCACGGGCTGCATCTGCTCCTCGTTCAGACGCGTCATCGAGGAGTCGTCGACGCGCTCCATCTGCGCGGTCTTTTCGTGCGCGCAGCCCGACAGCGCGGACAGGGCGATCAGGGCCCCTGCGCTGCTCCATGCAAAATTGTTTTTCATGTTTGCCATTGTTTGCCCCTAGTTCTGCCTGGCGACCGTTCGAAACTAAGCTAGGTCCTGCGCCGCAAAGTTGCATGGGCTACACTGCTCAGACCGTGCACATCGCGAACCTCGTGACTTTGGCCATCACCATCGCGGGCCTCGGCCTGCTCATCGCCGCGCATGAAGCGGGCCACCTACTGCTCGCCCGCCTGATGGGGATGCGGGTCGAGGTGTACTCGCTCGGCTTCGGTCCCCGCATCGCCGGGTTCCGTCGCGGCGAAACCGAGTACCGGATCAGCGCGCTGCCCTTCGGCGGCTACTGCAAGATCGCCGGCTTCACGCCCGACGATCCCGCTGCGCAGGACGCGAACGACCCGGGCTCGTACATGAACAAGCCGGCGTGGAAGCGGTTCCTCGTGATCGCCGCTGGGCCCGGCGTGAACTACCTGCTCGCCTTCCTGATCATCCTGGCGCTCTACCCGACGCACGGCTTCTTCAACACCTCCACCACCCGCGTCGAGGTCATCCCAGGCGGCCCCGCGGCGGCGGCCGGCCTGCAGTCGGGCGACCGCATCGAGCGCATCGACGGGGTGCCCATCGGCTCCTTCGAGGTCTTGATGCACGAGTTGCAGAAGCCGGCCGCGCCCGCCGTGCGCCGCATCGAGGTGACGCGCGACGGCACGACGGTGCCGCTCGTCGTGCGCCCGGTCGGCGGGCGCATCCAGGTCAAGCAGTTCAACGAGTTGCGCAAGCTCTCCTGGGCTGCGGCGGTGCCGCGTGCGGCCCGCGACGTGTGGGCCCTCAATGGGGCCGCGGTCTCGGGTCTCGTCGGCCTCTTCCAGGGTAGGGGAGGCGCGTCGATCGCGGGGCCCATCGGCATCGTCACCCAGGCCAGCGCCGAGGTGCGCCGCGGAGCCGCCGACTTTCTGGCGACGCTGGCGTTCATCTCGGTCAGCCTCGGCCTGTTCAACTTCCTGCCGGTGCCCGCACTCGACGGAGGACGCCTGGTGTTCCTCGGCTACGAGCTGATCTTCCGGCGCCGGGTCGACCCCCGCAAGGAGACGATGGTGCACCTGGTCGGTTTCCTGCTCCTTCTCGCGGTGGTGATCGGGGTCACCGTGTTCAGCGACCTGCCGCGGCTCTTCCGCGGGGGGTGAGGAAGGGTGGGATGCCGGCCGTCGCTGGGGCGGCTTCGCGAGAACCCTTAACCTTTTTTTCCGCGGTGGGTCCACGTATGTGCAGGCAGCCAACCGGCCTGCACCGAGGGTTTCCCGATGCTGACAGGGCAGCACCCGACTCACCTGCTCCTCTCGTTCCTCGACGGCGCCCTGGCGGCGCCGGAGGGAGACGAGGTGTCGCGGCACCTGGCCGCCTGCTCCGAGTGCGGCAGGGAACTTTCCCTGCTGCGGGAGGCGCGGGCGCTCTTGCCGCCGCTCCGGTCGATGGATCCTCGTCCGGGCTTCGCCGCCCGGGTGGCCCACAACGCAGCGCCTGCGCGAAAGGCCCCGGCCAGCGACCTGTGGCGGTGGGTGTTGGGCGGCCTCGTGGGGACGGGTCTGGCGGCGTTGGTGCTCGTGGTCTTGGTCGGCAAGGGGGACGGGCAGCCCAGCGTTGACCTGCGCGTCGCGCAGCGGCTCGAGCTCTACGAGGACATGGCCGTGATGCAGCACCAGCAAGCGCTCGAGGATCTCGATGTCGTGGCCGTGCTCCACACGCTCCAGCCGGAGGCACGGCCATGACGGTTGCCCGCTTCCACGGTGTCGTCCCGCGCGCGGCCGCCGCGCTGCTCGCCTGCTCGGTCTTGCTGGGGGCGGCACCCGCCCGCGCCCAGGCGCAGCCCGCGCCCGCACCCGGACCGACTGCCGGCGAGAGGTCCGCCGAGGAGGCTTTCCGTGCCCTGCCTCCCGAGAAGCAGGAGGAGCTGCGCAAGCGGTACCGCGAGCTGATGCAGCGGCCCCCGGAGGAGCGCGCTGAGCTGCGAGCCAGGCTCGACCGGCTGCTCGCCATGCCGGAGGCGGAGCGCGCTGCGGTTGAGGAGAACTACCGACGCTTCCAGGCGCTCCCGCCGGCAGATCAAAAGGCGGTGCTCGATCAGTGGCGGAAGTATCGCGCGCTTCCGCCGGAGAAGCGCCAAGAGCTGCGCGCGGCGCTGAGCCGCGTACTGCGCGCCGATCCCAAGGAGCGCGAACAGATTCTCGCCAACATGCGCCGCTGGGAGTCGATGAGCCCCGAGCAACGCCAAGAAGCCCGGCGGCGCTTCCAGGAATCCCGCATCGAGAAGCTGCGCGAGCGGCACGAGCAGCGGCTGGAGCGGCATGAGAAAAGGCGCCGGTAAGTCGGGATGAGCAACGCAAGGTACGCGAGGAGGCGCGGGTTCGGTTGGGCGGCACTGGCACTGCTCGCATGCGCTGCCGCCTCGGGCGCGCGGGCAGCCCAGGCCGGCGACGCGCAGCCCAGGGCGGGGGAAAAGGGTAATCAGCCCACGGCAACCCGGACCGCGCCCCCGCCGCTCTCCAAGGAGGACGCGGCGCTGGTGAAGGAGATGGTCCTGCTCGAGCGCGTCGAGCTGCTGCGCAACCTCGAGCTGTTCGAACGCGGCGCCGACGAAGAGGCCTCCGCCGACGGAGCGGCCGGACCCGAAGGCGGCTGAAAGCCTGGCTCAGGAGCCGCGCGCGACCTGGGCCCGCCCCAACACCTTGGCCAGGTAGTGGCCGGTGAAGCTCTCCCGCACCTGTGCGACTTCCTCGGGCGTGCCGGTCGCCACGACGTGGCCGCCCTTGTCGCCGCCCTCGGGCCCGATGTCGATCAGATAGTCGGCGCACTTGATCACGTCGAGGTTGTGCTCGATGACGAGCACCGTGTTGCCCGCCTCCACCAGCCGGTTGAGCACGCTGAGCAGGCGCTGGATGTCCTCGAAGTGCAGGCCGGTGGTTGGCTCGTCGAGAACGTAGAGCGTGCGTCCGGTGTCGGTGCGGGCCAGCTCGCGCGAGAGCTTGATGCGTTGCGCTTCGCCGCCCGAGAGCGTGGGGCTGGGCTGCCCCAGCTTGATGTAGCCGAGGCCGACGTCATCGAGGGGCTTGAGGATGCGCATGATCTCGCCGTGCACCGAGAAATGCTCCATCGCCTCGCGCACGGAGAGATCGAGCACCTGGGCCACGTTGAGACCCTTGGAAGGCCACCCGCAGCGTCGCGTCGTTGAAGCGCTTGCCGTGGCAGACCGCGCAGGGGACGTACACGTCGGCGAGGAAGTGCATCTCCACCACCTTCATCCCGTCGCCTTCGCAGGCCTCGCAGCGCCCGCCCTTGACGTTGAAGGAGAAGCGGCCCGGCTCGTAGCCGTAGGCGCGCGCCTCCGGCGTGCGGGCGAAGACCTCGCGGATGCTGTCGAAGAGCTTGGTGTAGGTGGCCGGGTTGCTGCGCGGCGTCCGGCCGATCGGCTTCTGGTCGATGTCGATCACCTTGTCGAGGTGCTCGATGCCGGCCAGCGCCGTGTAAGGGCCGGGCTGCTCGCGCGAGCCGTAGATCGCCCGCGACAGCGCCGGGTAGAGGATGCGGTTCACGAGCGTCGACTTGCCCGCCCCTGAAACGCCGGTGACCGAGACGAAGGTGCCGAGCGGGATCTCGACGTCGACGCCCTTGAGGTTGTTGGCGGAGGCGCCGCGCAGCGAGAGCCGCTCGCCCGTCCCCGGCCTCCGCGTCCGGGGGACCTCGATGCGGCGGCGCCCCGACAGGTACGCGCCGGTGATCGATTTCTCGTTCTTCATCACCTCTGCCGGCGTGCCCGAGGCCACGATCTCGCCGCCCAACTCCCCCGCGCCCGGCCCGAAGTCGACCAGCCAGTCGGCCTCCTCCATCGTCTCCTCGTCGTGCTCGACGACGATGACCGAGTTGCCGAGGTCGCGCAGCCGCTTGAGCGTCGCCAGCAGGCGGGCGTTGTCGCGCTGGTGCAGGCCGATCGACGGCTCGTCGAGGATGTAGATGACGCCGGTCAGCTCCGAGCCCATCTGGGAGGCGAGCCGGATGCGCTGCGACTCGCCGCCGGAGAGCGTGGGCCCGGGCCGGTCGAGCGTCAGGTACCCGAGGCCGACGTCGAGGAGGAAGCGCAGCCGGTTGGCGATCTCCTTGTTCAGCTCGGCGGCGATGGTCGCGTCGTTGCCCTTGAGCGCCATGCGGGTGATGAACTCGTAGGCGTGGTCGATGGTCATCCGCGAGACGTCGACGATGCTCTTCTCGTGGATACGCACCCCCCGGCTCTCCTGCCGCAGGCGCTCGCCCTTGCAGGCCGAGCAGGGCTTGTCGCTGAAGTAGCGCAGGTAGTGCTTGCGCATGCCCTCGCTGGTGGTCTCCTTGAACCTGCGCATCAGCGTGGGGATGACCCCCTCGAAGCTCGTCTTGTAGGTGCCGGTGCGGCCGCCCTCGCTCCAGCGGATGCTCATCGTCTGGTCGCCGGAGCCGTAGAGCAGAAGCTGCCGCATCTCCCGGGGCAGCTCGCGCCACGGCTTGTCGAGCGGCACCTTGAAGGACTGCCCGAGCGACTCGATCATCCGGTAGGTCCAGCCACCCTGCTTTTCCAGCGCGTTCGTCCACGGCTCGACTGCGCCGCCGCGGATGCTCTTCGACTCGTCGGGGATGATCAGCTCCGGATCCATCTCCGGCCGCGAGCCGAGGCCGTTGCACTCCTGGCACATGCCCAGCGGGTTGTTGAAGGAGAAGCTCGAGGGCTGCAGCTCGGGAAAGCTGATCCCGTCGACCGGGCAGGCGAGGTGCTCGGAGTAGATGGAGTGCGTCTCCTCCTCCTTGCCCTTGCCTCCCTTGGGGAGCCCCGTGAGTGCGTGCAAGACGCCCTTGCCCTCGCGCAGCGCCGTCTCCACCGAGTCGGTCAGGCGGCGGTCAAATGTGGCTGCGCCTGCGGCTCCGCCCCGGGCGCCGCCGGAGCCGTCGGTTTCACCAAGCGGTCGACCACGATGGCGATGTCGTGCTTCTTCTTCTTGTCCAGCTCGATGTCCTCGTCGAGCGCGCGGATGGTCCCGTCGATGCGCGCGCGGGCGAAGCCACGCTTGCGCGCGTCTTGCAGCACCTCGCGGTGCTCGCCCTTGCGGTTCTCCACCAGCGGCGCGAGCAGCGTCAGCCTGGTGCCCTCGGGCAGCCGCGACAGCTCCTGCGCGATCTGCTGCGCGCTCTGCTTGCCCACCTGCCTGCCGCAGACGTGGCAGAACTGCTTGCCGATGGCCGCGTAGAGCACGCGCAGGTAGTCGTGCACCTCGGTGATGGTGCCGACCGTCGAGCGCGGGTTGTTGGAGGCCGCCTTCTGCTCGATGGAGATGGTGGGCGACAGCCCGCGGATCACGTCGTAGTGCGGCTTCTCCATCTGGCCGAGGAACTGCCGCGCATAGGCGGAGAGGCTCTCTACGTAGCGTCGCTGGCCTTCTGCATAGAGCGTGTCGAACGCCAGCGACGACTTCCCGCTGCCCGAAACGCCGGTGAAGACCACCAGGCGCTTCTTGGGGATCTCCAGCGTGACGCCCTTGAGGTTGTGCTCGCGGGCGCCTTTGACGAGGATCGACTCCGGTTCCATCAGCGCGGTGCCTCGGGGTGCGGGGGGGACCGGGCAGAATAAGCGCCGCGTCGTCACATCTCAACGTGAATCGCCGGGTCCGGCCAGGGGCCGACGCCGTCCGCGCCAAGGCTCAGCCTGCGGCGGCACGAGCGGCAGTGCACGAGCGACACCTCGACCCACGACGGCGGTGAGAAAGCGCTCCGTTTCGGAGCGTGCTGCGCGGAGTTGCTCGCCGCCCCGAGCCGCGGCGGCGAAGAGGGCGTCCATGCCCTGCTGCGCCTGCTCGGCCAGCGCCCGGCGCTGCTCCTGCCGCTCCGGCGATTCGTCGCCGGTGAGCGAAGCCAGCGATCTCCAGCGCCCGCACGCCGTAGCCCCAGCTGCCGCGGAGTCTACCTGCGCAGGCGTCCCCGGACGAGATCGCGGCCGAAAATGCCCACGAGGATGAGTGCGGAAAGGTAGCCGGGCCAGTCGCCCAGCGCCTCGTAGGGCGTCGAGCCCTCGAGCATCGCTACTTGTTGCACGGCCACTCCCCTCTGGTCGCGCGGAATGCGCTGGACGATGCGGCCCGCGGCGTCGACGAAGGCGCTGATGCCGGTGGAGGTCGCGCGCACCAGCCAGCGCCGGTGCTCGATCGAGCGGATGCTGGCGAGGACGAGGTGCTGCTCCTGCTCGTGGCCGAGCCCGTACCAGGAGTCGTTGGTCAGGTTGACGAGCGCATGGGCGCGGCCGTCGCCGTGATCGGCCATCACCGCGCGCACGATGTCCGGCAGGATGTCCTCGTAGCAGATGACGGTCGCGAACCGGTACCCGGCGACGTGCAGCGGCGCGGTGGTGGTGCCGCGAGCGAGGTGCGACGACATCGGCGACCAGCGGTACAGCGCGGGGAAGTAGTCGCCCAGCGGGATGTACTCGCCAAACGCGAGCAGCTTGATCTTGTCGTAGTGGTCGCCGATGCGGCCGTCGGCCGAGATCGCCACCGCCGAGTTCCAGATCTTGTCCTGGCCCTCGACGCGGACCACGCCGGCGATCAGCGGGACCGGCACGCCGCCCTGGATGGCTTTGCCGAACTCGCGGTGGGAGAGATCGACCGGCCGCACGTTGAACGCCGCCTCCGGCCAGACCACCAGCTCGGCACCCCGGCCGTGCAGCTCCTCGGTCTCGCGCCACAGCGCCTGCACCGAGGCGAGCGGGTTGCGGTGGAGCTCGACCTCGCCCACGTTCGGCTGCGCGATGCCCACCGCCAGGTGGGGCGCCGCCCTCTCGAGGTGCGCGATCTGCAGCATCCGCGGCACGCCATAGGCGAAGGCCGCGCAGAGACAGAGGGCGGAAGCGGCGAGCGGCCGCACCGGCGAGGCGCGAAAGCCGCCGCCGCGCGCGCGCAGCAGCGCCACGTCCGCGAGCGCGCCGTTGACCACCGCCTGCAGCGCCGAGAGCAGGATCACGCCGCCGAGGTCGGCCACTTGCACGAGCGGCCATAGCGGCGCCAGCGCCACGCCGGTGTAGCTCTGGAAGAGCAGCGGATAGGCCCACTCCACCGCGCAGAGCGCGATCGGGAGCAGCGCCACCAGCCGGAAGCGGCAGCGGCGCGCCGCCTCGACCAGGATCACCGAGAGCACGCCGAAGAGCAGTCCCTGCGCGGCGCAGAGCAGGAGGTAGCCCAGGACCGCCAGGGGAAGCGGAAAGTACGCGAACGCCTGCAGCATATGCACCACCCAGGCGTAGCCGCCGAGGTGGGTGACGAATCCCATCCACCAGCCGCGGCGCAGCGCCTGCCGCGGGGTGGCGTCGCGTAGCGAGAAGAGCAATGGCACGAAGCAGACGAACGCCAGCGGCCAAACGCCGAAACCCACCCAAGAAAGGAAGTAGAGGACGCCCGAGGCCGTCGGCAGCGCGAGATCGCGCGCGCAGGAGCGAAGCCGTTCCATGTGCGGCGCAGCACATAGCACGACTCGCATCGCCGCGGCGCGCGGCATGTTACTGAAGACTGGATGGCGATCCTGCTCAACCAGATCTCCAACCTGCGCATGCGGCTGGATCTGCTGGAGCGGTTGTCGGACGGGGTCCATTCGCCGGCGTCGTTGCGGATGGCCGTGGCGGTGGAGCGCTACCAGCACGCGCCCGCGGGCAGCCGCGGCGAGCACCGCTTTTCACCCCTGGTCTCAGTGCCCGGGGCCACGCTGCTCGACCTCGATCTGATCCGCTTCCTGCACGCGCTGGAGGACCTGCTTGCGCCCGCGGCGCCCGAGGGGCAGGGGGAGGCGGCGCTGGAGGCGAGCGTCGATCCTGCCATCGGGCTGCGCATCGGCGGCGGTCCCGAGGCGTATCAGGTCGAGCTCGGCATCGACCTGCTCAACGTGCTCGAGCCGCTGGGCGGGCAGTCGGGCGAGCGAGGCTCGGATCTGTCGCTGTTCCGCTTCGATTCCAACAAGCGTGCGGTCGCCGCTTTTTGCGCGGCGCTGATCGGGGAGTTCCAGGGCTTCCCGACCGACCCCTCACGGGTGGCCCCCGGCAACCCCGGCTGAACGGCGCGGTCCTTTGCCGGGCATTGCTTGGCCTACTTGGCCCTCGCCAGGCGCTGGATCTGCGCGCGCGTGCGCCTGCGCTCGCGCGCATCGTCGGTCAGCGCGAGCGCCTTGCGGTACCACTCCAGCGCAGCCGTCCGGTCGCCGCGGGCCTCGTGCGCGGCTGCCCCGAGCCGCGCGCCCCGCGCACGGTCGGCGCGGCTCGCGTCGGCGCGCGCGAGGAGCTGCTCCGCCGACTGCACCGCGCCGGCAAACTGGCGCCGCGCGAGCTGCCGCCGGAGACGGCGGAGCAGGGCGCGCGCGGCGCCCGAGGACTGCGCGGCGCGGTCCAGGCCCGACGCGCCGCTCTGGCCCGGCCCGTCCTGCGTCGCCTCCTCAGCGGGACCGCGCAGCCTGCGGCTCGCGGGCACCGCGACGAGCGCGATCAGCGCCAGCGCGCCGGCGCCGGCCAGATAGAGGCGGGGCCCCTTCGCCCACGCTCCCCACCCGGGAAGGCGCGGCGGCCACCGGCGGCCCTCGCGGGTGCGGCTCTCGGACGTTACCTCCCCGAGCAGGGCGCGGGCCAAGGCCCGCTCGATCTCGGGCGGGTGAAGGCCGGTCCCCGCTCCCTCCGGCGTCGGATCCGAGCCGAAGGCCGTGGGGCCTGGAAAGGGCAGCGGATCATCGAGCTCATCCGGTCCGCCTGCCTGCTCCCCCTCCGCGGACAGGGGGACGAGCGCGCGGAGCACCACCGCCACCTCCGCGCCGCTGGAGAAGCGCTCCTGCGGGTCCTTGGCGAGCAGCATCCGCAGCGTCAGCTCCACGTCGGCATGGGCTTTGACCCCCGCGTCCTGCAGCCGCAGCGGGCGCTGTTCGCGGTGGGCGCGCACCAGCTCCTCGCTGGAGGAGCCGGGCAGGGGAAGCCGGCCTGTCGCGAGTTGGTAGAACAGCACGCCCAGGGCATAGAAGTCGGCGCGCCGGCCCGGCGCCGCTCCGCGGGCCTCCTCCGGCGAGAGATAGGCGGCGGTGGAGACCGGGAGCGGGGCCGTCTCCTTCCACCCGGCGGTCGAAACCAGGTGCGCGGTCGCAGCGTCGAGCAGGACCGCCCGCCCCTGGCCCTCGGCGTCGGCGACGAGGCCTACGTTGGCCGGCTTCAGGTCGAGGTGGAGCAGGTCCGCGCGGTGCACCGCATCCAGCGCTTCGGCGATCTGCGCGCACAGCTCCAGCGCGCGCGGCAAAGGCAGACGCCCCTGCGCGCGCAGCTCGTCGGCCAGCGTCGAATCGCCCCCGCCCTCGTAGACGATGAAGAGCCCACCGCCCAGTTGCACGCCTCCGCCGAGCAGCCGTGCCACGCCCGGGTGATCGAGCGCGTCCTTCGTCGACACCCTCTTCGCCTCGTCGAGGAAGCGCTGCGCGACGTCGGGATCGTCCGCCCGCGCGCGCAAGAGCTTGAGCACCACGCCGCCGTCGCTGGACCCCTGCGCGACCCAGGTGATGGAGAAGCGGCCCGCTCTGAGCTGGTGCAGGAGCTGGTAGTCCGCCACACTGCTCGCCTGCGTCGGCGAGCGCTGTCCTTCCTCCTCCTGCCGCAGACAGGAGGCGCAGCGCGTCTGGTCGCCGGGCGCCGACGCGAAGGGCGCGCCGCAGCCGCTGCAGGCCACCAATTGCGGCGAGGGCCCGGCCGAGGCGGCGTGGGTTGCGTCCATCCCACGCCGGAGCCTACTACGCCACCCCGGTTCCGCGCTCGCCGGATCCTGGGACGCGCGCTTGCCTCCCCGGCGGCTGGGGAGAAGAAGTTGACGGAACCCGCCCGCCGCCCGGAGCATCCGCGCATGAAAACCTACCTCTCGAGCCTCCTCGCCCTGCCGCTGCTGCTGCTGGCCGCGGCGCCGCCCTGCCGGGCGGAGCGTCCCAGGGAAGCGATCGGGCTCTATCCGATCTCACTGCCTGCCGGGCACGAGGGGCTCGGGGGGCGGCTCGCCGCCGAGCTGCACGACGGCGCCTCCGCTCTGCCCGGCGTCCGCGCGTTCGATCTGATTCCCAAGGGCGCCTGCGAGCCGGACGAGGGTGGATGCCTCGCCGAAGCGGCCCGGAGCGCGCACCTCGATGCGGTCGTGAGCGCGCAGGTGTCGAGCACCGAGACCGGTTATCGCTACCACGTGCGCGCCTTCGCGGCCCGCGGCGGCGAGCCACGCGGCGAAGAGCAGGGGGAGGTGCCCGGGGGCCCGCTCGACCTCGCCGCCGCCCTCGAGCACGGCGTCTGCGCCGCGCTCGGCGCATCGCCTTGCAATGGGTCCCTCTGGGTGGGCCTGGTTCCGGGCGACGGAATCGACGGCAACGTGCTCGTCGACGGCGTCGATCGCGGTTCGCTGCCGCTGGCCAAGCCACTCTCGCTGCCGGTGGGGCGCCACCTGGTGCAGGCGGGGGGCGCGGAGCGGCGCGTACGCATCTCGTACGGGCGCGAGGCCCGGCTGCTTTCGACATCGCGCGGCGGCCAGCCCGCGCTGCTCGCGGAGGGGGAGTCGGCGGTGCCGGCGCAGGTCCTCGCCGAAGGAGCCGCGCCCGCTGCCGACACCGCTCTGCCGCGCGCGATGATCGCGCGCTTCCTCCTCGGCTCCGGCGCGGCGCTGCTCGCCACGGGGGCCGGCCTCGGGCTCTATTCGGCCGCGCACGGCTCCGCGCAGCCGGCTAGCCCGGCGGGTGTCGGTCAGATGGGCTCGGCGCGGGGGGCTGCGAGCACCGCCGCGCTGCTGCTCGCAGCTACCGGCGTAGGTTCGCTGGCGGCGGGCGGCATCCTGGTGGCGGCGACGCCGGGCGGCATCTCGGCCCTTGGCCACTTCTGAGCGGCGGGGGCAGGGAGCCGCCGAAGGGCCTGCCGGAGCCCTTCGCGCCCAGCGGGGCGAAGGTGTCGCGGTTTCCCATCCGGCCGGGGCCGCCCGTGCGGCCTCGCCTGTCTCCCGACGAGGCGCGCTTCGCGGTGCGGCTCTCGCTGCTTGCCTTCGGGACCGAGCTCGCGGCGTGGGTGTGGCTCGCCGCTCTGCTCGCCGCGGCGCCCGCGCACCGCGGCGTGTTCATCCCGCTGGCGGCGGGCCTCGCGTTGCTGCGGGCCCTTCGGCCTCTGTGGGCACAGCTCGGCACCCGCGTTCCGCGCACCGCCGTCGCCTTCCTGCTTCTCTGCCTTGCGCTCGTCGCCGACGGCGCGGCGCTGCTGGCGCCGCCGCTGCATCCGTTTCCCGGTGCCTACGCCCTGATCGCGGCCGCGTTCGCGTCTCTACCTGCCCTGGGCGATCTGGCTGCGACCTGCGCCGCCGACGCCATCACCATCGAGCGGCGCGCGGCCGCCTACTCCTTTCTCGACATCGGCCAGGGGATCGGCATGGCGCTGGGCATTGCGGTGGGCGCGTCCTCGCCGCATCTCGCGCCCGTTGCCGCGGCGCTCGGGCTGTTTCTCGCGGGGCTGGGCGTGCCCGACCTGCGCGGTCGGGGCACGCCGCGCTCCGCCTGGCCGCTCGCCCTGTACCGCGACGTCGCCCGTTCTCCGCTCGGGCGCGAGCTGTGCGCGCTCTCCTTCGCGATCGGCGGCCTGGGGGCCCTCGCGCTGCAGTTCGCCTCCGGCCTCGGCTGGCTCGCGCCGCTCCTGGGCATGATCTTCGCCGCCCGCGCCGAGCCGCGCGCGCCGAACGCGGTCGCGCTGCCGCGGCTGCTCGCCGCGTTCGCGCTCGCGGCGGCGCTGCTCGGGCTCTGCGCTCCGCTCGCGCCGCGCCTGTTGCCGCAGGTCTCCGCGCAGCTCGCGCTGCTTGCGCTGGGCGCCGCCGCCTCGGCCCTGCCCGCCTCCGTGGCGCGCGCCGCGGGCGAGATGGAGCGGCCGCTTTTGGCGAGCCTGTCGTCGGCCTGCCTCTTTGCCGGGGCCGCCGCGGCGCTTCTGGTCCGCGGCCTCCTGCGATAACCGCCCGCGTTGCTCCCGGCTCGGACGGCGCCGGCCCCTGCGCGGCGGGCCGGCCGCGCCCATGTTAGGCTCTGAATGAAGGCTCATTCAGCCGCGAGGAGCCGGATGATCGCGCCGCCCTTCGGACAGGAGCACGACCTCTTCCGCAAGACCGTCCGCGACTTCTGCGAGAAGGAGCTGGCCCCGCACGCGCTGGAATGGGACGAGGCGGGCATCTTTCCGCGCGAGGTGTTCCGCAAGGCCGCCGAGATCGGTGCGCTCGGCGTGAACTACCCGGAGTCGGTGGGCGGTGCGGGCGGGGACTACTGGCACGTGGTGGTCCTCGCCGAAGAGCTGGTGCGCAGCCTCAACTCCGGCGTCAACATGGCGCTCTTGGTGCAGGCGCAGATGGCGACGCCGCTGCTCCACCAGGTCGGCACCGACGAGCAGAAGAAGCTCTTCCTCGCCCCAGCGCTCGCGGGCGAGAAGATCGCCGCCCTCGGCATCAGCGAGCCCGACGCGGGCAGCGACGTGGCCAGCCTCAAGACCACCGCGCGCCGCCAGGGCGACGACTACGTGATCAACGGCGCGAAGATGTGGATCACCAACGGCACCCGCGCAGACTTCATCACCCTCGCGGTCCGCACCGGCGGCCCGGGCTACGGGGGCATCAGCCTGGTCACCTTCCCCACCGACGTGAAGGGCTTCTCGGTGAGCCGCAAGCTGGAAAAAGTGGGCAACCTCGCGAGCGACACCGCGCTGCTCTTCTTCGAGGACTGCCGGATCCCTGTCCGCTTCCTCCTCGGCGAGGAGAACCAGGGCTTCCATCACGTGATGGTCAACTTCCAGGGGGAGCGCCTGGTGGCGGCCGTGGGCGCGGTCTCCGGCATGCAACAGCTCATCGACGACTCCCTCCGCTACGGCAACGAGCGCGGAGCGTTCGGCAAGCCGCTGATCAAGTTCCAGGTGTGGAAACACCGCTTCGTCGATCACCTCACCGCGGTGGAGGCGGCCCGCTGGCTCACGTATCGCGCTTGCGACCTGTTCGCGCGGGGCGAGCCAGCGGTGAAGGAGATCAGCATGGCCAAGCTCTTCGCCGGCGACCTGATCCAGAAGGTCGTCTACGACTGCATGCAGTTCCACGGCGGAATGGGCTACGTCACCGAGACGCCGGTGGCCCGCGCCTTCCGCGACGCGCGGCTGCTCACCATCGGCGGGGGCACCAGCGAGGTGATGAAGGAGATCATCGCCAAGCTGGTGCCCGGCTTCTGACCGGGCCGTTGAACGCTGGGCGCGCGAAGTCCGCGGCGGCCGGGCCGCTCCGGCGATAGAGTGTCGCGCGCGATGGACGACACTGATGCGCTCCGCCCTTTGGCGCCATCGACGGTCGCCGGGCCCCCCCTCGAGGTGCTGGATCCCATGGAGCGGGCGGCCTTTCGCGCCGTCCGCTGGTTGAGCAGCGGCGGCGGCGCGGCGCTGGGCGGGTTCCTGCAGCGGCGCGTGTTGCCCAAGATCTTCGGCCTCCTGGTCGGCCGCCGCCTCGACGTACACGGCCTCGAGCGGCTTCGCGGCATCCCCGCCGACGCGCCGATCCTGCTGGTCGCGAACCACCGCAGCTTCTTCGATCTGTTCGCGCTGGGCTGGGTCTTCGCCCGCGACCCGGACTCGCGCCGGAGCTTTTCCTTTCCGGTGCGCGCCAACTTCTTCTACGAGAACCCCCTCGGCCTGCTCATCGTGCTCCTCTGCTCGGGCGGCGCGATGTTCCCGCCGTTCTTCCGCTCGCCGCAGAACCGGTGGTCGTGCCCGCCTTCATCAACGGCCTCTCCAACAGCGTGCTCGCGGAGCTGCGCGCAGACCTGAGCAGCGCGAACCGCATCACCGCGGTGTTCGGCAGCCCGGTCGAGCTGCCGCAGGCCACCGGCGAGACGCGGCTGTCGCAGCACAAGCGCTTCGCCGACCTCTTGCTGGAGAAGATCCGCGCGCTCGGCGAGGAGGAGCGCCGGCTGCGCCACGCGACCGCGGAGGATCGCTAACCCCCACCGCTCAGTGACTCGCCGAGACCAAGCGGGGCCGGAGCAGCTCGGCGATGGTCTTCTCCAGCTCGAGCGGCTCGAACGGCTTGCCGACGTAGCCCTGCGCGCCCATCAGCTCGGCCTCCCACTCGAAGCCGAAGCCGGAGATGATCACCACCGGGATCTCCTTCGTCTCCGGCGTCGCCCGCAGGCGCTGCAGCAGCTCGCGCCCGTTCATCACCGGCATTTGCAAATCCAGCAGCACCAGCAACGGCGGCCTGGTGGTCAGGGTCTCCAACGCTTGCTGGCCGTTGCCGGCCTCTTCGACCTGGTACCCCTTCATCTCCAGCGCGATGCGCAGGCCGAGGCGGAAGTCGGCGTCGTCGTCGACGATGAGGATGTAGGGCCAGCGGCGCATGGGGTAGGGGGCGCTCCCGGACATCCATTTAGCGACGGTTGGGCCGAAACGGAAGGGGGCGCTTGCCCTCTCGCTTGTAGCCCAAGTGCCTCGCAAAAAACGCGATTGACGGCCCCGGGGTTGCTTGCTAAGCGCGCAGGCGATCATGGGGGGGCCGTCCGCGCGCATCCTGCTCACTAGCGAGGTGCGGCATCCCCGAGCGGCGCAGGCTGCGCGGGTGTTGCGGGAGGCCGCCCGGGATGCGCTCGCCGCGCTCGGGCTGCGGGGGTGCGAGCTGTCGGTGGCCCTCGTCTCCGACCGGACCATCCGCCGGCTCAACCGCTCCTGGCGCGGAAAGGATCGCCCGACCGACGTGCTCTCCTTCCCGCAGGGCGGGACGAAGGCTTCGCCGGGGCCCATCGGCGACGTGGTCATCTCGCTGCACACGGCGCTCCGGCAGGCGAAGGCTGGCGGGTGGGGGCTTTCGCGCGAGCTGCGCCGGCTGCTCGCGCACGGCCTGCTCCACTGCCTCGGCCACGATCACGAGACGCCCGCCGGGGCCCGGCGGATGGCGCGGGCCGAGCAGCGTCTTCTCGGGCGCGAGGGCATGGTCGGCGCGGCGTTGAGCGACGCGCAGGCGCCGCGCCGGAACAGAGCTGCGCCGAGAAAACGGCCTTGATCGCGGTGAATGCCTGGACTATCGAGAGGCCGCGATCGACCTCAACGGAGATCCCATGGCGGCGCTTCCTCCCGAGCTGCAGGACCTCACCCAGCGCCTCGCCGCGCTGCGGGGGGCGCTTTGACGTCGATCGCAAGCAGGCGCGCGTCGATCTGATCGAGCGGGAGAGCGTCCAGCCGGGCTTCTGGGACGACCAGAAGAAGGCGCAGGCGCTGAGCAAGGAGAAGAGCGGCCTCGAGGCGCAGCTGGGCTCGTTCGCCCGCGAGTCGCGCAAGGTGGAAGACGCGGTCGCGCTCTGGGAGCTGGCCGACGAGGCCGGCGACGAGGTCGCCCGCGCCGAGGCCAAGGCGGCCATCGGCGAGGCGCATGCGGGTCTCGAGCGGCTGCCGCTTGCGAAGATGCTCTCCGGCCCGCAGGACCACCTCAACGCGGCGGTGGTGATCAACGCCGGCGCCGGCGGCACCGAGAGCCAGGACTGGGCGCAGATGCTCTACCGCATGTACACCCGCTACGCCGAGCGCAAGGGCTGGCAGGTGGAGCCCGCCGACTTCGAGCCGGGCGAGGAGGCGGGCATCAAGAACGCGTCGTTCATCGCCCGCGGCGAGAACGCGTACGGCTGGCTCAAGGCGGAGGTGGGCGTGCACCGGCTGGTGCGCATCTCGCCTTTCGACGCCAACGCGCGCAGGCACACGAGCTTCGCCTCGGTGTTCGTCTTTGCCGAGGTCGACGACGACATCGAGATCAACGTCAACCCCGCCGACGTGCGCATCGATACCTTCCGCTCCTCGGGGGCCGGCGGGCAGAAGGTGAACAAGACCGATTCGGCCATCCGCATGACCCACCTGCCCACCGGCATCGTCGTCTCGATGCAGAACGAGCGCAGCCAGCACAAGAACCGCGACATGGCGTGGAAGGTGCTCAAGTCGCGCATCTACGATCTGGAGCTGCGCAAGCAGCAGGCGGCGCGCGACAAGGTGGAGGCCGGCAAGGCGGACATCTCCTTCGGCTCGCAGATCCGCAACTACGTGCTCGCGCCGTACCGCATGGTGAAGGACGTGCGGACCGGCGTGGAGAGCGGCAATCCGGACGCGGTGCTCGACGGCGACCTCGACGAGTTCGTCGCGGCGTACCTGCTCGGGGTGCGGCGCAAGGACCGGCCGGGCGCGCAGGCCGAGGCCGACTGACCCGCTGTCGTTTGCGCACTTCCTCAGCGCTTTGAGTACCGGGCCGGGATTTTCCTTGCACGCGCTGGCCGACCGATCTATCCTTGATATTGAGAGTGAGTCTCAATTTCATCAAGGCGCCGACCCCGTGATCCTCTGCATCTGCCAGGCCGTGACGGACAGCCAGGTCGACTCGGCCATTCGTGAGGGCGCGCGCACCTTGGCCGAAGTCGGCCAGGCCTGCGGCGCGGGCACGGACTGCGGCTGCTGCCGCGGCGACATCGCGCGACGCATCGAGCACGTGCGCGACGGCGCCTGCAACGGCAATTGCGCAGCTTGCCCGCGCGGATCGGCGGCAGTAGCGTCGGCCGCCTGATCCGTCCGGGGGAGACATGAAGAGCAATCCGCAGATCGTTGCGCTCTTGAACGACGTGCTGACGGCCGAGCTGACCGCCGTCAACCAGTACTTCCTCCACGCCCGACTCTGCGGTCACTGGGGATTCGAGCGCCTCGAGGAGAAGGTGCGCAAGGAGTCGATCGAGGAGATGAAGCACGCCGACGCGCTCATCGAGCGCATCTTGTTCTTCGAAGGGCTGCCCAACCTCCAGCGCTTGGGCAAGATCAACGTGGGCGAGACGGTGCCGGAACAGTTCCAACTCGACCTGGAGGTCGAGTACGAGGCCATCGAGCGGCTCAACCAGGCCATCGAGCTGTGCCGTACGCTGGGCGACGCGGGCACCCGCGAGCTGCTCGAGCACATGCTCAAAGACGAAGAAACGCACGCCGACTGGCTGGAGAGGCAGCAGGAGGCGATGGACCGCGTCGGCATCGAGCGCTACCTCGCCGAGCAGCTCAAAAACTAGCCTGCCGAATCCCGAGTAGGAGCGCTGCGGCGCCGTCCACGCGGCACAGCGTCTGGAGCGATCGGCACGCGGTGGGAGTCCGGATCTCCGTGGCCGAACTCCTCGGCGCGCGTGAACACGAGGCGTCCGGCCAGCGAGGCCAGCACTGAGAGTGCGACAGCTGTCGCAAAGCGCAGCGACGTGGCCTGCACGATGTGCGTCCCCAGGCGGAGATCTCCGCCTCGCACGTCGAACGGTTCAATCGTGGAGCTCGCGATGGTGGCGAGGACGACCCCGGACGCCGCGAGCCGAAGCGAGCCAAGATCGGGGTCTAGCTGTGCGGCAAAGCCCGGGACCGACCACGGCAGGATCCAGCGTGCCCCGGATCCTTCGAGAGCAGCTGCGACGAGCGCGGGGGGGAGGAGCCACACCGTGACGACGCCCAGCGCTGCAGCCGCGGTCAGCGAGGGAGTGGCGCGATGTCCCCAGTCGACGAGCAGCGCAGCGCCGAAAGCGAGGAACCCGGCGCTCAGCGCGAGCCGCGGAAGTATGCTCAATGCCACGCCAGCGAGGTCGGAGTATCGAGGCACGCCGAACGGATACCCGTGCGCGGCGCGGCGGCAGCACCAGAGTGCCCAGGCCCAAAGCAAAAACTGTGCGACCGTCCACGACGCCCCCTCGAAGGCGGCCAGGTACTCCGTCGCGCAGGTCATGACGGCCGCGAGGGCCAGGGCCGCAGGGCGAAGGGCCTCGCCGACCGCCGCGGAAACCTCGCCGCGGAAGGGTCGCACTTGCGATCGCGGAACCAGCACGGGGGCAGCAAGCGAGCCGCAGGTGGCGCAAACAGTCAGTGTGCCACGGCCCGCGGCGAACAGCGCCGCGCAGTCCTCGCAGAGGGCGTGGCCACATGGCTCGCACTGCCATGCGGCGCGGATCGAAGGATGCGCGGTGCAGGCGGTCGGTGGGGTGGGCGAGATCATCGCGGGCCGATCAGCCCCTGCAGCCGCCCGCGCGCGTCCGCCAGCGCGGCCGGACTCAGCTGCTTGTACATCCCGTACAGGCTGAGCACCTGGAAGGCCCGCACCCGCAGCCGGTACGACGGCTTGCGCGGGTTGCGCTTGCGGGGCGCAGGCAGCATGGCCGCCAGCACCGCCGACTCCTCGGGCGAGAGCGCGGCGGCGGGCTTGCCGAACCAGGTGCGCGCTGCTGCCTCGGCGCCGTAGATGCCGTTCCCCCACTCGACGACGTTGAGGTACAGCTCGAGGATCCGGTCCTTTCCCAGCTTCTCCAGCCGCTCGGCCAGCACGTATTCCTTGGCCTTGCGGAGGAGTGAGCGGTCCTCGCCCAGCCACAGGTTCTTCGCGAGCTGCTGCGTGAGCGTCGAGGCGCCGCGGCCCAGGTGGCCTTCGTCCATCGCCCTCTGCAGCGCCAGGTTCAGCTCCACCTCGTCGACGCCGTGGTGCAGGTAGAAGCGCGCGTCTTCGCTGTTCACCACCGCGTCCTGCAGCCAGGGCGAAATGCGCTCCAGGGGCACCCACTGCTGGATGCGCCGAGGCGCCTTGCGCGCGGCGCGCGCCTCGGCGACGCGGTCGTCGATCAGCGCGGTCGAGGGCGGGTGCCCGCGCCGCAGCGGCGCGGCCGAGGGCAGGCTGATCCAGAAGGCCAGCGCGAACGTCGCGGCGCAGGCGAGCGCGACCAGCGCGACGCGGCCCCAGCGGACGCCGCGGCCGCGCCGGCGGGGACGATCGCCGTCGAAGCGCCCGGCGCGTGCCTCGGCGGCAGGATGCGCGTGGCGGCGGCGCGGCAATACGCGCCATCGGGCGGCCTTCAACACGCGCGCAGTCTAATGCCTGCGCGCCGCCTTGGCCCCCCGCCAATGTGCGCGTATGTGGCTCCTCTGCGTTCCTTCCGTGACAGGGCGGCGTCGCAGAGATAGAACGAGCCCCCTCATGGAGCGAACGAACGAGAGCCCCGGCCCCGTTGCGGGAGCGACCAGCTCGATCGAGGACCAGATCCGCCTGCGCGAGCGCAAGGCGGCAGAGCTGCGGGACCGGGGCGCGCACCCCTACGGGAACGGCGTCGCCGTGCCGCACACCACCGGGCTCGTGCGCGAGCGACATGGTGAGCAGGACGCGGCCGCGCTCGAGGCGGACCCCTCGCCGGCCTACGCGATCGCCGGCCGGGTGATGGCGCTGCGCCCGATGGGCAAGGTGATCTTCCTCTCGCTGCGCGATCGCGACGGCGACCTTCAAGTCTTCGCGCGCAAGGACAAGCTCGGCGACGCGGCGTGGGAGGAGCTGAAGCTGCTCGACCTCGGCGACATCGCCTACGCCTGCGGCCGCGCCATGCGCACGCGCACGGGCGAGTTGTCCCTGGCCGCCGGCGACTACGGAAAGACCTCCGCGGGGGAGCAGCCCAACCCGGCGCTGCCCGGCTTCAGGCTGCTCACCAAGGCGCTGCGGCCGCTGCCGGAGAAGTGGCACGGCCTCACCGACGTGGAGACGCGCTACCGGCGCCGCTACGTCGACCTGGCGGTGAACCCCGAGGTGCGCGAGACCTTTCGACGCCGGGCGCGGATGATCACCGCGCTGCGCAGGTTCCTCGACGAGCGCGGCTACGTCGAGGTGGAAACGCCCATCCTGCACAAGCCGGAGGAGGCGGGCGGCGCGGCGGCGCGTCCGTTCGCCACTCATCACAACGCGCTCGACCTCGATCTCAAGATGCGCATCGCCACCGAGCTGCATTTGAAGCGCCTCATCGTCGGCGGCCTCGAGCGCGTCTACGAGGTCGGCCGCATCTTCCGCAACGAGGGCATCGACCGCCGCCACAACCCCGAGTTCACTAGCGTCGAGTTCTACCAGGCCTACGCCACCCACGAAGATCTGATGCTCCTCACCGAGCAGATGGTGCAGGCGCTGGCGCTGGCCGCGACCGGCCGCACCCGGCTGCCGTACCAGGGGGTGGAGATCGACTACGTCGCTCCCTGGCCGCGCGTCTCCATGGTCGGCGAGGTGGCGCGCCTGCTCGCGCCCCAGGCCGCGGGCGGGCCGCTCTCCGCGCAGATGGAGGCCCTCTCCCGGCTGCCCGAGCCGGTCTGGGCCACTGCCGCCCTCGATCCCGAGGCGAAGAAGAAGCTCTCGCACGCGCACGCGCTGGGTGCGCGCATCGCCTGGGCGTTCGAGGCCGCCTGCGAGGCCCGGCTGCCGTCCGACCGGCCCTGCTTCGTCGTCGACTTCCCGCTCGAGGTGAGCCCGCTCGCGCGCAAGCGCGACTCCGACCCACGCCTGGTCGATCGCTTCGAGGCCTTTGCCGGCGGGATGGAGATCGCCAACGCCTTCTCCGAGCTGAACGATCCTCGCGACCAGGAGGCCCGTTTCCGCGCGCAGGTGGAGGCGGCCGCGCGCGGGGACGTCGAGGCGATGCCGTACGACCGCGACTTCGTCCGCGCCCTCGAGCACGGGATGCCGCCCACCGCCGGCGAGGGCGTGGGTATCGACCGGCTGGCCATGCTCTTCACCGACGCGGCCTCGATCCGCGAGGTGATCCTCTTCCCGCTGCTCAAGCCTCTCGCGGAGGGCGCCGAGGACGACGCGCCCGGAGGCCGAGGTACCCCTTGATCACGCTGCTGCTGCGCATCATCTGGTGGACCAGCCCGCATCCGGAGCGGTTCTCCAAGCGCGCAGCGTTCCTCGCCTTCGCCTTCTTCGTGGCCGGGTATGGCGTCACGCTCTGGGCGCGCGGCGCGCTCTCCAACTCGGGCACGCTCTCGCCCGACGCGCAGCTCGCGATCGCGGTCTGCGCCTTCGCCGCCGCGGCGCTCGCGGTCGGGTTCCTCGTCACCCACCTCTTCGGCGGCGTGCGCATTCGCGAGCTGGACGCGGCGTCGATCGCCTTCGCGGCCGCCGCCTTCTTCGGCCTGCGCGCGCTGAAGATCCCCTCGTTCTCCTACGACCGCTTCTTCGCCAGCCCCTCCGAGATCGCGATCATCGTGCTCCTCTCCGCCGACCTGGCGGTGTTCGTCGCCCTGATCGGCTCGTCGGTGTCGCTGCTGCTCGGCGGCCAGCAACTGGACACCGGGTTCGCCTACGAGAAGGGCATCGCGCGCACGCACCTGCGCCTGACGCGGAAGAACGTGCTGATCCTCGCCGTGCTGGCGCTGGTCCTGCCCGGCGTCGTCTACGGGCTGGGCGTGATCGCCAGCCTCTAGCCGCCGCAGGCCGGCAACCGCGGTGATGACCGCCATCTCCATCGCCGGGGTTTCCATCGGCGTGCTCGCGCTCACGGTGGTGCTCTCGGTGATGAGCGGGTTCGAGGCCGACCTCAAGCGCAAGATCCTCGGAACCAACAGCCACGGCTGGTTGATGAAGTACTCCGGCGATTTCAGCGAGTGGAAGTCGGTGTTGCCCAAGGTGACGCAAGTGCCCGGGGTGGTGGGCGCGACGCCCTTCATCCTCAACGAGGTGATGATCGCCGAAAAGGACAGCCTCACCGGCGCGGAGCTGAAGGGAATCGACCCGGCGACCACCGGCACGGTGAGCGATCTGCCCCGGCAGGCGATCGCCGGCGAGCTCTCCTGGATCGCCGACACCAGCAAGATCCCCGTTACTCCGGTGACCCTGAAGGAGGACAAGGCGGCTGGGATGGGAGATCTCGAGGACTACCAGCTCAGGATCGGCGGTCGCCGAGGGACGCACGCCGAAGAGGGCAGCGCCCGCCGCGTCGACCCCGTCGCCCTGGCCAAGATGCCGGGCATCTGCGTGGGCAAGGAGATGTCGTCGCAGCTTCGCGTCTGGGTGGGCGACGTGGTCAACGTGATCACGCCGCTCGGCGACGTCGGGCCCACCGGGCCGGTGCCCCGCAGCCGCGCCTTCCGGGTGGCCTGCATCCTCTATTCGGGGATGTACGAATACGATTCCAAGTTCGCGTACATCGCGCTGGCCGAGGCGCAGAAGTTCTTCAGGCAAGGCGACAACGTCACCGGTCTCGAGCTCAAGTTCCACGACGTGGATGCCGCCCGCGCGATCGGCCGCCGGGTGGTGGCCGCGCTGGGCGGATACCCCTATCGCGCCAAAGACTGGGGCGAGCTGAACCGCAACCTCTTCTCCGCCCTGAAGCTGGAGAAGCTGGCCATGGCCATCATCCTCACCTTCATCGTGCTGGTGGCCTGCTTCAACATCCTCAGCACGCTGATCATGCTGGTGCTGGAGAAGACCAAGGAGATCTCCATCCTCAAGTCGATGGGGGCGCGCGACGCGTCGGTGATGAAGATCTTCGTCATCGAAGGGCTCAGCATCGGCGGGATCGGCACCGCCATCGGCCTCGTGCTCGGGCTCGCCGTTTGCTCGTTCATCGAGCGGTACGGGCTCCGGCTCGACCCCGACGTCTATTACATCAGCAACCTGCCGGTGAACGTGGACGGCGGACAGTTCCTCGCGGTGGCGGCGATCTCGCTCGCGCTCAGCTACCTCGCCACGCTGTACCCATCGATCAAGGCCAGCCGGCTCTCGCCGGTGGACGGGCTGAGGGAAGAATGATCGCCACCTGCACCCAGACCCCGGCGTCGGCCGATCTCTCCCCGGCCGTCGCGGCGCCCCCGCTGCTGGAGGCGCGCGGCGTGCACAAGTCGTACTGGATGGGAGAGAGGGAGATCCACGTGCTGCGCGGCGCCTCTTTCGCGCTGCGCGCTGGGGAGATGGCCTCCCTGGTGGGGCCCAGCGGCGTGGGCAAGAGCACCTTCCTGCACGTGGTCGGCACGCTCGATCCGCCCACGCAGGGCCAGGTGCTGTTCGACGGAAGCGATGCGTTCGCGCTCCCGGAGAACGCTCTCGCGCGCTTTCGCAACGGCACCGTCGGCTTCGTCTTCCAGTTCCACTACCTGTTGCCGGAGTTCACCGCGCTGCAGAACGCGAGCATGCCCTGCCTCATCCACCGCATGCCGCGGGAGAAGGCCGAGGAGCGGGCGCGGGAGATGCTCGAGTTGGTGGGGCTTGGCCACCGCCTGGATCATCGGCCCGGCGAGCTGTCCGGCGGCGAGCAGCAGCGGGTGGCGCTCGCGCGGGCGTTGGTGCTGGGACCGCGCCTCTTGCTCGCCGACGAGCCCACCGGCAACCTCGACGAGGCCACGGGCGAGGGCATCCACCAGCTCCTGGTGGAGCTGAACCAGCGGCTGGGGATCGCCGCCATCGTGGTCACGCACAATGCGCGGCTCGCCGAACGGATGCCGCGGCGGCTGCGGCTTCACGAAGGCCTGGTGGTCGAGTCATGCCCTTGAAGCGTTCGACCTCTCACCCCTCCGTCCGCTCGTCTGCGAGGGTGTGCGTCATGTGTCGTCGACCGTCTTCGGCAGCAGGCTGGCCACGCCGCCCACGCGGGTGCGCGCTTCCTGCTCGCTCATCGCGCGCGCCGCCTCCTTGATCTGCAGCGTCACCCAGGCGGGATAGGGCAGCAAGGTCTCCTTGACCGTGCCGTCGGCCTGCGGTTTCAGCTAGCCCTGCGGATGGTCGCACCACGGACCGGTCACCGGCGCTCCGGCGATGGAGTCGACCAGGTTGGGCACCGGGCCGCGTCCGGACTCGAGCACGACGCCGGTTTTTTCCACCAGGGAGAGCGCGCGCCGGGGCGTCCACAATCCAGTCTGATCGGCCATCGCTGCTCCTCGTCCGGCAACGTCGACCCGGCGCGCACCGGAGTCTACGCCGCGCCGCCGGCGGCGTCAGGCGTTGAAGACCAGCAGCTCATCGACATGCCCGCGGCCCTCGGCGCGCGAGTTGATGTGGCGGGGCGCGCGCACCAGGCGCTGCTCGAAGTGGCGGTACAGCTCGCGGACGCGATCGGTCGCGGAGTTCGAGAGCAGGAAGCGGACGCCGCGCCGGTTGAGCGCGATGCAGGCGGTGGCGAGCCGCTTCTGGTCCTCCCAGGTGAAGGCGTCGGCGGTGTAGGCGGTGAAACTGGCGGTCGGCGATACCGGATCGTACGGGGGATCCAGGTAGACGAAGTCGCCGGGGCCCACCCGCGAAAGCGCTGCCTCGAACCGCTGGTGCGTGATCTGGACGTCGCGCAAGGCATGGCTCGCGCGCAGGAGCGTCGCCGGATCGCAGAAGCGGGGATCCTTGTAACGTCCGATCGGCACGTTGAAGCGGCCGGCGCGGTTGACCCGCCACAGCCCGTTGAAGCAGGTCTTGTTGAGATAGATGAAGCGGGCGGCCCGCGCGGCGGCGGAAAGCCGCAGCGGATCGAGCGCGCGCACCGCCTCGAAGTGCGGCCGCTCGTAGACGTGGCGCGAGAGCTGATCGAGCACGCCGAGGACGTCGTCGCGCACCTGCCGGTAGGCGTGCACCAACTCCGGGTTGGAATCGCTCAGCGCAGCGCGGCGGGGGCCCAGCGAAAAGAAGAGCGCCCCTCCGCCCACGAACGGCTCGTGATATCGCCGCAGCCGCGCGGGCACATGCTTGTGCAGCTCGGAGAGGAGCGAGGCCTTGCCGCCCACCCATTTGAGGAAGGGCGCGGCTTTCTCGGACTCGTCGGTGAGGCGCAGCGCGGACACGGCGCGCGGGACCGAGCGGCTGGCAAACGCAGGCAATGCGGGCATGCCGGTTTTGCTAGCATCGAATCGATCGGTCCAAAAATTTCTGCCGCGCGATTGAAAAACTTGACCACTCTCTCGGCGAGGCGCGGCGAGCGGCCCGACAGCGGAAACGCCCCCGCCGGTCCTCGGTGCACCGCTGTCTCGCGAGCGCCGCTCGCGCCTCGTCGAAACCAGCTGCGAACTCTGGCTTACTCACGCCGATCGCTCGCGCGGCGAGACTTTGGCTTGAGAGGGCCGCCTCCGGGTGGGACGGGCCCGCGCGCAGTTCGCGCTGCCGCGGCCCGCAAGGCCTGCTCGCGCCACCCCCAGAGCGGCCCCGCGCGCATGTTTGAGCACGGGCCCGTCCCACCCGGAGGAGGCCCGATCGCCGCCAGAGCCTCGGCGCCCCCAGGAGGGGCACGGCCGCCCGTCCCCCCTGCGTCTCGCCGGAGGGTCCTCTGGTGCTAACGCGCCGGCCACGCCCCATGTTGCGCCGTCGAACCACCAAACCAGAATCGTTGGAGGCACCCAACAATGGCAATCAAGATGGCGAAGAGGAAGTTTGCGATCGTAACGGCGGCGGCCCTCGGACTTGGGACCTGGGTCGCGAGCGGCGCGGCACTCGCCCAGAGCGGCACTAGCTCGCCGAGCTCCTCCAATCCCAGCTCCAGCAGCCAGTACGGGAGCGGCATGGACGCCGGCAGCGCGGGCGCCACCGGCGCCGACAGCAGCACCGGGACCGGCACGAGCGGCTCGGTCGGCGGGTCAACGTCCGGCAGCGGGACGGGCAGCGGATCCAGCACGCCGGGCTCGAGCGGCAGCAGCTCGGGTACCACCGGCGGCACCGGGATGGGCAGCCCCAGCGGTACGAGCGGAAGCGACACCGACGCGAGCGTGAAGTAGGCGGGCTGCGGCTCGATCGAGGTGGGTCAGGAGCACCGGGCCGCGCCGTAGCGACGGCCCGGGGCTTCGTGTCAGCAGGGGCTCACCAGGGGACGGACGGCGTGCTCCAGATGTCGCGAGCGTATTCGCGGATCGAGCGGTCCGAGGAGAACTTGCCCATCCGGGCGATGTTGAGGATGCACTTGCGCGTCCACTCTTCCTTGTCGAGGAAGGCGGTGGAGACCCTCTCCTGGCACTGCACGTAGGCGGAGAAGTCGGCGAGCAGGAAGTACTCGTCGTGGTCGAGCAGCGAGCGGACCAGGTCGCGGAACAGGTCGGGGGCCTGCGGTGTGAAGAAACCCGAGCCGATGAAGTCGAGGACCTCTTTCAGCTCGGGGATGGCCTCGTAGTAGTCGCGGGGCCGGTACCCGGAGCGGCGCAGCTCGAGCACTTCTTGGGCGGTGAGGCCGAAGAGGAAGAAGTTCTCGGCGCCCACCTCCTCGCGGATCTCCACGTTGGCGCCGTCGAGGGTGCCGATGGTGAGCGCTCCGTTGAGAGCGAACTTCATGTTGCCGGTGCCCGAGGCCTCCTTGCCCGCGGTGGAGATCTGCTCCGAGAGGTCGGAGGCGGGGAAGATCCGCTCCGCCAGCGAGACGCGGTAGTTTGGCAGGAAGATCACCTTCATGAAGCGGTTGATCTGATCGTCGCCGTTCACCACCTCGGCTACCGCGTTGATCAGCCGGATGATGGTCTTGGCGACGAAGTACGCCGGCGCCGCCTTGCCGGCGAAGACGAAGGTGCGCGGCACCATCGTCGCCTGCGGGTCCTTCTTCAGCCTGAGGTAGAGAGCGACGATGTGGAGCACGTTGAGGAGCTGACGCTTGTACTCGTGGAGCCTTTTCACCTGCACGTCGAACATCGAGCTCGGGTCGATGGGGAGCCCCACCTCCTTCTCCACGAACTTCGCGAACTCGTCCTTGTTGTGCTGCTTGATGTGCCGCACCGCCGAGCGGAAGGCGGGGTCCTCGGCGAACGGCTCCAGCTTGCGCAGCTCGTCGAGGTCCTTCATCCAACCCTCGCCGATGCGGTGGGTGATCGCGTCGGCGAGGTGCGGGTTTGCGGCGAGCAGCCAGCGGCGCGGCGTCACCCCGTTGGTCTTGTTGTTGAACCGCTCCGGCCACATCTCGTGGAAGTCGTGGAGCAGGTTCTGCTCGAGCAGCTGCGTGTGCAGCGCGGCGACGCCGTTGACCGAGTGCGAGCCCACCACCGCCAGGTACGCCATGCGCAGCTTGCGGGTGTGCGGGTCGAGGTGGTCGCCCTCGTCGATGAGCGACATGCGCGCGACCCGCCCGTCCTCGAGCGGGAAGCGGTTCATCGCCTGGCGGAGGAATCGGCGGTTGATCTCGTAGACGATCGAGAGGTGGCGGGGGAGGATGCGGCCGAAGAGGTCGAGCGGCCAGGTCTCGAGCGCCTCCGGCAACAGCGTGTGGTTGGTATAGCCGAAGGTGCGGGTGACGAGATCCCAGGCGTGTTCCCACTGCAGGCCGTGCTCGTCGATGAACAGCCGCATCAACTCGGGGATCGCGACCGCCGGGTGCGTGTCGTTGAGCTGGATGGCCACCCTGTCCGCGAAGTTGTCGAAGGTCTTGTGCTTGACCAGGTGCCGCCGCACGATGTCGTGCAGCGAGCAGGCGACGAAGAAGTACTGCTGCTTCAACCGCAACTCCTTGCCGAACATCTTCACGTCGCTCGGGTAGAGCACCTTGGAGATGGTCTCGGAACGGTTCTTCTCCAGCACCGCCCGCTCGTAGTCGCCGTCGTTGAAGGTGCCCAGGTCGAACTCGGAGCTGGCGCGCGCGCGCCACAGCCGCAGCGTATTCACCGTCTGGGTGCCGAACCCAGCGATCGGCGTGTCGTAGGGGAGCCCGATGACCTTGTCGGCGTTGGTCCAGCGCACCCTGAGGCGGCCCTGCGGATCGACGTGCTCCTCGATGTGCCCGCCGAACTTCACCTCCACCGGATACTCCGGGCGCGCTAGCTCCCAGGGGTTGCCGAAGCGAAGCCACTCGTCCGGATGCTCGACCTGGAAGCCGTCCTTGATCAACTGGTCGAACATTCCGAACTCGTAGCGGATGCCATATCCGTAGCCGGGGATGTCCAAGGTCGCCAGCGAGTCGAGGAAGCAGGCGGCGAGCCGGCCCAGGCCCCCGTTGCCGAGCCCCGCGTCGACCTCTTTCTCGAGCAGGTCGTTCAGCTCGAGGCCGAGCATCTTGAGCGCCTCGCGAGTGACGTCGAGCAAGCCGAGGTTGACCAGGTTGTTGAGCAGCGCCCTGCCCATCAGGAACTCGGCCGAGAGGTAGTACACGCGCTTGACGTCCTTGTTGTAGTAGCGCTGCTGCGTCGCGATCCAGCGCTCGATCAGCTTGTCGCGCACGGTGAGCGCGAGGCTCATGAAGCGATCGTGGGCGGTGGCGCTGTACTGGTCCTTGGCGAGCGAATAGAGCAGGTGGTTCGAGTAGGAATGGACGAGGCCGGCGGCTTCTGTCGGTGCGATCAGGCGGCGCATGGCGGCAGAGAGGACCAGAGACAGGGGGCCCTCCGCAAGTGCGGAAAAGCTCGGAAAAGCGATATACAGCCCGTCATGGATGCCATTCAGCTGAAAGTCCTGCACGCGGAGCACGTCGATTCCCTCGCGCGCGGCATAGCCCTTGCCCTCGAGCAGGCGGGCTATTCCGCCGCAGTGCTGCACGCGGGTACGCCGCAGCCGCGCACCCGCTTCGACGATCAGTTCTGGCCGCTTCGGCCCTCGCCCTATTTCCAGCACTGGCTGCCGCTCGCCGAGCCGGGCTGCGTTCTGCTAGTGGTGCCGGGGAAGAAGCCGCTGCTGCTGCGGCCGCGCGAGCAGAGCTTTTGGGAAGCCTTGCCCCCGCCGGAGACCGACCACTTCTGGGCCGCTTTCGAGGTGCGCGACATCGCGACCGCGCGCGCCGCCCGCGAGCACCTGCCGCAGGGGCGGACCGCCTTCGTGGGCGACGACCTGGCCGCGGCGGCGGCGTTCGGGTTCGCCGACACCGATGTCAACCCCAGGTCCCTGCTCGAGCCGCTCGATCAGCTGCGGGTACACAAGACCCGCTACGAGATCGCCTGCCTCGCCGAGGCGAACCGTCGCGCCGCGCTGGGCCACGAGATGCTGCGCGCGATGTTCGCGCAGATGGACTACGCCGAGCTCGAGCTGCATCTCGCCTTTCTCGCTGCCACCGAGCAGGACGACACGGAGGCCCCCTACAAGAACGTCGTCGCGCTGGGCCCGCATGCCGCCACGCTCCACCACGTGAGCTACGGCAAGAAGGCGCACCCGGCGCAGTCGCTGCTGGTGGACGCGGGCGCTGCCTTCGCCGGGTACTGCTCCGACATCACCCGCACCTGGGTGAAGGGCGGCGGAGCGGCGGCGACGGCATTCGCGCAGCTCGTCGCGGCGCTCGAGTCGCTGCAGCAGAAGCTGTGCGGGCAGGTGCGGGTCGGGATCCCCTACGAGGAGCTGCACGAGGAGTCGCACCGCCTGGTGGCGAACGCGCTCCGGGAGGTGGGCGTGAGCCGACTCGCGGCGGAGGAGCTGGTGGCGTCGGGCATCACCCGGGCGTTCTACCCGCACGGGCTCGGCCACTCGCTCGGCCTGGTGGTCCACGACGTGGGCTGCGCGCTCCGGCAGCCGCGGCGAGACAACCCGTTCCTGCGCAACACCTCGATCGTCTCCGAGCGGCAGGTCTTCACCGTCGAACCCGGGATTTACTTCATCCCCGCATTGCTCGAGCCGCTGCGCAACGGCAAGCAGGCGGGCGCCATCGACTGGGACCTCGTCGATCAGCTCGCGAGGCTGGGCGGCGCGCGCATCGAGGACGACGTGCTCGTCGAGGGCTCGGGCATCCGCAACTTCACCCGCGAGGAGCTGCCGGTCGGGGGCGGACGGCCCGCCCCCGAGGTCACGCCCGCTGCGGCCGCGGCGTCCCCAGGTGGGCGCTGAAGAAGTCGAAGAGGCGCGACCAGTAGCGCACCATCAGCTCCGGCTCGTAGAACATGTGCGTCTGGGCGCGCATCGGCAGGAACTCGTACGGGCGGCCGGCGCGGAACAGGGCGTCGGCGAGCAGCAGCGACTCGCTGAAATGCACGTTGTCGTCGGCGGTGCCGTGGACGATGAGCAGCGGGCGCGCGAGGGCGGCCGCAGACGTCGGGCCTGCGCAGCACCGCCAGCGCGGACAAGAAGCCGCCGAAGCTGTGGCCCAGGATCCCGACCCGCGACAGGTCCATCGCGGGCTCCTGCGCCGCGAGCGCCTGCAGCGCGGCCACCTGATCGGCGAGCGGCACCTCGGCGAAGCGATCCCGGATGGCGCGTTCCCACGCGCGCCCGCGGCCCGGCGTGCCGCGCCCGTCGGCGGCTACCACGATGTATCCGTGGTCCGCGATCCACTGCGCGGTCAGGTAGGCGGTTTCCTGAGCGTGCACCATGCGCGCGTGCGGGCCGCCGTAGACCTGCACGATGACCGGGTACTTGCGCGAGGGATCGAAGGCGTGCGGCTTGATGGTGGCGGTCCAGAAGCCCTCCGCCGAGACCTTCCGCAGCGTCAGGTCGACGGAGAAGGGCGGCTTCTCGGCGACGCTGGGCAGCTCGCCCGACAGCGTGCCGTCGGCGCGGTAGACGCGCCAGATCGGCTGGCCGGCGCGCGGCATCTCGGCGATGGCGCGCGCGCGGCCCTCGCGGGCGAACACGCCCGCGTGCTGTGCCGGCCCCTGCGTGAGCGGCCGGGGCTCGCCGCCCACGAGGGGCACCTCGTAGATCTGCGCGTCGATCGGCTCCACCGCGCGCCCGACGAACGCCGTGCCCGCCTTCGCGTCCAGGCCCTGCAGGCCCGCGTAGCCGAAGCCGGGCGGCGTCAGCTCGCGCAAGAGCCGGCCGCCCTTGTCGCGCAGCTCGAGCTGCCAGCTCCCGCGCGCCTCGGTGCTCCAAAGGAAGGCGGAGCCGTCGGGCAGCCAGCGGTAATCGCGCCCCGGGCCCTGTCCGCCGCGCGGCGGGTTGACGTTGAGCCAGTCGTCGTCGTGCTCGCGGAGCAGCTCGTGCGTCGCGCCGGTTCGCGGGTCGGCGGCGACCAGCGCGAGATCCTTCTGGTCGCGGGTGAGCAGGAGCAGGGTGGGTGGCGCGTTCGTAGCCCAGTCGACCCGCGAGACGTACTCGTAGTGGGCGGGGTCGACGTGAATCCAGGTCGTCTTGCCGCCCGCGGCGGGGACGACGCCGAAGCGCGTCTTCACGTTGGCCTTGCCCGGCCGCGGGTAGGCCATCTGGGTGGGCGGACGGAACAGATCGGCCGGATCCTCCAGGAAGAGCTGCTCCACGCCCGCCGAATCGACCTCCTCGTAGAGCAGCGATCTGGAGTCGGGCGACCACCAGTATCCGTGGAAGCGGTCCAGCTCTTCCTGCGCCACGAACTCGGCCTGGCCGTGCGTCACCGTGCCCGTGGCGCCGAGAGTGAGCTGCCGCGCCGCGCCCGCGCCCGTGGTGGGGGCGACCCACAGCTCGTCTCCGCGCACGAAGGCGACGTGCTTGCCGTCGGGGGAGAGGCGGGCGTCGAAGATCGGCTCGCCCTGGGGGCCCGGCCCGGCGACGGCGCGCGCCTGTCCGCCGGCGAGGGGCACCGCCCACGCGTGCCCGCCGAGGGACACCAGCACCTGGGTGCCGTCGTGCGAGAGATCGTACGAGGTGAAGCCGGCGGTGGAGACGCGCATGCGCTCGCGCTGCGCTTTCTCAGCCGCGGACAGCTCTTCTGGCCGACCGCCGAGCACCTGCTCCGGCGTGATCAGCTCGCGCACCTGGCCGGTCTTCACCTCCATTGCATACAGCCGCAGCTCCCGCGAGCGCGCCCCGCCGCGCAAGAAGAGCACGGTGGCCCCGTCGGGCGTGAGCCGCACGCTGCCCGGTAGCCCGAGCTGGAAGCTGCGCGTCTGCGCGAGGTCTCGGAGGAAGGCGAGGTCCTGGCTTTCGGCGGGTCGCGCGGAACCCTGCGTCGCCGCCTGC
>WNFI01522128.1_pt2 | contig 41928 bp, 40 predicted proteins | sample 5400471 | NCBI WGS metagenome assembly WNFI01 (sample SAMN13153348, study PRJNA577476) | soil metagenome | isolation source: 100 cm saprolite on Douglas fir-dominated hillslope | place: USA:California | collected 2013-09-17 | reverse complement strand
ACCTGGACCACGATCTACTCCACCACTACGGGAACGGGCGGCACGCAGGCACTCACCGTTTCCGGCAGCGCGAGGTATATCCGGATGTACGGCACCGCCCGCGCCACCCCGTACGGATACTCGCTGTGGGAGTTCGAGGTATTCACCAAATAACCAGCCGGCAGAAGCTGGCACACTGTGGATCAAGGATCCTGGTCCCAGTGACGGGCCTTCCGACGGCGGACCCCCCCGCAGGCCAGTACTCGCCCCAGTAGGCGGCGGCCTTGCGCGATACCTAACTAGTAATTTTTTTCTAGAAATTGTGATAGATTTTGGCACTGCAGTCTGGAGCTTCCCGAGTAACCAGCGTCTCAATCTGACAGGAGGCCGCCATGGACCCCGGCACCGTGCCTGCTCCCGGCCTGAGCCTTGCGGCCCGAACCGTGGGCGGCACCACGATCGCGGAACTCGGCGGTGAACTCGACATTGCCTGCGCCCCGGCCCTCCGCGACCAGCTTCTCGGCTTGCTCCGGCGCGGTTCCAGCCGGCTTGTCGTCGACCTGTCCAAGGTGAGCTACTGCGACGCCAGCGGGCTCGCCGTGCTGGTCAGCACCGGGCGGCGGGCCAGGCTGCTCGGCGGCTCGCTGCGCCTGGCCGCGGTTTCGCCGCAGGTCGACGAGGAATTGCACGTCACGGGACTTAACCGGCATCTCCGCGTCTTCCCCACGGTGCCTACCGCCATAACCAGCCCGTACGATACCCCGCACGGCAAAATCGACGCAGCTGCGCGCGGCCGGGCCACCAGGACAGTCCGCTGGCGGGCGAGGGGGCACGCCCGACGCCACTGGACCGCGGCCGAGTTTGGTGAACTTCGCGAGGTGGCCGCCGCCCTGCAGACCCACGCCGAGGCGTGGCGTGTCGCCGACCCCGGCCGCCGGTTCGCCCCTTCCCTGCGCGCCATGGCTCGCGCCTGCGACGTCGGCGACGATAAGGCCTTGGAGGCGGCGGCGCGGTCCCTTCTGTCCGCGCTGGCCCGTCACCCCCTCTCCCACTCGCTGGCAGTCGCCGCAGGCGCAACCCGCCTACGCCGCGTCCTCGACTCGGGGTGCCAGCCTGCCCTTGCCTGAGTGGCCTTATCCGTCAAAGCCGGGCAGCCCCAGGGATCATGTGTCACCAGAAGCATGGCCATGCCACGCTCTTCGCACGGGCTCGCACGACTTCCGGGATCTCCGGGTGCCTGTCCCGGCCCGGAGGTCCGGCGCGAGCGGTGTTGCCGCCTGCTGGCCTTGCCGAGGAGGCGGGTGGCGGGATTGGGGCGAACGCGATGACGGTCAACCCGTTCTGTGATTAGAATCCGACTTGAGGCCTGGACCACGCTTCGCGCATGTGCCGGTACGTAACGTCACTTATTCGGCGGAAGCGGCAAATATGAAAATCCTCCGCAGCGCCTCGACTCCAGTACCCGCCAGAGCCGCTTCCTTGACCGGTCTCGTCCCGACGGAAGCGCCCGATCTCGTGCCGACGGCCGCGGCCGAACCGCGCGGGGTGGCCGTGGCCGGGCAGGCTGACCTGCCGGGCACGTGCGCGGAAGAGCCATTCGACCGTGTGGCACGGCTGGCCGCGGTGGTATTGGGTACGCCGCGGGCGTTCGTCGCGATCGCAGGTGAGCGCACGTCTCTCGGGAGGAGCCAGGCCGGCCTGAGGGACATGGCCGATCTTGAGCGGTCTTGGTGCCAGCATGTGATCGACTCCGGGGACAAGCTGATCATCGACGACGCTCAGCTGGACCCGCGTACCGGCGCCAGCCGCCCAGCCGGGCCGGCCAGCGAGATCGCGTGGGCCGGGCTTCCGGTGCGCGACCCGGACGGCCAGGTCAGGGGCGCGCTCTGCGTGGCAGACCGCCAGCCACGCCGCTGGAGTCATGCCGACATCGAGATTCTGGAGAGCTTGGCTGACGTCGCCTCAGGCGAAATCGCGCTGCAGCTCGCATTAGAGCAAGGCGCCGAATTTGCCGTGCTGGCCCAGACCCTGCAAGAGAGCCTGCTGCCATCCCGGCTGCCGATGATCCCCGGCCTGGAGGTCGCGGCACAATATGTGGCCGGGGGGACGGGGGGCGAAGTTCTCGGGGACTTCTACGACGTGTTCCCCTCGGTGCCGGGGAGCTGGGGAATGGTGGTCGGCGACGTGTGCGGCAAGGGCGTCCCGGCGGCCAAGAGCACCGCGCTGGCCCGGTACACCCTCCGGGCGGAGGCACACCGGGAGACCCGGCCGAGCCTGATCCTGGCTGCCTTGAACCTGGCCCTGCTGGACTGGCTCACCGATGACCCGCGGTTCCTGACCGCGATTTACGCCACGGTGCGGCCGACTCTCGCCGGGGCTGTCGTGGAGATCAGCTCCGCGGGTCACCCCCTGGCGCTGGTGCGCCGTGCGGACGGCCGGGTGCAGCCAATCGGGCGGCCGGGAACCCTGCTCGGGCTCCTCCCCGATCCCGAGCTGCAAGACTCACAGAGCCTGCTGCGGGCCGGCGACGTCCTGATCCTGTTCACCGACGGCGTCACCGAGGCCCGCGGCAGTGTCGACCGCGACCTATACGGCGACGACCGGCTCCGCGACTTAGTCGCCGCCCTGGGCGACATATCCGCGGAGCGGATCGTGGACGCCATCCAGCGAGAAGTCCTGTCCTTCAGCGGCGGACAGGTCAGCGACGACACCGTCACGCTGGTGTTGAAGATTCCCAGGCACTGAGAAACGGGCAACGCCGCAGCCGGACGCGGGGGCTCTTGGCGTGCAATGGCCGCTCCTGCGCACAGCAGTACGCGGACGTGCCTGGTCAAGAGCCTTGAGCCCCCGCGCAGAAAAGCAAGATCCAGTTTCTGGAAATTGATTGCTGGTTTTCAAATACAGGCGTAATCTGAGGTCAGGCCCGGGGAACCTTCGCCTAGGACCGCTGGGTGACCCGGGCTCCCACCAGGATCAGCAGCATGCGGAGCGGCTTTATCGCCGGCGTCCTCGTGCTCGCGATGCTGGTGATCTTCATCATCCAGAACCCGCACACCGTGCAGATCAGCTTCCTGGGCGCCCACGTCCGGCTCTCCCTGGCGGTGGCCTGCTCCTCGCCGCCATTGCAGGAGCCCTGCTGATGGCCGCGCTCGGAACCGCCCGTATCACCCAGCTGCGCCGGGTCATAAGCCGTGATCGTCATCGCCAGCAGGCTTAAGCCCGGGCTGCGCCTCGCCCGTGAGCAGGCCACTGGCCTCCGACGCCATTGCACTGCCGGAGTGGTGCGGCTGCAGAATTCGGACCAGATCTAACTGCCCTCCCTTCCGGCCGGTCGGCGCGACCCGTTCCTCCGGCTCGCCGGGAATAGCTCGCGAGAATGCAGCCGGAGGAAATTCGTCCCTGCAGTTTGCATAATTCCTCCGGGTACCAGCCCGCGCGCCGCAGGAAGCAGAGGGTCTATTCTGGCGCCGGCCGCTGGCGTTTGCGTATTCTCGTTGGCGTGTGATAATGAAAGCGGGCCCGGGGGCATTTCGAACGCGGCAGTCACGCCCGCGCCGTCCCCGGTTCCGGTAAGCCCGGCGCGCCACGCGCCGAGGGACAGGACGGCCGGGATGTTCGGCTTCAAGATCATCACGCAGTACGAGAAGGGCATTGTGTTCCGCTTCGGCCGGGCGCTGCCCGGCACCCGCGACCCGGGGCTGACCTGGGTCAACCCGTTCACTGACCGGCTGCGCAAGGTCAACATGCAGATCATCGCGGCGGCCGTGCCCGGCCAGGAGGCCATCACCCGCGACAACGTCACCCTGCGGGTGGACGCGGTCGTCTACTACCGCGTCATCGACCCGCTCAAGGCGATCATCAACGTGCAGAACTACGCCTACGCCGTGTCCCAGGTCGCCCAGACCTCGCTGCGGTCGGTGATCGGCCAGAGCAACATGGACCAGCTGCTGTCCGAGCGTGACAAGGTCAACGCCCACCTCAAGGAGGTCATCGACGCGCCCACCGAGCAGCCCTGGGGCGTGCGCGTGGAACGGGTCGAGGTCAAGGACGTCTCGCTGCCCGAGTCGATGAAACGCTCGATGTCACGCCAGGCCGAGGCCGAGCGCGAGCGCCGCGCCCGGATCATCTCCGCCGACGGCGAGTACCAGGCCTCCAAGAAGCTCGCCGCCGCCGCCGCGGTCATGGCCGCCGACCCGGCCGCGTTGCAGCTGCGGCTGCTGCAGACCGTGGTCGAGGTCGCCGCCGAGAGGAACAGCACCCTGGTCATGCCCGTCCCGGTGGAACTGCTGCGCTTCTTCGACCGCGTCGGGCCGGCTGCCGCGGCCCAGCCGTCAGCCGGCCAGGCCCAGGACACAGACGCCCCGCCGACGCTACCCCCGCCTGCCATCACGGTGCCTGCAAGCCTGCCAGCCGACGCCGCCCTGACCGCACCATTCAATTCCGCGCCGAAAACTCCGGCCGCCGTCTGATCTGGCCCGCGTATATCGATCACGGGAGTACGACGGCCCCTGGCCGCGGGGGCGTAACGTCAATCCCGTGGTGGATCCACGTCAATCCCGTGGTGGATCCCATGCCGCCAGCGGGCCGCTGCTGGTGTCGGGCTACCGTCACGTCGCAATTTTCGGCGTCGTCAACCTTGCTGCCGTCATCATCATTGCCCGGCTCACCGTTTCCGGGTTCGCCTCCGTGTGGTGCGGATGGGCGGCCCTGTCCAGCGCGGCCATCACGCTGCACTGCCGCTTCGCCAAGCCGCGCCCGCAGCGCGCCCGGCCCGGGACGGACCGGCTCAGATCCGGGCGCAGGAGGGGTCGGAGTGGTGCATGTTGTGCCAGCTCTCGCCGAACGACAGCAGGGCAAGCGGCCACAGGTTGGTCGCGCGGTCGTGGAGGCGGGTGGTGAACGGGCGGCTGCCGAACATGTGGCACAGCGAGTTGACGGACCAGGTCACGTGCTGCAGCAGGGCGACGCGGGCCAGCCCGGCCCACAGCAGCGCGGTCAGGGCGGTGTACCAGGTACCGCCGATCGCCCACCCGGCACCGAACGGCAGCGCAAGCGAGGCGGCGCACAAGGCGGGAAACGCGGCCGAGACCGCCCGGGCCCCCGGGTCGGCCATCAAGTCAGGGGCGTAACGCCCGGGCGGGGTCGGATCGCCGCGCAGCAGCCAGCCCACGTGGGCGTGGGCGAGGCCGCGGAGTTGGCCGGCAAGCCCGTGGCCCCACGCCAGCCACATCGCCGCGGCCAGCCCGGCGAACGGCAGCACCACGATCGCCACCGTCACTCCGGCCCGGGCGCGCCCCACGGCGGTACATGGCGTGCGGCCGGTGCCAGGAAACGGCGCCACGCCGTCATAAGCGATCTCGGGCGACAGCACCATGATGGTCCTTCCTTCGCCGCGAGCCGCCGAAGCTTCCCGCGAGCAGTCGGGTGATCCCTGCAACGGGCCAGCCCTAGCCATCACACCCCGCCATCGGCGGGTAACGACATACGCGCAGGGTCGATCAACCGGCACCTCAGCCGACGGAGAGATGGAGAAATAACGTGCGGGCAGCCAGTCCGGCGGGAAGCTGAGCAACACAAAAGCTCCGGATCACGCCGCTCCCGGCTTGATCACGGGCGCAGCTGCCAAGGTCCAGAGCAACGCCATCAGACTACGGCCCCCCGGCGATAACGTCCGTGTCTGATGCCCGTCTTGAAGTTACACTAGCGTGGTAAGACTAGCAAATAATCTCCAGAATCGGATGGCATCGTTGATGGCAGCGAACTGGACTTTCCTCACCAACCATGCCCGGGTGCTGCTGTGCATCGCGCACGACCCGGGAACACGCCTGCGCGACATCGCCGCCGAGCTGGGCATTACCGAGCGCAGCGCCTACGGCATCGTCACCGACCTTGCCGACGCCGGCTACATCGTCAAGCAGAAGGACGGCCGCCGCAACCGCTACCAGATCCAGGCACACCTCCCGCTGCCGGAGCCAACCAGCCAGGAGCGCACCGTGGGCGAGGTCCTCGCCCTTCTCGTCGGCACCGACGCCCTTGACACCCAAACAATGCGGTGAGCCTCGATCACCCGCAGGGGAGAGGAAATGACCGAAACATCAGTGCCAGGCCGGTCGGCTGCGCAGCCCAGGGACGCCGTGGCGGTGCTCGGGACCGGGATCATGGGCCAAGCTGCACAAGATGCAAGGCGGCGACGGGTCCGGCTCAGTTCCCGAGCTTGCGGAGAATGCGAGCGAGGTGGGCGCGGTCTGTCTGGCTAAGCCGGCTAAAGACCCGCTCGGCCTCGGTGCCGCGAGCCGCGCGTATCGCGTCGAGGACGCTGACGCCGTGCTCGGTCACCTCGACCAGAGTGGCCCGCCTGTCACCGGGGTCGGACCGCCGCTGGACCAGAGCGCGGGATTCGAGGGCGTCCACGACCTCTGTGGCCGAGCGCGCCGCGATGTGCAGATGGTCTGACAGTTCCGATAGGCGCATTATCCCGTGGCGCCTGAGCACACGCAGAGCCCGCAGGTGAGAAGGGGTGAGATCCCAGGGAGCCAGGGCCTCGTGAGACGTTTCGCGCAGCTGGCGCGCGACGGTCCAGAAGGCGTCCGACAGCGTCTCGTCACCGGCTGGGTCGGGCCGGTCGGTCATGCCGCGATGCTGGGCCACCGGAATATGGTACCGCCAGAAGCGGTTAACCTCAAATTGAGGTAACCTCAGTAAGGCTCTCACCAGGCTCGGGTATCCCGAGCGCCGGCCAACCCGACAGAATTGAGCACGTCTTGGCATCACCGCAGACGAACCGAGACATCAGGAGCACGGGCCGGAGTCGCGGTCCGAGGACCGTCACCGCCGCGGAGAAGGCGCAGGCACGCGAGGTGTCCCTGCGCCGTATCGCCCGGCTGTTCACCGCCTACCGCTGGCAGCTGGCGATCGTCACAGCGATCATCGCCGCGTCCTCCATCGTGGGGCTGGCCTCCCCGTTCCTGCTCCGCGCGATCATCGACACCGCGCTGCCGGCCAGGAACCTGCGTCTGCTGGTCTGGCTGGTGATCGGCATGGTCGCCGTGGCCGCCGTCACCTCGGTCTTCGGCGTGATCCAGACCTGGATCAGCACCAAGGTCGGCCAGCAGGTCATGCACGCGCTGCGCACCAGCGTGTTCGGCCACCTGCAGCGCCAGTCGATCGCCTTCTTCACCCGGACCCGCACCGGCGAGGTCCAGTCCCGCATCACCAACGACATCGGCGGCATGGAATCCGTGGTCACCTCGACCGCGACCTCCATCGCCGCCAACCTCACCACCGCCGTCGCTACCGCGGTCGCCATGGTCGCGCTGTCGTGGCGGCTCTCCCTCATCTCCCTGGTCGTCATGCCGCCAGCGATCTACCTGAGCCGGAAGGTCGCCCGCATGCGCCGTGCCATCACCACCCAGCAGCAGCGCGAGCTGGCCGACCTCAACGTCACCATCGAGGAAGGACTGTCGATCAGCGGCGTCCAGCTGGCCAAGACCATGGGCACCGCGCCCTCCCTGGTCCGGCGGTTCACCGACTCCTCGGCCCGCCTGATCGACCTGGAGCTGCACTCCCAGCTGGCCGGGCGCTGGCGGATGACCTCACTGAGCGTTATCTTCGCGGCGATTCCCGCGATCATCTACCTATCCGCCGGCCTGCCCATCACCGCCGCAACCATCAGCATCGGCACGCTGATCGCCTTCACCACCTTGCAGAACAACCTGTTCCGGCCGGTCACCGGACTGCTCAACACCGGCGTGTCCGTGATCAGCTCGCTGGCGCTGTTCGCGCGGATCTTCGAATACCTCGACCTGCCCGTCGAGGTCGACGACCCCGTCCATCCGGTCGAGATCGACCCGGCGCAGGTCACCGGGCACGTACGGTTCTCCGGCGTCAGCTTCGCCTATCCCGGAGCCGACCGGCCCGCCGTTTCCGGCGTCGACCTGGACGTTCCGGCCGGCCGCACGCTGGCCCTGGTCGGCGAGACCGGGTCGGGCAAGACAACCCTCGCGTCACTGATCGCCCGGCTCTACGACCCCAGCAGCGGCAGTGTCCGCATCGACGGCATCGACATCCGCGAGATCAGGCTCGCCGACCTCGCCAAGATCGTGGGCGTGGTCAGCCAGGAGACCTACCTCCTGCACACCACGGTGCGGGAGAACCTGCGCTACGCCAAGCCCGGGGCCACCGACGCCGAGATCGAGGACGCGGCACGTGCTGCCCAGATCCACGACCTGATCACCGGGCTGCCCGACGGCTACGACACCATGGTCGGCTCCCGCGGGTACCGTTTCTCCGGTGGCGAGAAGCAACGCCTCGCCATCGCCCGGACCCTGCTGCGCGACCCGCGCGTGCTCGTGCTCGACGAGGCCACCAGCGCCCTGGATACCGAAACCGAACGCGCCGTCCAGAAGGCGTTCGACACCCTTGTCCAGGACCGCACCACTATCACCATCGCCCACCGGCTGTCCACCGTGCGCAACGCCGACCAGATCGTCTTGCTGGATCACGGGCATATCGCCGAAGCAGGCACGCACACCAGCCTCATCGCCGACAACGGCCGCTACGCCGACCTCGCCGCCTAGGCGTGGCCTGTCCGCTAGCTGCTAACGGCCTGCTAACTGCCGACCAAGCTCACGGCATGGCGATCAGGCCTTCCCGGGGCCGGGCTGGAGGTCGGCTGAGCCGCCGCGGGTCAGGGCGAGGGGGTTGACGACCCGGTCGTAGAGGTCCTCGCTGACGCCGTTGGCCAGGGCGGCTTGCCTGAGGGTCAGGTCGTGGTCGATGGCGTAGTGGGAGATGACGGCGGCCTGGTCGTAGCCGATGACCGGCGACAGCGCGGTGACCATCATCACCGAGCGGTCGATGTTCTGCTCGAGCTGGGACTGGTTGAGCTGGGCTCCTTCGATCATGAACGTGCGGAAGTGGTCGCACATGTCGGCCAGGATCAGCGCGGAGTGCAGGTAGTTGCTGATCAGGACGGGGCGGAAGGCGTTGAGCTCGAAGTTGCCCTCGGCGCCGCCCCAGGTGACTGCGGCGTCGGCGGCGATGACCTGGATGGCGACCATCAGCATGGCCTCGGCCTGGGTCGGGTTGACCTTGCCCGGCATGATCGATGATCCGGGCTCGTTGGATGGCAGGATCAGCTCGTGCAGGCCGGTGCGGGGACCCGAGCCGAGCCAGCGCAGGTCGTTGGCGATCTTGAACAGGGTGACGGCCGCGGCCTTGAGCCCGGCGTGCGCGCGGACCATCCGGTCCAGGGTGGCCTGGGCGGTGAACTTGCTGGCCGCGGTCACATACGGCGCGCCGGTCATCGCCGCGATCTGCGCGGCGACCTGCTCGCCGAAGCCCGGCGGGGCGTTCAGCCCGGTGCCGACCGCGGTGCCGCCCATGGCCACCTTCAGCAGGCCGCCGGTCGCGTGCCCGGCCTCGGCGATCGCGTCATCCAGCGCGCCGGCGTAGCCCGACCACTCCTGGCCGACGGTCAGCGGCGTGGCGTCCTCCAGGTGCGTCCGCCCGATTTTGACCACGTCGGCCCATTGCCTCGACTTGCGCTCGATCGCGTCGCGCAGCCGCCGCAGCGCCGGGATCGTCTTGTGGGTCGCCATGGTGTAGGCGGCGATGTGCATGGCGGTCGGGAACGTGTCGTTGCTCGACTGGCCCATGTTCACGTGGTCGTTGGGGTGAACGGGCTGCTGCGAGCCGAGCGTCCCCCCGGCCAGCTGGATGCACCGGTTGGAGATGACCTCATTGACGTTCATGTTCGACTGGGTCCCTGAGCCGGTCTGAAACACATACAGCGGGAACTGCGCGTCCAGCGCCCCGCTGATCACCTCGTCGCACACCCGCCCGATCAGCTGCCCCTTCCACCCGGGCAGCCGCCCGGCCCGGGTGTTCACCACCGCGGCGGCCTTCTTCACGTAGCCGTAGGCGTGGTACACCTCCGTCGGCATCCGGTCATGGCCGATGTTGAAATGCTCCAGGCTGCGCTGGGTCTGCGCGCCCCAGTACCGGTCCGCGGGCACCTCGACATCGCCCAGGCTGTCGAACTCCCGCCGCATCCCGGTCGCATCCAGCCCGATCGGCAGGTCCAGGATCTTCGGCTCCGCCTCGTTCGTGTTCGTCATGATGCGTGCCCCTCCTAATGATTCGTCAGTTATGTGTCGGGGGGCCGGGCAGGCTGCCCGGCCCCAGACATCACGACACCGCATCCGGATAGGCGGGCTGCCACATCGCGTCCTGCACCGCCTGGATGGGGCCGTCGGCTGCCGCCGCCCGGACCACCGCGACGGCCGTGGTCTCCGAACGGGCAACAGCGCGGGATGGCGAACACCCCCCAAGGCGGACGTGCCCCGTCCGGGGCCGTGATAAGCCTGCTGCGGCGCCGCTCCTAGAAGCGCGGGGTTGCGGACGAGATGTCGTAGCTTGACCCCCAGTACCACTGGGTAGCGTCGGAGCCGGGCACGATGTGCGCAACGCCGGTCGGGTCGGCGATCCACCAGCGGATCCGCGAGCGCATCCACGACGGGAGCGTGGCGCAGGCCGCCTGCACGGTCGGCCACTCCGACAGCGAGGTGTAGATGTGGGCGAGGGCGTTCGGATGGGCGCTCAGTCGGTGCCACGCCCAGCTCGCGGCCAGGGACGGCGTGGCGTCGGTGGGCTCGACATCGAGGGCCGAGGCTTCGTAGTCCGTCCCGTAGACGTCAATCCACAGCACCGGCCCTCGCCCGGCCAGCTGCGACGGCGAGGCAGCGTAGGGGCCGGTGGCATAGGTGGCGACCATCTTGTTCGCGGGGATCGCGGAGGGCATGACCGAGTCGTAGAGGAGGTAGGGCGCGGCCGGCTTGGCCGGCGCCGCCGGGTGCCGCGGCGCGGTCGGGTGCCGCGGCGCGGTCGGGTGCCGCGGCGCGGTCGGGTGCCGGACCGAGGCCGGGTGCTGGTCGGCCGTCCGCGATCGGGGGCGTTGCCTGGGCCCAGGCTGGACCGGCGCGCGCGGGTGGTGTGGTCGGCGTGCCGGGGCCGTGTCCGGGGCCGCCCGCCTGGACGGCGCCGGTTCCGGTGCGGCGCCGACGCCGGTCGTTCTGGCGTGGCCCGCTGCGCGGAGGGCCCCGGCATGGCTGATCGCGTCCAGACTGCTGCCCGCCCCGACGGTGGGTGTCGCGCCGACTGACACGCCGACTGACACGCCGGCTATCGCCGCCGCGATCGCAGCGGCGACCCCGAGCATCAGTCGCGAGGGCCGGCGGGCAGAACGGTGGCGGCTGCGGTGCGGTGGCTGACTGTGCCGCGGCTGACGGCGCCGGGTCCGGCCGGGGCGGGGCTGGAACGGAGACAATGATGAAGAAGCGCGGTGGGACAAGATGAGCCTCCGGTCGGGCGCGGGGGGGAGCGCTCGGCGGCCACCCAGGCGCTGCCGGCCGGTGGCGATGCACCGGGCTGCGGCAGGGGCGGATGTGACGCGGGGCAGGGCGACGCGTTACTCGGGGGCAACCATCACGTGCCTGGGGTGGTTTCGGTCGCTACTCAGAACACCGGAAAAGCAGGCCGCATGATGCCGAAGTTCCCAAATCAAACTATGACTCTGATCACACCATGAAGTCTGTTATGGTAAGGATATCTATCGAATCTGTTTTCTAAAAGATTCCCATTTCGCTGGAACTATCTCCTCGCGACCAGAGATCGCCAGGCCGTCGCCCGGGCCATGCGGCGCGAGTGGCGTGGTCGGCGCCTGCCCGGGTTACAGTCATCGGCGGCCTGCGGGCCAGGTTACGGTCATGGCAACGCGACCTGCTGGCCGTCCCTTTTCCCGGTGTTTCCCGCTGCTATCTGCCAGAGAGAAGGGCGGCGCTGAGGGTGGTCCGGACCCAGCCCTCCAGCTGGTCGTAGCTGTAGCCCGCCTGGCGCACAAGCAGATCGTGCGCGTCGGGACTGGCGATGACCCACGCGGTATCGGCGGCGGCGCCGTGCGTGAGCCCGGGGCGCAGCGCACTCGCGGGCACCCGCGCGAACATCGCCCGGAAAGCCTGCCGGCGCATGTCGCTGAGCTGCTGCCAGTCGGCGGCGATGTCGGGGTCGGTGGCGGCGCCGTCCCGGTAGGTCTGCCAGCCGACCGCCGCCCGCTCGGCGAGGACCCGGTACTGGTGGCTGAGATGGGCCATCAGCCGGCGGAGGTCTTTGGCGTCGTCAGGGTCGAGAGTAGCGACCAGAATGGCCGGTGGCTGCCCGGGCACCAGCGGAACGTCGTCGTCACCGGTTACCGAGCTCTCCATGACGGCGCGCAGAAGGTTCCGCTTGTTCCCCCAGTTGGAGTACAGCGTCTGCACCGAGACGTCGGCCCGCTCAGCGATGCGGATCACTGTCGCCGCCGCGTAGCCCCGCTCAGAGAACTCGGCCCTGGCGGCGGCGAGCAGCCGCCTGCGGGTCTCGCGCCGGGTGGCCTCGCCGGCCTCTCGCTGCCGGCTTACCCGCCGGGGCCGGGGCGCCTCCACCTCAGCCACCTCGGCCTCTGATGGTTCTCGTTCGTTCATCACGGTCAGCATCTTACCAAGCTATTGACTGCCGTTCTATAGATATATAACGTCACTCCATAGCATGGACTCCAAAAACAGAGTCAAGGAGCGGAGATGGCCGCAGCGATCCTCCCCCCCGTGAAGTCCCCGGCCGCCGGCACCCTCCGTCCCGGGGCGGTGACCGCGGTCGTGTGCCTGGCGCTCGCCGCGGTGGTGGCGGCGATGTCGTCACTGAATGTGGCCCTGCCCGACGTCGCCCGGGCGACCCACGCCAGCCAGACCCAGCTGGCGTGGATCATCGACGCCTATTCCCTGGTGTTCGCCTCGCTGCTGCTGCCCGCCGGGGCCATCGGCGACCGCTACGGTCGCCGGCTGGCGCTGGTCACTGGCCTGTCGATCTTCGGGGCCGGCTCGGCGGTGGCCATGACCGCTCACTCCGCGAGCGAGCTCGTAGGCCTGCGGGCCGTGATGGGCCTCGGGGCAGCGCTCGTCATGCCGGCCACCCTGTCCACGATCACCGGGACCTTCGCCAGCGAGCAGCGCACCCGGGCCGTCAGCGTCTGGGCCGCGGTGGCCGGCGGGGCCGCCGTCCTGGGGCTGCTCGTCTCCGGGATCGTCCTGGAGGTGTGGTCATGGCCATCGGTGTTCGGGCTGAATGTCGTCCTGGCGGCCGCCGCCATAGCCGGCACCGCCGGTTTCGTGCCCGAGTCAGCCGACCCCGGCACTCCCCGCCTTGACATCAGCGGTGCCGTCCTGGCCGTGATCGGCCTGGTCGCGCTGGTGTACTCCATCATCGAGGCTCCCGGCCAGGGGTGGATGTCCGTGCGCACGCTGGCCGGCCTGGCCGCCGGCCTCGTGGTCCTGGCCGGCTTCGTGCTGTGGGAGCGGCACCGCCGCGCCCCGATGATCGATCCTCGGATTTTCGCCCGCCGGCGCCTGGCCGCCGGCAGCCTGTCGATCTTCGTGCAGTTCTTCGCCCTCTTCGGCTTCATCTTCATCGTCCTGCAGTACCTGCAGCTCATCAGGGGCGATTCCGGGCTGGTTTCGGCGGTCAGCATGCTGCCCATGTCGGCCGCCATGCTCCCCTCCGCCCGGCTGGCCCCTGCGCTGGTGGCCCGGCTAGGGGCCCGAACGGCCTGCATCGCCGGGCTTGCACTCATCGCCGCGGCCCTGATCATCCTGGCGCAGCTAACCGGCGCCAGCAGCGCGCTCAACGACCTGTCCCGTGAGGTCGGCGGCGCGGTGGGCATCGCGGTGCTGGCCAGCATCCTCACCGCCGCCTACCAGAGCCACCTGCACCTGACTCACCTGCCCGCCGCGGAGGCCGACAGCGCCCGGTCATCGGTCGCGGTCGCCGCTCACCTGGGCGGAGTCGACGCCGCCCAGGCCCATAACGCCTTCGCGGCCGGGATGCACCTCGCCCTGCTCATCGCGGCCGGGATCGCCATCGCCGCCGCCATCGCCGTTGGCACGCTCCTGCGAGGCCTCGACCGGACCGAAGACGACATCCCCGCCGCGGTCCCCGCCTGATGAGCCGATAGCCGGTCGCCGGGCGTACAGCCCAGGTTCCGTGCCCGGGTTGACGCGCCGCCTGGTGCAGCCCGTATCGTCGGCACCGCCCGCCCGCGGCGGCACGAATCTCTCGGGCGCGACGGGACCGTGATAGCGTCAGAGATGATCATTCGCGTGCGAATACCGTCTCGCCTTCTCTACCCCCCTCATAGCAGCGCATCGTCGTGAGCAGTCCGTGACCAGACAGGTAATAAAGCTCGGCTCGAGTTCCATTGCCAGCCGGGACGGACTCGCCCTGGATGTCATGGCCGGCCTGGTCAGCCAGATCGCCGCGGCGCAGCGGGCCGGTCACGAGGTCATCCTCGTCACCTCGGGCGCGGCACGGCTTGGCCGGCGGCTGCTCGCCTTCGAAGGCCCGACCGCGGGGGCGGCTCCCGCGCTGCGGGCTCTCGTCAGCTCGGTGCGTTCCTCGGTGCACGCGGTCTCGGCGAGCCAGGACGGGCCAGCCCCAGGCACAGCCAGCGCCGGCCATGACCGGCTCGTCGCGTCCCTTGAGGAGACCCTGCGGCGGTCGGGGTCGAGGTCTGCCAGATCCTGGTGTCGCGCAGCGACCTGGCTTCCGCGCGGGCCATGGGCGATCTGGGCCACCTGCTGCGGGAGGCGGCCGGCCGCGGCCTGCTGCCGATCGTTAACGGCAACGACGCCACCGACCCGCTGTCGGCGCTCGACAACGACCAGGTGGCCGTGGCGGTCGCGGTGGCCGCCGAGGCATCCCGGCTGCTGTTCCTCACCGATGTCCGTGCCGCCTATCGTGACTCATCGCTCAGCGAGCGGATCACCCGGCTCACCCCGGATGAGGCACGAGCGGTCCGGGTGAGCGCGGGTGGGACCGGCCGGGGCGGCATGGGCTCGAAGCTCGGCGCGGCCGCTAGGGCCGCGTGCTGCGGCGTGGAGTGCGTCATCGGCTCGGCCAGGGAGCCCGACGTCGTCGGCCGGAGCCTCAATCCGCGAGCCCGGGTCGGCACGGTCATCCGGGGCGCAGGCACCCGGCTCGATCCGCCTCGGCGATGGATCGGCGGCATGGCGTACTCCGAGGGATCGGTGCACGTCAACCGCGACGCGGAGGTAAGCCTGCGCACCGGCAGCACGCTGTTCCTGTCCGGCGTCAAGCGCGTCGACGGCGAGTTCGCGGCCGGCTCGGTAGTGGAGCTGGTCGACGTCCGTCATCCGGAACGGCTGATCGGCCGCGGCTCGGTGGCCCTGCCCGCCAGCATCCTGCGGCTGCTGCGGGCGCTGTCGCCGCAGGAGGTGGCCTGCGCGATCTCGATACTGCTGAGGCTGAGGTATGGCGGCACGCCCACAGCGGAGAACAACGCCGCCAGCGGGCCAGCCGGGACATCCCCCCTGGACCCGGACGTCTACCAGGACAGCCGGGAACTGGCCAAGGGCACCTCGCGGGCCAGCCAGGAGGCGTTCGCGCAGCTTGCGGCGTTCTCCCCGGACCGGGTTACCGACCTTGCCGACTCTCTGCTGCTGGCCCAGCCAGGCCTGTGCACCACGTTCCTGCTCAGCAGGGGCTTCCTGGACGGGCAGGTGCCGACCGAGCCGGCGGCACGCCGAGTCGTCCGGGGCATCCACGCCGTGCACCGCGAGTCGCTCGTCGTCTTCCCCGGCTAGAGGGCCGGTCATATAGAACGGTTGGTCGCCGGGCCACGGGTACCGGCCGGGTTTCGGTCGCCGCCCCGGCGTCCTGCCGGTTTCGGTCGCGCTGCGGGCCGGCCGCCGCATGTCCGGATCGCCGGCCCCGGCCGCCCGCCTGTCCGAAATTCGGAACTTCGGTCAGAACGCGCTGTGGGGAACAGCGCGTTATGACCGATGATCTTGAACCCAGCCCGGCCCCCGGCTATTACGTGACCGGCACCCCAGCGAGGCTCCGCCTCGGACCGCCGAGGTGCAAGGTTCCCTGCGTGACCCGTTTCGGGGCAAGCTCACGCAGGGCTGCGGTCATGATCGGCCGACCGCCGCCAGCCCTAGGTGCTCGGGACGACCGCGTACTGGCGCAGGTAGAGGTCCCGGAACGTCACCGGCCCGCGCGGCCCCGGAACGTTATCGATGTTGATCCCGGTCTCCGGCACCGACAGCAGCTTGAACCCGTCGAGCAGGCGCGGGGAAGCGTTCCAGAACGCCCCCGTGCCCGCGTAGGCGTCGAGGAAGCGGCCGGCCGCGGCGGCATCCGCCGCCACGACGGCGGCGGCAAGCCCAGACGTCTCCCGGTTGGCGATCGCGGCCGCGTCCTGCCCGTCGGCGGCCGGGGCGATCGTGATCGTGGCCTCCGATCCGGGCTGCAGCGCCCACTCCAGGCCGAGGGCGTGGCGGTGCGGCGGCAGCGAGACCGCGATGCCGATCCGGCCAGCCAGCTGGGCTACCAGCGGGACCATGGCGTCCCAGATCTCTTGCTGCACGAGGAGCAGGTTCAGCCGGTTGCAGACGCCGAGGCGGTCCAGGCTGCTCTCGATCAGCCGCAGGGCCAGCGCCCGGTCGGCCGACTCGTCGATGTAGATCACCGCGCCACCGTCGGCGTGAGCCAGCGTCCGCACCCCGTGCAGCGCCGCCTCCCGCGCCAGCGCCCGGGTGCTCTCGCCGCTTCCGCGCAGGATGACCAGCGGTATCAGGGTCGGCTGGCGCACCAGCGCGAACGCGGTCTCGCGGCCGGGCGCGCGCAGCAGCTGGATGGCCGCCTGGTCAAGCCCGGCGCCGGCCATAGCGGGGCCGACGACCTCGTCGATCACAGCAGCGGCCGACCCGATGGCGCTGGAGCCGGTGCGCAGCACCCCGGCGTTGCGCGACTTGATCAGCTGCGACGCGATGTCCACGACCACGTTGGGCCGGGCCTCAAAGTTCGCGCCGACGACACCGACGGGGCGGCGCCATTCCTGCAGCTCAAGGCCGTCCTGGAGGTCACGGACACGAGTCCTGGCCGGCTCGGCCGCCACCTCGGCCAGCGTGCGCAGCTGATCCGCCATGGCATCGACCCGGCGCTGGTCCAGGGTGAGCCGGTCGACGAACGCCGCGGCCAGCCCCTCGGCCCTGGCCGCCCGGACGTCGTCGGCGTTGGCGGTGATCACCTCGGCCGAGCGCTCGCGGAGCCGGGCCGCGATGGCGCGCAGCGCCTCATCCAGGCCGTCGGCGGGCATCTGCCTGAGCTGGCCGGCCGCCGCCAGCGCGGCCCGGCCGGCGGCGGCAACGGCCGCAGCCGCCGCCTGCTCGGCCGCTAGGTCGGCGGCGAGCTCGCCCGCGTGCTCGCCACGCAACGCGGCGGTCGATGTCTCGCCAGCCATACTCATGGGTCTCCCGCGGCGCCGTTGGTCGTGAACTCGCCCTCAGGGCAGGCCGTCATCGCTTGCCTGCCGGCCTCCTCGAGCATAGCCATTGGCGGGCGCCGCCTCGGAACGTCCGTCACGCCGCTCGCGCTGGCCTACCCTGGCTGGGCGAGGCCGGGCGCCGGGACCTCCCGGCCGCGAACCTGTGGGCAGGACGATGCGAGGAATAGCAACGGACATGGTCGCAGCGGGCGGGGCGGCGGGCCACGCCTCCGGCCTGGGCCGCCTGTCCGCGGTCCTGGGCGACCTGGGCCAGCGCGCCGGCGGCCTGTGGCATCACGCGTTCGCGGCCCAGCCCCTGCCGCCGCGATGGCTGGTCCTGGGCAGCGGCGCGCTCGCGCTCGCCGTCGTGGCCTCCGCCCGGGTCTGGCCGGTGGCGCGGACCGTGGTGACGATCGTGCACGAGGGCGGTCACGCGCTGGTGGCGCTGGCCACCGGCCGCCGCCTGGCCGGGGTCCGGCTGTACCGCAGCACGGCCGGCGAGACCCGCTCGGCCGGCCGGGCAGACGGCCCGGGCATCACGCTGACGGCCGCGGCCGGCTACCCGGCGCCGTCGCTGCTGGGCCTGGGCGCCGCCGGGCTGCTAGTCATCGGGCACCTGACGGGAATGCTGCTGCTCAGCCTGGTGCTGCTGGCCGGCCTCGCGGTCGCGGTCCGTAACGCCTACGGCATGCTGGCCGTGCTGGTCACGGCGGGCGGGGTGGCCGCGGTCTGCCTGTTCGCGTCGGCCGCGGTCCAGGCCGGCTTCGGCTACGCAATGACCTGGTTCCTGCTCCTGGGCGGCGTGCGGCCGGTGATCGAGCTGGCGCACGAGCGGCGGCGGGGCCGGGCCCGGCGCTCGGACGCCGACCAGCTGGCACGCCTCACGCCGGTGCCGGGCGGAGTCTGGGTCGCGATCTTCGGCATCATCGCCGTCGCCGCGCTCGCTGTCAGCGCCCGCTGGCTGATCCGCTGACCGCGCGCGGCCATCGCGGCGGGCAGTCCCGGCGGCCGGCCTGAGCCGGGTCTGGTGCTGTTACTTTCCCCGGCGTAGCGTCCGGTTACGGAGTTTATGGGCGCGGGGAAGCTACGGCGACGGGCGGGAGAAGCAGTGAAGGTCAACGCAGTCGGCGCGGGACTGGACGAACGGCGGCTCGAGCGGATCACCGAGCACCTGCAGCACCGGTACATCGACGCCGGACGTATTGCCGGCTGCCAGGTCGCGGTCGCGCGGCACGGGCACGTCGGCTACTTCCGGTCGTTCGGGTCCAGGGACCTCGAGCGGTCCGCGCCCGTCGAGGAGGACACCATCTGGCGCATCTACTCGATGACCAAGCCGATCACGGGTGTCGCGCTGATGTCGCTGTATGAGCGCGGGATGTTCCAGCTCAACGACCCCGTGACGCGCTTCATCCCGCAGTGGCGCGACCTGAAGGTCCGCGAGCGAGCACCAGACGGCTCGGAGCGTCTCGTCGACCCGGAGCGGCCGATGACCGTGCGAGACCTGCTGATGCACATGTCCGGCCTCGGCTTCGCCGGCGGCCTGACCCTGCGGGAGCTGTTCTCGGACGACAGCGCCGAGCTTGCCGGGGGACTCGCCCCCGGGTTGCGGCGCGGCCCGGACGCCACGCTGCAGGGCATGGTGGATCACTACGCCGGCTACCCGCTGGAGTTCCATCCCGGCACGCACTGGCTCTATTCCGTGTCGACGGACGTGTGCGGGCGGCTCGTCGAAGTCATCTCCGGGCAGCGCTTCGACGACTTCCTGCGGCAGACCCTCTTCGAGCCCCTCGCCATGTCGGACACGGGTTTCACGGTCCCCGACGAGAAGGTGGACCGGTTCGCCGCTTGCTACCGGCGCGACGCGAGCAAGAGGCTCGTCCTGACCGACGATCCCCGGCGCAGCGGCTACCGCAAGGAGCCCTCGTTCCTGTCGGGCGGCGGCGGGCTGGTCTCCACGACAGCCGATTACCTGCGTTTTTGCCAGATGCTCCTGAACGGCGGCGAGATCGACGGCGTGCGCATCCTCGGGCGGAAGACGGTGGAGCTTATGGCCTCCAACCACCTCCCCGCCGGCGGCGACCTCCAGTCGGTCGTGATGCCCGGCGGATACGGCGAGGTCGGGTTCGCCGGCATGGGCTTCGGCCTCACGGTCGCCGTCGCCATGGCTCCGGTGGTCACGCAGGTCATCGGCTCGCCGGGCGAGTACATGTGGGGCGGCGCCGCGTCGACGATCTTCTGGGTGGATCCCGCCGAGGACCTCACCGTGGTCTTCATGACCCAGCTCCTCCCGTCCGGCACGTTCAACTTCCGAGGCCAGCTCAAGACGCTCGTGTATCCGGCCATCGCCGACTAATGCCACCTCACGGCGCCGGGCGGAGGCCGGCTGAGGTCAGCAGGTAGGCGCGCTCGTCGTAGCCGGAGCCTGCCGCAAGACCGGCGATTTCCTGGCCGGCCTGCTCGGGGATGAGGGCCGGGCCGAGGCTCTCCTGGTAGGTGGCGGCGTCCACGCCTTCCCTGGCGGCGTAGGCGGCCACAGCCGTCGCGCCGAGGTCGGTGGCCGACGTCAGCTGCGGGAGCACCGAGATGAACCTGATGCCGAGCGCTGCTCGCTCGGACTCGTCGGCGGCGTAGGCGGTCAGGAACCGGATGGTGGCCTTGGCTCCGGCGTACCCGCCGCTCAGCGGCGACCCCCTGAGCGCGGCTCCGCTGGAGAGCGCGATGACCACGCTGCCCGGGTCGAGCGGGCGCAGCAGCGCTTCGCGCGTCCAGTGGAACGCGTGCTGGACGTCGACCTCCCAGTTGCGGCTGAACGTCTGCCAGGTCTGGCGGTGCAGCGGCCGCGGCAGTGGGCCCGCCCCGGCGTTCAGCACCAGGGTGCGCGGATGGTAGGCGTCGATGAGCTGGCCGGCGACGACCGGGTCGGCAGCGTCGGCGACCACCGGCGTGAAGCCGCCGCCGAGCTGGGCCCGAAGTTCCTCCAGCGGGGCGCGGTTGCGGGCGACGCCAACGACATGCGCGCCGGCCCTGGACAGTGCCGTGGCGATACCACGGCCGAATCCCCGGCTGGCACCGGTTACGAGCGCTGTCGTTCCTGACAGTTCCTGGGCTGACATTCCTGACTCCTTAACGTGGGTACGAGGCGGCGGGATGATGCCCGCTCGCCTGTACAGATCCGGGCGCCCCCGAAAACTCACCGGGGTACCCGCAGCGTCCCGCAGCTGAAGGCCGGGACACCCGGGCACGGCCGGACGGCATGGGGCCCGGGTCACTGGGGTGATGAGGAGACGTTTCGCTAAAACGCTATGGAGCGAATTGATCCGGTGCTACCCTGCTCGGGCGCTTCTACGTGCATGTCGCCCAAATGAGTGCAATCAGCCAAATGCAAAATGCACGTGGCGGAGCCTCTGATCACCTCTGACCTCGGTTGGCCAGCGGAAGCAGCAGGGGTTACGACAGCAGTCACGCAATTGCGTAGCGAGGAGTGGGCGGGGGACGAATCAGTGGTCGGCAGCGACGGGATGCTCCCATCAACGGATGTGGGCCGACGATGCGCAGCACCACAACTCGCTGCGCGGCCGGATGCTGCACGTGGAAGAACTGCCAGTTGCAGACAGCCGCACGGCCACTTGCAAGATCATCCGCAATGCCCGCGTGGCATCGACAACCTTTCGCTCGTCTTCCCGCCCGGGGACGGAAGAAGGGCGTGCGACGAAAGAGGGCATTAAGCGATGAAGGCAATGCCGCCAGATGACGCCAGCCCCGGCCCTGTGATACCTCAGAGTGCCACGGATGATCGCGCCGGACCTTCGGCCAGACACGCGACGGCATCCCAGGCGCGCAGGAGCGCTTGCAGTCCTTCGAATGGCTGAGCAGCGGGCGCCTGGCACCGGAGCGGCCGATGCTCGCGCAGCAGCGGGCCACCGATGTGGGGGTGAGCTCGTTCCGCAGCGGAGTGAACTCCGGCCCCGGCCTGATCCTTCCGTCGGCCAGGCCCGCATTGCAGAGCGCCCTGGCCGCGCTCGGGAGACTTGGCGGCATCCGATCCGCGATCGGCTCGGGACACATGACGGCCCTGGCGGCTTTCCAGGCCTATAACGCCATTGTCGACGCTCAGTTCCGCCTCTTTGGCGACCTGGTCGTGGTGAACGATACGCCGCTCTACCAGCAGGCGGCAGCGAGCGTGGCAGCGGGGCGCGCGCTGGAGATGGCCGCCAGGGAAGTGACCCTGGTCAGCGGGGCTTTTGCGGCGGGCGGTCACATGAGCATGGCCGAGCGCATCCTGTTCGCGCAGACCGTGGCCAACCAGCGGCTGCTGATCGGTGACGCGCTGAGGCAGCTGAACCCGAGCCTGGGCTCCGGCTATCGGGCTGCGTACGCGTCGGCGGCGTATAAGAGCTTTGCAGCGATAGAGAACCAGATCATCACCAGCATAGGCAGCAGGGCACCAATACCGGTTAATCCGCTGGTATTCGGCGTTGCCACCATACCGTTGTTCAAGGACTACCAAGCCGCTGAGGCACAGGACCGGCTGGCGCTTTCCATGCTTGGCACCGACACAGGCAACCGGCTGCTGGTTGAGGTCCTGCTCGCGGGCGGCGTGGGATTGGCCGCCGTGGCGTTGTCCGTCTACCTCATGGTGCGCTTCGGGAGGCGGATCAGCCGGGAGCTGACCGGCCTGCAACGCGCCGCCCAGGAGCTGGCGACAGACCGGCTGCCGCAGGTGGTCGAGCGGCTGAGCCACGGCGAGGACGTCGACGTCGACGCGGAGGCGGCGCCGCCGGCCGCTGGGCGGATCGCGGAGATCGCAAAGGTGGCCGTGGCGTTTTCCTCCGTGCAGCGCACGGCGGTCGAGGCCGCCGTCGGGCAGGCCCGGCTACGCCGAGGAGTCAGCCAGGTCTTCCGCAACCTCGCCTGGCGCAGCCAGTCCCTCTTGCACCGGCAGCTGGCCTTGCTCGACGCGATGGAGCGCAGGTCGCAGGAGCCAGAGACGCTGGCCGAGCTCTTCCAGCTTGACCACCTCACCACGCGCATGCGCAGGCACGCCGAAGGTCTGATCATTCTCTCTGGCGCGCCGCCCGGGCGCGGCTGGCGCGACCCGGTGCCGGTCGTAGACGTGCTGCGCGGAGCGATCGCGGAGGTAGAGGACTACACGAGGGTTAACGTGATCACGGAGTCGGGTGATGCGGTGGCCGGTGCCGCCGTGGCCGATGTGACCCACCTTCTCGCCGAGCTCATCGAGAACGCCACGACCTACTCGCCGGCCAACACCGAGGTCACGGTCAAGGCCGACCGGGTGGCGAACGGTTTCGTGGTCGAGATCGAAGACCGCGGGATCGGCATCACCGGGGATGAGCTGACGCTGGTGAACGATCGGCTCGCGAACCCGCCAGAGTTCGACCTGGCCGAGATCGACCGGCTTGGCCTGTTCGTCGTCGCCCGGCTCGCAGCAAAGCACCGTATCAAGATCGTATTGCGCCCGTCGCCGTACGGCGGGACAGCCGCGATCGTGCTGTTGCCCCACGCCATCGTGGTACTCCGCGACGCGCTGGACGCCAACGCCGACGAACGCGGATGCCGCCGGGACCGGAAACGAACTAGGGCTGCCACGGCGGGTGCGCCAGGCTAGCCTGGCCCCTCAGCTCAAGAACGGCGTCCCGCCGCCGGCCGGTGACGCGCCGCAGCCGGAGGCAACTGAAGAGCGCACTCCGGCGGAAAGCCGTGCCCTGATCGAGTCGTTGCAGCGCGGCTGGCTGCGCGCCCGCAGCGAGGACGACCCAGCGGATGACTCCTTTCGGCCGGCCGGCAGCCCACAGCAGGCAGCCATGTCGGAGGACCGAGAGGGCATGTGATGGAGCAGCCAGGCGCGGCCGCAACGATGAACTGGGTAGTCGATGACCTGGTCCGGCGGGTCGAGGGGATCAGCCAGGCGGTGGTGCTGTCTCGTGACGGGCTGACTCTGGGTGCATCGCATGGCCTCAGCCGCGAGGAAGCCGATCACTTCTCTGCCGTGGCGGCCGGCCTGCAAAGCCTGGCCCGCGGTGCGGGGCAGATGTTCCGGGGCGGGGAGGTCCGCCAGACGATCATCGAGATGAAAGCGGCGCTCCTGTTCGTCGTGGCGGCCGGGGAAGGCAGTTGCCTTGCGGTGCTCTGCCCTGCCAGTGCGGATCCCGGGCTGATCGCCTACGAGATGGGCATGCTTGTCAAGCGCATTCGCCAGCATCTGGCCGCCAACCCGAGGCTTGCCGACGCTGCCGCGGCGGAAGGACCGCCGGGATGACCTCAGGCGGCGAGATGTGGCTGGACCGGGACGCCGGCCCGGTCGTTAGGCCGTATGCGGTCACCCGAGGTCGTACCCGGCCGCCCGGCACGGAGCTCGGCCTGATCGATGTGGTCGCCGCGGCTAGCCCGGCAAGTGCGAGCGCGCGCGGGCTCGGGCCCGAACACCGGCGGCTCCTGCACCTGTGCGACAGGCCGATCGCGGTCGCAGATCTTGCGTCTGAGATTGACCTGCCGCTCGGTGTGGTCCGGGTGCTGCTTGGTGACCTGCGCGAGCAGGGGCTGGTCAGCGTGGTCAGGGCATCGGAACGGAGCGCCCCGGATCAGGGCGTACTGAGGAGCGTGCTCGATGGCCTTCGGGCTCTCTGATCCGGTCGCCGCAGCAGGGATTCCGCCGGTTACCACGAAGATTCTGGTCGCAGGCGGATTCGGCGTCGGCAAAACCACGCTTGTGGGCACAATCAGCGAGGTCCGCCCATTGCGGACGGAGGAGCCGCTGACCGGAATGGGAATCGGCATCGACGATGTCACTGCGGTGAAGCACAAGACCACGACGACCGTGGCTATGGACTTCGGCCGGATTACCTTTCCCGGAGGCGTGGTGCTGTACCTGTTCGGTACACCGGGCCAGGATCGCTTCTGGTTCATGTGGGACGAACTTGCCTTCGGGGCTCTCGGCGCGGTGGTGCTGGCGGACACCAGGAGGCTGGCCGACTGCTTCGCGTCGGTCGACTACTTCGAGCGCCGGGGCACGCCGTTCATAGTCGCGGCCAACTGCTTTGAGGGAGCCCGGCGCTATGACCCGGCGGCGATCCGTGATGCCCTGGATCTCGATCCCGACGTTCCGACTCTGCTGTGCGATGCCCGCAGGCGGGAGTCCGTAAGGGAGGTCCTGATCGCATCGGTGATGCACTCCCTCGCCATGCACCAAGTCCGCCTGAGACCGGAGGGAAGCCCGCAGGGCTGACGCGCCGGGTCAAGAGGCCGACGTCTAGGATGCCCGCATGCGCTTCAGCATCTGGCCGTCGCCGGCCCAGCCGTGGGATGACGTCCACGAGGTAGCCGCCCACTGCGAGCAGACCGGCTGGGACGGCGTGTACTTCGCCGATCACTTCATGCCGAACGGTCCCGGGCCGGCCCCGCTCGACGGGGATACCCTGGAGTGCTGGTCGGTCATCGCCGCGCTCGCCGCGCTGGTGCCGCGGGTGCGGCTCGCGCCCCTCGTCAGCAGCGTGACCTACCGGCACCCCGCGGTCCTGGCCAAGATCGCGGCAGCGGTCGACCACATCAGCCACGGGCGCCTCACGCTCGGGATCGGGGCCGGCTGGCAGGAAAACGAGCACGCTGCGTACGGGATCCCGCTCGGGACAGTACGCGAGCGGATGGACCGGTTCGAGGAGGCGACCCAGATCCTGCTTTCGCTGCTGCGCCAGCCCCGGACCACGTTCTCGGGTCAGTACTTCCAGCTGTCCGATGCACCGAACCAGCCCGCCCCGGTCCAGGAGCGGCTGCCCCTGCTCGTGGGCGGTGGCGGCGAACGGCGCACGTTGCGCATCGCGGCCCGTTACGCCGATCACTGGAATTCCTGGACCACGCCGGAGTTGCTCGCGCACAAGGTCTCGGTGCTGCGCGCGCACTGCGAGGAGGTTGGCCGCGACCCGGACGAGATCCACGTCTCGACCCAGGCGCTCCTGTACCTGTCCACCGACGAGGAATGGCTCAAGGAGAAGCGGCAGGCCCAGCCGGGACCGCCGGTGCTCGCCGGGACCCCCGGCGAGGTTGCCGACATCGTGGCCCAGTACCAGGAGGCCGGCGCCGACGAGCTCATCATCCCGGATTTCACCCTCGGCTCCATGGCCCGCAAGAAGGACACCTGCGACCTGTTCATCGAGGAAGTGGCCCCCGGCTTCCGCTGACCGCACCCCGCGCCGCTCAGGTGACGGCCTGGCCGTCCGTGCCTCGGTCACGTGGGTGATGCCTGGGCCCGAGGATCTATTAGGAGCGAAACCCGCGTATATGACGGGTTTTGCTCCTAGATCATGAAAAGGCGGCTATTCCGTTCGGGATGGCGCGCAGATCCTCATGTGGCCGGTCCCGCCGCTGCTGCCGGCGCACCCGAACCGCCTGCCCCGCGCCGGGCAGGACGAAGTGCCAATGGGGCCAGGGCTTATGCCGGGAATCGTGGGCTATATGGGACTCCTGGGATAAATGCGGAGCCCTAGGATACTGCAGTTATAGGAAACCAAGGCAAATTCCAGGGTTTTGTGAGACCAAGGCCTGCGCATGGTGCAGCGTATGTACCTGAAGCGCCCTGCGTGCGTGATCGCCGCTCGTAAGCGGCCCGGTGCCCTGAACCGCATCATCGCGTGCGCCATGCCCTATACCGTCGCTGGCGGTCGGCAGATATCTACGGGCGGAAGTGAGCGCGCGCCGCGCGCCCGAACTAAGGTTCGCCTTGTCCTCGATTCAGGACTCTTCGCACCTGCAAGCCCATCTCAGCTCATTTCCGACGGCGCGGCCGCCGTCGCATCGCCGGCCGCCGTCGCGCCGGCCAGCGGGGCCGATGAGAGGAATCCTCGCGGCGCTGGCCGCCGCCGTCTTCGTCGTATCACTCGCCGCGCTGGCGTCAGCAGGTGCCTCGGCGTCCACCACGCCGAGGCGGCTCATCGCGCTGGAGTGGGCGGAGCACCAGGCCGGGAAGTGGTACTGCTGGGGCGGGACCGGCCCGGGCTGCTTTGACTGCTCGGGCCTGGCCATGGCGGCGTACCAGCACGCGGGGATCTCGCTGCCGCGGACCACGTACCAGATGCTGTCCAGCCGGCTGCTGCGCCAGATCCCCGCGAGCCAGCGGCGCCGCGGCGACCTGGCGTTCTACGGCAGCGGCCACGTCGAGCTGGTGACCGTCCGCGGCACGTTCGGCGCCCTGAACACCGGGACCCGGATCGGCTGGCATCGCCCGAACCAATGGTGGCATCCCACGATGTACTTCAGAGTCGTATGAGGCGCCGATCTGTATTTATCCGCCTGTCACGGGCGACTCGGTCACGCCCTTGGGGGCCTGCTGCTTCATGTAGCCGAACATGTAGCCCGCCACCCGGCGCATCTGCTTGTCGGACTGCGAGAACGGCCCGAACTGGTCCATGCCCCACGCCGTCTTGTGGATGAGCGCCCTGAGCATCTCGCACTGTGTCTGCAGCTCGACCAGCGGGAACTGGATCGCCTGGTTGCTCGCGAGCGGCTTGCCGAACGGCGTCCTGGTCTTGGCGTACTGCACCGAGCGATCGATGCAGAACTGCGCGGCACCCAGGCTCGACGCGGCCTGGCGGATGCGGTTCTCGTTGAAGAAGTGCTGGACCACGCCGAGCCCGCGGCCCTCGCCGCCGAAGATGGCGGCGTCGGGGACCCGCACGTCGGCGAGCGAGATGTGCCCATGGTCGGTGGGCATATTGAAGGTCCACAGGTACTCCTCGACCCTGAAGCCGGCGGCGTCGACCGGCACGAGGAACGCGGTGATGCCGTCGCCGCTGCCTGGCGTCCCGCTGGTCCGGGCGAAGATGAGGTCGTGGGAGGCGGTGTGCACGCCGGTGTTCCAGGTCTTCTCGCCGTTGATCACCCAGTCCCCGCCGTCGCGGGCCGCGCGGGTCTCCATGAACGTCGCGTCGCTGCCGTGCTGGGGCTCGGTGATACCGAACGCGAATCCACGCAGGCCGGCGGCGAGATCGTCGACCCACTCGGCCTTCTGGCTGGCGCTGCCGTAGTGCAGCATCAGCAGCAGCGCGACGTTGTTGCCCACGATCGCGTGCTCGTTCTGAAGATCGCAGTGCAGGCCGAGGCCCTTCCTCGCCAGGTGCTCGCGTATGACGGCCATGCCGAGGTTGGTGCCGTCCCGGCCGCCGTATGCCTTCGGGAACGCATAACGGTAGTGGCCGGCCGCGTCGGCCCGCCGCCGGGCCTCGGCGAGCAGCGCCTCCCAGTCGCGGCTGGGCAGTCCGCCGCGGTCCCAGTCGGTCCTGGCGTCCTCGCGGCGGTGGTCGAAGAACCGGATGTTGTCGCCGGCCTGCTCGAGCGGCCTGATCTCGCGCTCGATGAACTCGTCGAGCTCTTCCAGGTACTGCCGCAGGTCTTCGGGAAGGTTGAAGTCCACGTCCTCGTCTCCTTCAGCGAGTCATCCGGGCCGGGCCAGGTGCCCGGGGTTGGCGACGGCGAGCTTGTCGACGGTCATCGCGCGGACCGCGGCAACGACGTCGTCGAAGCGGTGATCCAGCGACCCGTCGCGGATGGCCGCGCAGAGCTGGGCGTCGTCCGCGCAGCCGAGAGCGGCGAGCCGGGCCCGGTGGTCGCGCGCGTGGCCGGCGGCGAGCACGGCCTCGCGTTCCGCGATGCGCAGCGCGTTCGCCGCGACCCGGGCATGAAACGCCAGGCGCGGATCGGTCGCGACCGCCTCCGTGGCAAGGAACTCACGGACGGCACGGAGCAGGGCGGGCCCGCTTGGCTGGTCATGCGGCGGGCTGGGCGGTCCGGCCCCGCCTGCCAGGGGGTCCGTTATGGACAACGGTGTCGCGTAGCCCAGCGCGAGCAGAACGTCGTATTCCTGCTCGCAGACGCGGCGGCCGAGCACGGCGAGCTCGATCGAGGGCTCAGAGTCCGCGAGGTACCGCGCGGCCTGCCGGCGGCAGAGCAGAGCCCATCGCACGGTGCCGTAGAGCTCCCACCACTGCTGCGTCGCCTCGTCCGGGGGGACGCCGCCGCCCGCGGCGTAGCCCGCCATCAGGTCGGCGCGAGCACCGAAGCCCCCGACCGGGTTCGCCGAGCCGAACCGCCAGGCCTTGGTGCATAGCCAGCCCAGGTCGTGCATCGGGTCACCGCGATGGGCGAGTTCCCAGTCCAGCACGCCTCGCAGCCCGTCCTCGCCCACCATGAGGTTGCCGGTCCGGAAATCGCCGTGGACCAGCGTGTCCCCTGAGGGACGGGGCCGGTGCCTGGCCAGCCACCGCAGGCCGATCTCCAGCGCGGGCCGCGGCTCGGCGAAGTCCTCGTACATACCGGCGGCCTGGCCGAGCGCGTCGACCCGGGGCAGGCCAGGGACGGTATCGAGATCTACCTGATGGATACGGGCCAGGACCTCACCGAGACGGCGGGCGAGCCCGGGCCGCACGGCCGCGTAGGCGTCGTCGCGCAGCAGCCGCCGCGGGATCGTCTCCCCGTCCAGGCGCTCCGTCAGCAGGTAGGGTCCGCCGAGGTCCTCGGATCCGTGGTCGTAGACCCTGGGTACCGGTACGCCGGCTTGCATCGCGGCGGTCATGGCCGCCGCCTGGAGGGCCACGTCGCCGCGGCGAGCCGACCCCCCGCCCGCCTCCCCAGCCCCCTTCATGTCACGGAGCAGGATGAGGCGGCGCACCGCGCCGTCAGCCATCCGGGCCGCGGCGCCCCAGCTCTCCCGGCTCGCGCCGCCGGCCAGCTGCCGGACGTCGGTGATCTCGACGGCCGCGCCCCACAGCGTCTGCAGGCGCGACGCCAGAAGCTGGGCCAGCCGCGCAGCCTCGGTCATGAACGCGCGCCTCCCGGAATCCTCTGGACGACACGATCCCCGGCCCGGTCCATGATCGTCAAGAGGTGGCGCCGTCGGCATCCGCCGGGCACCCCTCCGCCGCAATGGAGATGGCCGGACGTGGAAGCCATACGCGTTCTCGCGCCACCCATGAGGCCGGACCCTCTCCTGGGTCCCCGAGCCTCCCCGGGAGCGCCCTCCGGATGGCGCTAGGTGCAGCCGTACGGTGAATGGGTCTCGGCGGCCTGCTGCCAGCACAACTGAGCGGCCAGCGCGGTCGCAGTTTCGGCATGAACGCTGAATGCCGGGGTGCCTTCCCGGTAGTTCTGGAGGTAGCCGTTGCGCCGGCGGGCGTGCCAGCCATGCTGGTCCAGCCAGATCCGCCAGTCCGGGTACAGGGCGGCCAGCGCCTCGAGCCGGGCGCGGGTGAGGATCTCGGACTCGGCGCCGGGGATGTGGGCGGCCGGGGGCCTTGGGGGTGTCATGACCGGCTCCTCCACCTCAGGTCGTAGCCGTCCCCTGACGCCGGGTAACTGGAGGCGATCGCCGGACTACGGGAACGCGCTTCTGGCTATGACGCTACGCATCTGCCTCGCACGCCGGGTATGGGGAGAACTCCCTATGCGCAGAAGCCCGCAGGAGGCCAGGGGGCGGGCGCTCTCGTGCTATGAGGGTGCGTCCCGGCGAAGCTCGGGATCCTGGCTGACGAGCCCGTGCTCCAGCGCGAACAGCGTCGCACCGGCCCGGGTGGACACACCGGCCTTGCCGTACAGGCTCTGGATGTGGTGGTCGCAGGTCTTCGGCGAGATCCCCAGCCGGCGGGCGACCTGCTTGGTGGCCAGCCCCCTGGCCAGCAGGGCCAGCACCTCGCTCTCGCGCTCGGACAGCCCGGCGGCGGCGAGGACGGCGCCGACCGCTTCCGGGGCGAGTCGGCCTGCGCCCGATTCACGACGCAGCTCGTCAGCGGCCGCACCTGCCGACAGCGCCGGCCGGTAGGGCCGTGACTCACGCATCGCCTGATAGCAGTCGGCTGCCGCGAGCAGCCAGGCCGTTGCCTGCAGGTCTGCTTCCCGGCTGCCCCGGTGATAGCCGGACCCGTCGCACCGCTCGCCGTGCGACCCGGCCAGCCGGGCCAGCGGGCGCAGCCCGTCGGCGACGTCCAGCACCCGCTCGCTGTGGTAAGCGTGCAGGCGCACCTGCTCCCGTTCGTCGCGGGTCAGCGGGCCAGCCTTGGCCCAGACCCGGACCGGCACCGTGACGCGGCCGATGTCGTGCACCAGGGCCGCGCGCCATAGCTGCCGCACGTCCTGGGCGGGCAGTCCGGCCACGACGCCGGCCTGCGCGGCGAGGTCGGCCACACCCCGCGAATGCCCGATCGTCCACATGCTCTTCAGGTCGGCGAAATCGGCCACCGCCGACAGGCAGGCATCCAGCCGTTTCCCGCTGACGACCGGCTGGGGGCCGGGCTCGGCCGCCATCGCCACATCCCAGACCGAGGGCTGGTCCAGGTCGGCGAACGCCTCGTCGCCCAGTTCCAGGAACGCCTGGACCGGGCGGGGGTCCAGGCCCGATCCTGCCCGACCGGACACCACCCCCCTGGCCAGCGCGGGGCCGCCGTGCTGGCAGGCCATGTCCGCGTCCTGGGCCACGTGCATCACCCGCACCGGCAGGGGGATCTGCTCGCCTCGCAGCTCGCCGGGCATGCCCTTGCCGTCCCACCGCTCGTACAGGTGCCCGAGCGCCTGCCGGACCGGGTCGTTCAGGCCCATCCGCGCGCCGAGCAGCCGAGCCATGTCGCAGTGGGTCCGGGCCCAGTGGCGGAACTCCGAGATGCCGCCCGCCGCCGACCGGGCCATCGTGACGGCGCGGGCCAGCGGCGTCCTGTCCTGGTGCGCCACCCGCATCGTCTTGGTGATCAGCTCACGCCGGGTCCCCGTGAACGCAGGCATCATCTGCGGTCGCGCGGTCATCTCGTCACCGAAGAGCCGGGCGTCGATCTCGCTCTCGGCCGTGCAGCCGGCGAAGTGCAGCAGGCCGGTATAGAACACCGCGGCCCGATCGTCCTCGCTCAGGCCCATCGCCTCGGCCACCCGGACCGCCAGCACCGCCACGCGCAGCCCGTGCTCCAGCGGCTGGCCCATCGCCAGGTCCGTGGCGAGCGCCAGCACCCCGGCCGTCTCCGCCCGCCGTAACGGCCCGGCGCCGCCGCGATACCTCTCTTCCCCCACGACCATCAGGATCTCATGGCCGGCCCCACCAGGTACCCCTGACTGACCTGCCGCAACGCGCGCCACTGACACCTGCCCTTTCGATCGGGGCCTGACTGACATTCCAGGCTCGTACCATCGGCAAGGTGGGCACCCGCTACGACGTCTCGGCCGTGCCGCCGCAGGGCGGCTACGTGGCCAAGCAGTGCCCGGTCCGTGCCCAGTGGGACGCCGTCCGGCCGTGTGACCCGCTCCCGGTGTCGCGGCTGGTTGAGCGCCGGTTCGCGCGAGGCCTGCGGTTCGAAGCCGAGGTGGTCGCCCGGCTCGCCGCCTTTCATCCAGACGCGCACGTGGTCGCAGGCGGCGGCCGGGCGGAGCGGGAGGCGGCAACGGCCGGCGCGATGCGGGCGGGAACGCCGCTCATCGTCGGGGGACGCCTGCCCGCCGATCTCGCCGGACGGCGGGTGGGTGAACCCGACCTCCTGGTCGTCGCGGGGGGCGGCTCCGGCTACCGGCCGGTGGACATCAAGCACCACCGCTGCCTGGAGGCCGGCTCGGGCGGCCTGCCGGCGCGCTGTTCGCCCCTCGACCGGCTGAGCTGGGAAGCGGCCGAGGAGGATCCGGGCTCGTCGGCCCGCAAGCGCAGAGACGACCTGCTCCAGCTCGCCCACTACCAGCGGATGCTCGAGGCCGCAGGCCTGGCTGCTCCCGTCGGCCGCGTAGGCGGGATCATCGGCGTCGACGGCGTTGTCACCTGGTATGAGCTGGACGCCCCGATCTGGCTGACCCCGTCGGCCTCTGGCCGGCAGAAGCGGCGCTCGACCATGGAGGTGTACGACTTCGAGTTCAGCTTCCGCCTGGACATCCTCGCGATCGCCGCCGCCCGCCAAGCCGATCCGAAGGTCAGGCTGCTGGTGCTGCCGGTAAAGATCGCCGAGTGCGCGGAGTGCCCCTGGTGGTCGTGGTGCGGCCCGCAGCTTGAGGCAGGATCCGGCGATGTGAGCCTGCTGCCGCACATGGGCTGGCGGGCGTGGCGCAATCACCGCGATCACGGGGTGACCAGCCGGGCCGCGCTGGCCGCGCTCGACCACCGCACCGCCACCCTGGTCGCAGGCCATGTCGATCTCCGGCCGATCACCGCGGCCCTGGGCACCTTGCCGGAAGACACGCCGGTCCCGGCGATCCTGGGGGAGCGCAAGCGAGCGCAGCTGGCCCGCCTCGCCGGCGCGGGCATCCGCGCGCTCGGCGATGCCCGCGCGCTGTCCGCCCGCACGGCCGCCTACAGCGACCAGCCGATGCGGGATCTCCCCGAGCAGATCGACCGGGCCCGCGCCGCGCTCGGCAGCTCGCCCGCCTACCGGCGCCGCGGCGCGGCCCGGGTCGAGGTACCCCGCGGCGACCTTGAGGTCGATATCGACATGGAGAACGTCGAGGACGGCGTCTACCTGTGGGGTGCCCTGGTCACCGACCGGTCGGGCCGGGCCGGCGGGCCCGGCGGGTACTACCCATTCTGTACCTGGGAGCCGATGACCGGCGACGTCGAGGCCAGGTTGTTCACCGAGTTCTGGCGGTGGCTGTCGGAGCTGCGCCGGCGAGCGGCCGGTGCCGGCCTGGCGTTCCGCGCCTACTGCTATAACGCCGCAGCGGAGAACACGCAGATGCGGCGCATCGCGGCCGCCGCGGGCCTGGAGGACGAGGTCGCCGCCTTCACCGGCTCGCAGGAGTGGGTAGACCTGCTCCGCGTGTTCGACAGCCAGCTCGTGACCGGCTCCTCGGCCGGGCTCAAGCACGTGGCCCCGCTCTGCGGATTCAGCTGGGACGTCGAAGAGCCCGACGGGGGCGAGTCAATGATCCACTACGACGAGGCCGTCGATCCCGGCGACCAAACACAGCTCAGCGCCCGCTCCGCCCGCGACTGGCTCCTCACCTACAACCGCAACGACGTCGAGGCCACGCTCGCGCTCCGCGAATGGCTCGACGTGGCCGCCACCGGCTGCCCGCCGGTCGAGGACCTCGGCTCCTGACGCACGGGCAGCGCACTGCCCCGGGTGGCCCTGTCCGCAGCCGCTCTCGCCCTCGCTTGCCCCGCGGTCCAGGAGGTTCTACAGGAACTGTAGAATCAGCGAGATGGGCCGACAGTTCGGCGGAGAAGGTCACCCGGGGTGAACATCGGCCATCTGATCAGCAGCTATGGCTACTTGACGCTGTTCGTGCTGGTCGCGCTCGAGAGCCTCGGCGTGCCGCTGCCGGGTGAGACGGCGCTGATCACCGCGGGCACCTACGCCGGGACCACCCACCGGCTGTCAGGTACGGGCACGTGGTGCGCCTCGATGACCGGAAGCTGAAGATCGCCCGCTACCTGTTCGACCGCCGCGGCGTGATCGTGGTGTTCCTCGGCCGGTTCGTATCGGTGCTGCGCACCTACGCCGCGTTCCTGGCCGGGACCAGCCAGATGCGCTGGCGCCGGTTCCTGCCCGCCAATGCCGCCGGCGGAATCGTCTGGTCCGCCATCTACACGACGGCCGCTTACTTCGCCGGCAGCGCCCTCAAGCGGGCGTCGGGCCCGATCACCCTGATCTTCGGGATCGCCGCGGTCATCGCCATCATCGCCATCCTGCTGTGGATCCGCCACCAGGCCGGCAAGCTCGGGGCCCGGGCCGAGGCGGCGTACCCCGGCCCGCTGGAATGAGCTGGCGCCGCGATGCCCTATGCCGTGGACCCGCCGCGCCGGCTGACCGAGTCGCCGCTGCGAGACCGCGTCGTCGAGCACGGCCTGGCCAGTCGGCCGGACCTGAAGCGCCTGGCGGGGGCCTGGTTGCGGTGGGCGGCCAGCGATGACGGATGGTTCCTCGTCCCGCACGGCGAGATCCTGTGCCGGGTTCCCGCCGCGTGACCGAGGACGCGGTACTGCCCGTTCGTCCCCCCGGCATTCAGCACAGCCATAACGGCTCCGCTGCCTCGCGGTCCGCACCGGGAATGGGATGGGCAGGCGGGCTGGCGCCGTGGTCACGGTGGCGCCAGGACCGTTATGAAGTCCCTGATCCAGCCGACCAGGAACTGGTCGGCCGGGCGCTGCTGGCCGGGGACCGCGGCGGTCAGCGCGCGCCCCGGGCGCCGGGTGACGTCCAGCTGGACCCACTCGGGGTTGATGTCAAGCTCCATGGCCCGCCGTGCGCCGGCGTGGACGAGCGCCGCCGCGAGGTCCGCCGGGCTGGCTGACATGCTGCCCCCGAAGATGAGCTGGCCCGCCGCGTCCTGGCCGATGGCGCTGCGAGCGACGTACTCGCCGCCCCCGAGGGTCGCCCCCCACAGCCCCCAGTCCGCCGCGAGCGCGGTGGCCTGCCCGTGGCTCACCAGCAGCGACAGGTTCTGCCTGACGCTCTCGACCGCCTCGCCGGGCCGCGGCAGGCCATAGCCCCATACGCCGATCACCGCGGCGCCCGACCGGTCTATCACCAGGCTCGCCAGCCCTCGGACGAGCGGGCTGATGATATGCCCCTCCTGCTCGTAGCCGCCGGCACCCTGGGACAGCTTGAACCCGCCGTTGAACGCGGCGATCAGCCTGCGGCGCTCCCCGCCGGTGACCGTCGGCCCCGCGCGCAGGCTTGACAGCGCCGGGTAACCCGGATCCTCGCTGCCGGAGTGCAGCCGGAAGGTCGCCGCGCCGCGGAACTCCCCGAGGGTGATGACCGATCCGTCCGCGGCGCGGAAGCTCGACACGACAACGCTCGCCGGGATGACCGCCGGCTTCGGCTTCGGCGCGGGACTTGCCGGGGCAGCCAAGGATGAGCGGCCCGACGAACGTGCCGGGCCAGGGCTGCGCGACGGTCCGGCGTGGTGAGGAGCCGCCGAGGTCACAGCCGTGCACCCGGCCACCATCAGGACGGCGAGGGCGCCTACCGCCCGCCGAGGGTCCACGCCTCAGACGCTACCCGCGGCGAATTAAAGGCCGATGAAGGCGGGTGCCATAACCGTCGACCGGCCACAGCCTCGCGATCTGGTCGGCCAGGTCCTCGGCCTGCGAGCTCGGCACGATGATCGCGTCCACCCGCATCCGAGGGCTGGCGGGCCCCGCCGGCGCGACGAAGCCCGCCAGCATCCCGTCGCGGCGCTCGGCCTGCGCCACCAGCCACTGCTCGGGCGGCTGATCATTGGGCCGCTCGGCGCCCGCCGTCCCCGGACTCGGCCCCGCGCCACGCTCGCCTGGCAACTTCCAGATCTCTGGGAGCTGCCTTAGATCCGTTGACCTGTGCGTGGTCTTTCACGCATCGTCGATTGATAAACCAAGCAGCCGCGTGCGGCCTAGATGCCTGGGACGGTGTTCGAATGACTGAGCGCAGGGATGCGGTGCGTCGGTCGACGCGTGCTCCACTGCAGCAGCGGAGCCGGAAACGGTGGACGGCGGCGGCCGGCGTCGCCGTGTGCTGGGCCGTCCTGCTGATCCTGACCGGTTCCGTCTTCGTCGCGACCTTGCTGCTGGCGATCCTCGCGGGACTCGGCATCGTGAGCGTGCTGGCCCTCAAGGCCATGGGGGTCAGCAGGGATCACCCCTGGGTACAGCGGATGGCGGCCAGGCCGTGGCGCGACGGACAGGATGTCCTGAAGCTGGCCCTGCGGCACCTGCCCGACGTGTTCGTGATCACGCCGAGCGGCGCACTGCTCGCTCCGAACGCCGTGGACCTGCGGCTGAACCCCGCTGACCTCAGCTCGATCACCGAGCGGATGGAGCTCGGCCTGATCAGCACGAGCGCGGCCGAGGTCTACCAGGAGCAGGCCGCCGCGCACGGCGCGCGCCTCGCCGGGCCCGGGCTGGTCAGCGTGCGCGTCATCGCCGACCCTTCGGTCCCGCCGGGCCGCTACCTGCTGGGGCAGGGACAGCCGGTGGACGCCCGCCCCGAGCCGGATTACGCGGCTGGTCAGCCTGTGTACGCGGGCGCGCAGGCGGCCCAGACCTCGCCGCATGCCATCTACGCCGGCCCAAGGCCGTCGCGGCCGGCGCCGGGCGGGCCGTACCCGGGCTTCACGGGCCACGACGGGAACACTCGCGCGCAGCCGGAGCACGACCGGCTGGCCGACACGGGCATGCTGACCATCACGGAACTGAGCCGCAGCCCGGTCCCGACGCTGCGGCTGGTGACCGAGGGCTCGGTCACGGAGACCCGGACGTCCGGTGCCCGCGCCGGGAGGGGGGTGGTCGAGCTCAGGCTTCCCGGAGTGCCCACGATTTCCCGGGAGCACGCCAGGTTCACGTTCTCTGACGGCCGGTGGTGGATCGCCAACCTGGGCCGCAACGGGCTTACCCTGAACGGCTCCCCTCTGGCAGGGGAGCAGCCGCTCAGCAACGGCGACTCGATCCGCTGGGGATCGAGATCAGACGCGCTGCTGACCTGGGTGGAGATCAGCTGAGGCGGCGCAGGCGGGGCTACTCAGCTTGAGGTGCCACAATTGTCATCTCGGACCTGGCAAGACGGAATGGGCGCGCCATCGTTTGGGGTGAAGGAGTGCCGAAGGGCCAGCTCTTTATCTGGTCATCCGCGCGCAGCGAGTGGGTGAGCTGCCCGCCGGACGAGATCACCTGGCTGGACCGGAAGCTGCTCAGCGCCAACGAGGACCTCACGCTACACCGGGCCTCGCGCTGCGCAGGCATCCGCCACGTTAACCACCGGTGGGAGCTTTTCAGCCGCGACACGACCCACCGGGTGTACCTGGCGCCACACGTCGGCCAGGCGCTCCCCGACGCCGAGGCCGTGCAGCGGGCGGCCCGCCACGTCCTGCCGGCGGCCCCGGCACACTACGAGGCGCTGCCCGTGGTGCTCGAGGCGGGAACATGGCTCGTCAGCATCGGTGCCTGGGTGATCCGGGTCCGGCTCGACGTGCCGGCCCGCCCGCGCCGCACGCCCGCTGCTCCGCGCAGCGACCAGCAGCAGCCCACTCAGGACAGCCAGGTCCGCGGCGGCGCCATGGCGGCCCGGCGAGGCAGCCCTCCGCGCGAGGATGCTGTGGCGCACGTGCGTGCCTACTTCGCGCGCAACGCGACGGCGCGGATGGCGATGGCTTATTACTACCAGGAGTTCATCCTCGGCCTGCCCGCGCCGCACCCGGTGCCCATGATGGACGTGGTCCTGGCGCTCAACCTGAGCGGCGAAGGCGCGGTGTCCGACTACAAGAAACTGCTGCAGGGCTTCATCTGGGAGGAGCGCGGCCACGCGCGCGACCTCGCGGACTTCCTGCTCTCCCAGGGCCTGCTGACCCTGGCCGACCTCGATCAGGCCCGGCAGGCCGCGGCGGCCAACGAGCGCAGCGGCGTCAGCGAGATGGCGCGGCAGCGGCTGCGGTACCGGCCCAAGGAGGTGGGGTCTCGACGGCCGCCTTGAGGTTCGGGTCCTCAGGAACTCTCATCCGCCCGCGAGCGGGCTATCAGGAGCGCCGGTCAGCGTTAGCCCGTGGTCTGGCGCCCGTGGTCTGGCGCCCCGGTGGTGTTGCGTAAGGTGGCCCGGCGCCAGGAGATCCCGAACAGCGCACCGCCGAGAGGCGAGTCACCGATCCGCCACTGACCCGCGGTGGAGCGCACGATCGAGTCGGCGATGGCCAGGCCGAGCCCGGCACCCCCGCTCTGTTCGGTGGCGCGGTGGAAGCGGTCGAACAGAGCGGCCCGGTCGCCGGCGGGGATTCCCGGGCCGCTGTCCTCCACGGTCAGGGTCACCCGGCTGGCCCGCTGGCCGACACTGATCCGCACGCTGCCGCCGGCACCGGCATGCCGGCAGGCGTTGTCGACCAGGACCCCGGCGAGGCGGTCGATCCACTCTGGTGGAGCGCTGATCCAGGCCGGTTCAGGCCCGCCGCCTGCCACCTGGATGTCGATGGACTGTGAGCGCGCGACCACGCGGAACCGGTCGGCGCACCCTGCGGCGATCGTGGCCAGATCCAGGGGCTCGTTACCGGGCAGCGGCGGTTGCGAGTCGAACCTGGCCAGCCACAGCAGGTCCTCCACGATGCGGCGGAGCCGCTCGCTCTCGCCCTGGATCCGAACCAGCGAGCAGCGGTAGTCGTCCGCATCCCGCTGGGCGTTGAGCGCGATGCTGGTCTCCGCGCTGATGACGCTGAGCGGGGTCCGGAGCTCGTGGGACGCGTCGGCGGTGAACTCGAGCTGGCGTCGCCGGGACTGCTCGACCGGGGACAGGGCCCTGAGCCCAATGATCAGCGATCCGATGAACACCGCCAGCAGCAGCACCGGCGCGGCGAGTGCCTCGCCGTCGCTGAGCACCGCCACGATGTGATCCTGCTCGGCCAGGCTCTGGCCCGCGACCAGCAGCGCGCCGCCAACGCGCGCGGTGTCCAGCCGGAACATGCCCGGTGCCAGGCGGGTCGTCAGCGCGGGCCTGCCATATAGCGTGCTGGCCGCCGGCAGCCGCGGGGCGCCGGCGCTCAGCCCCAGCACCGCTCGCTTCGGGGTCACGAGCCACAGGTAGAGCGGCGGCAGCTCGACGTCTTCGTCCCCGGCGGCATCCGCCAGCGCGGCGGTCTGGCCAGCCTCGCGCGCGTCCGAGAGGCGGGCATGCAGCCGCACGTCCACCGCGGCCACGAGCCGCGCGGAAACGATCCGGTCCAGTGCCGTGACGCATCCGGCGTACACAATGCCGATGAGCAGGCTCGCGGTCAGGGCGATTCGCGCCGCGTGCGCGGCCCCCGGTGGCAGCGACGGTCGCCGTAGGCTCATGTGCCGTGTCTCCCGCTCGCCTCCGGGGCCCCGCCCGCCTCCCCTGCCCCATTCACTGCGCCCCTCCGGCTCGCTCAGGTGCCGAGGATCCGGTATCCGACGCCGCGCACGGTCTCGATGCGGATCATGCCGTCGGCCAGCTTGGACCGCAGCCGGGCCAGGTGCACGTCGATCGTATTGGATCCCATCGCGTCGGCCTCATGCTCCCAGACGTGCACGGCTATCTGGCGCCGCGCCACCACCGCCGGCGACAGCCGCATGAGCATCTCCAGGATGCCCAGCTCCGTGGTGGTGAGTGCGGGACGCCGGGTACCCACGTGCACTTCGCGCGTGGCCGGGTCAAGGCAGAGATCCCCGATCACCAGCTGCGGCGCCTGCAGTGCCCGCGGCCTGCGCTGCAGCGCGCGCATCCGGGCGAGCAACTCGCCGAAGTCGAAGGGCTTGACCAGATAGTCATCGGCCCCCTCGTCCAGGCCGGTGACCCGGTCCGCGGGCGCGTCGCGTGCCGTGAGCATCAGCACCGCGGCGGGCGACTCGCGTCGCCGAATCCACTGCAGGACCTCGAGCCCCGACACCTTGGGCATGCGCCAGTCGAGGACCACGACCGCGTAGTCATAACTGCGCAGGAACCCGATAGCGGCGCTCCCGTCCGCAACCAGGTCGACCACGTAGCCCTTCTCCCGAAGGCCCCGGGCGAGCACGTCGCGCAGTCCCTGGTCGTCCTCGGCCACCAGCACCCGCATGCGCGCTCCCGGCTCACCGGCGCAGTCGGCGCCAGACCGGCCGGGGCATCAGCCTGAGCACGGTCGCCAGCACGCCGAGTTGCGGCGGCACCCAGACCATGGCGGCGTTGCCCCGGAGCGCCGCCGCCACCGCGGTACCCACGGCGGCGGGCGTCGTGGCGAGCGGTGCCGGATCCATGCCCTGCGTCATGCGGCCGATCACGAAGCCCGGCCGCACCAGCAGCACCCGTACGCCGCTGCCGTGCAGCGAGTCGGCCAGCCCCCGGGCGAACGCATCGAGCCCGGCCTTGGCCGCCCCGTAGACGAAGTTGGCCCGGCGGGGCCGGATCGCGGCCACCGAGGAGAGCACCACGATCGTGCCGCGGCCCTGGGCGCGCAACCGCGCCGCCGCGGCGAGCAGCGTGGTGACATGCCCGGTGAAGTTCGTCTCGACGAGGAGGCCCGCGCGGAGCGGGTCGTCGTCCAGCACATCCTGGCCGGCCAGGACGCCGGCCGCGGAGATGACCAGGTCCACGGTCCCGGAGGCGAATGCCTCGTCCAGCACCGCCTCGTGGGTGTCCAGCGCCGTGGCGTCGTAACGCAGCGTCCGCACCCGGCAGGACAGCTGCTTCGCCTCGGCCGCCATCCGCTGCTCGTCGCGCCCGGCCAGCAGCACCTCGGCTTCTGGCGGCAGCCGCAGCGCGGCCAGGATCTCCAGGCCGATCTCGCTGGTTCCGCCGAAGAGCAGTACTCGGTCATAGGGGCCAGGCCTGGCCTGCGCGCCAGGTCTGCGGGGTCGGCTGACGGCGTCCTGCATGCCTACAGCCCGATGGCGAACATGGCCAGCCAGGCCAGCTCGCAGTAGTTCATCAGCCTGTCCCTGATGATCAGGTCTTCGACCGGCCTGCCCTCCGCCTGCCCGGTGAGCTGGTCGAAGCGGACCAGAGCCAGGCCCAGCGCGGCCGTGCTCGCGAGGTGCCAGCCAGCCATCCAGGGGTCACGTTCCGCCGTCGCCCAGAGCAGGTAAGCCACGATCATGGCGCCGGCCACGATCCGCTGGCCGAGCCGCAGCATCGCTGGCGTGTACCAGCGCATGACCGGTCGGTGCCTGGCGGCGTCCCCGTCGAGCGCGGCGAGTTCTGTGTAGCGCTTGGCGATCGCGACCATCAGCGCGCCGAGGCTGCAGACGAGCAGGAACCAGGCCGACGGAGGCACGCGCGTGGCGATCGCGCCGCCCAGGGCGCGCAGCACGAAGCCAGCGGCCACGAAGGCCAGCTCGACCACGGGGACGTGCTTGAGCACGGCCGAGTACAGGACCGAGAAGACGAGATACGCGCCAATGACCGCGGAAAGCCGCGGCTCGCCGATCCAGAACCCCACGGCCAGGCTGGCGGCGATGCAGAGCACGGCCACGGCCAGCGCATGCACTCTCGGCAGCCGGCCTGAGGCCACCGCGCGGAACCTCTTGACGGGATGCTGCCGGTCGCGCTCGGCGTCGGCCACGTCGTTGACGAAGTACACCGCGGCCGACGCCGCGGTGAACGCCGCGGCGGCCGCCAGCGCGTAGCCGAGCCCGAAGTTCCGGCCCAGCGATGCGCCAGCCAGCGGCGCGGCAAAGACCAGCAGGTTCTTGGGCCACTGGCGGGGCCGTGCGGTCTGCACGACCGCCTTGAGCCACTGCACCTGAGCCGAGTAGCGGGCGAGCGCGGGCCGAACGGCGGCTGGGGCGTCGCCCTCTCGCAGGCGGAACGTCACCGAGAGTACACAGCCGTGAAGTCGCGCCCGGAGATCGAGTAATACCGGTCGGGCGGCTGGGCCTCGGTTGGGAGCAGGTTGGACGGGGTCGGGTCGTTCGGATGGTGCTTCGGCAAGTAGTACTGGAACGACATCCACGCCGGGTTGATGTCGAGCTGCATGCCGGTCACGGCGCCGGCTCGCTGCAGCAGCTCGGCGATCTCCCGCACGTTCAGCGCGGGGCCGTAGGCGAAGACGATGCGCCCGTTCCGGGTTTCGCCGATGCCGGACCGCCACACGTAGTAGCCGCCGCCCAGGGTGGCCCCAAAGCTGCTCTCGATGTTGGAGTCGACCGAGGCGGGGATGTGGCC
>WNFI01399110.1_pt1 | contig 41976 bp, 42 predicted proteins | sample 5400471 | NCBI WGS metagenome assembly WNFI01 (sample SAMN13153348, study PRJNA577476) | soil metagenome | isolation source: 100 cm saprolite on Douglas fir-dominated hillslope | place: USA:California | collected 2013-09-17 | reverse complement strand
GTCGGCATGCCCAAGGAGCCGAAGATCCTCCTCGAGAACACCTTCGAGGGCGGCATCCTCGTCAACATGGAAGACGTGATCGCCGCCGTCATCGCCGGGATTCTCGTGGCCACGCTGGCGCTCTTCTTCCAGAAGACGGCCACCGGCAGGGCGCTGCGCGCGGTGGCCGACGATCACCAGGCCGCGCAGTCGGTGGGCATTCCGCTCAATCGCATCTGGGTCATCGTCTGGAGCGTGGCGGGGCTGGTGGCGCTGGTCGCGGGGATCATCTGGGGCTCGAAGCTGGGCGTGCAGTTCTCGCTCCAGCTGGTGGCGTTGAAGGCGCTGCCGGTGGTGATCCTCGGCGGATTCACCTCGATCCCGGGGGCGATCATCGGCGGGCTCATCATCGGGCTGGGAGAGAAGCTCTCCGAGGTGTACCTCGGGCCCGCGTTCGGCGGCGGCATCGAGAACTGGTTCGCCTACGTCCTGGCGCTCATCTTCCTGCTGTTTCGCCCCGAAGGCTTGTTCGGCGAACAGCACATCGATCGGGTATAGGCCGTGATCTACCGCGAGACCGGACAATTCAAGACGACCTACGCTTCGGACCAGCAGCTCTTCCCGATCCTGCAGGACCGGGTCTTCGTCATCGGCTTCCTCGTCTTCGCGTTCGGCGTGATGCCCTTCATCGGCAGCGAATACCTGTTCCGCGCGATCCTGGTGCCGTTCCTCATCCTCGCCCTGGCGGCGATCGGGCTCAACATCCTGGTGGGGTACTGCGGCCAGGTCTCGCTGGGCACGGGCGGCTTCATGGCGGTGGGAGCCTACGCGGCGTACAACCTCGCGGTGCGGATTCCGGATCTCAACCTCATCGTGGTCTTCGTCCTCGCCGGAGCGTGCGCGACCCTGGTGGGAATCCTCTTCGGCATCCCGAGCCTGCGCATCAAGGGCTTCTACCTCGCCGTGGCGACCCTCGCCGCGCAGTTCTTCCTCGACTGGATGTTCTCGCGCGTGAAATGGTTCACGCACGACAGCCCTTCGGGCTCGGTGAACGCGCCGCCGCTCACCATCTTCGGCACGACCTACGAGAGTCCGGTTCAGAAGTATCTCCTCGTGCTCGCGATCGTCTGCGTCTTCGCGCTCCTCGCGAGGAATCTCACGCGCGGGGCGATCGGCCGCTCGTGGATGGCCACGCGTGACATGGATGTGGCCGCGGAAGTGATCGGCATCCGGCCGCTCACGGCGAAGCTCTCGGCTTTCGCGGTGAGCTCGTTCTTCGTGGGGGTGGCGGGCGCTCTCTGGGCCTTCGTCTACCTGGGCTCCTGGGAGGCATCCCGCTGTCCACGGGGACCATCTCGCACATCGAGTTCATGGTTTTCGGCGCGCTCATCGTCTTCTTCCTCATCGTCGAGCCCCACGGCCTCGCGCGCCTGTGGGCCACCGGCAAGGAAAAGCTGCGCCTTTGGCCGTTCCCGCACTAATCCGGCTACGCTTGTACTCGCAACACCCCACGACAGGAGGAGGCAGGACATGAGATTGAAATCGAAAACGAAGGCGGCGGCGCTGGCGCTGGCCGTCGCAGGGGCGCTGGGCGTCGTCACCGACGCCGCGGCGCAATCGTCCAACGAGATCTTCGTGCCGGTCCTGGTCTACCGGACCGGCCCCTACGCCCCCAACGGCGCGCCCTGGGCCGATGGGTTCGTCGACTACCTGAAGCTCGTGAACGAGCGCGACGGGGGCGTGAACGGCGTGAAGATCGCCTACGAGGAGTGCGAGACCGGGTACGCCACCGACCGCGGCGTCGAATGCTACGAGCGGCTGAAGAGCAAGAAGCCGGTCGCCGTGAACCCGCTGTCGACCGGCATCACCTTCGCGCTCACCGAAAAGGCGCCGGGGGACAAGATCCCGATCTTCACGACCGGCTACGGGCGCTCGGAATCGGCCGACGGCGCGGTGTTCGGCTGGAACTTCCCGCTGCTGGGCACCTACTGGAGCGCGGCCGACATGCTGGTGCAGCACGTGAAGAAGAAGGGCAGCCTCAAGGGCAAGAAGATCGCGCTCGTCTACCACGATTCGCCGTACGGCAAGGAGCCCATCCGGGTCCTCGAGGAGCACGCGAAGAAGGAGGGCTTCGAGCTCATCAAGCTGCCGGTCACGCATCCCGGCGTGGAGCAGAAGGCCACCTGGCTGCAGATTCGACAGCAGCGTCCCGACTACGTGTTCCTGTGGGGATGGGGCGTCATGAACTCCACCGCGATCAAGGAGGCGATCGCCGTGTCGTATCCGCGCCTGCAGATCTATGGCGTGTGGTGGTCCTCGGCCGAGCCCGACGTGCAGCCGGCGGAAGCGGCGGCCAAGGGCTACAACGGCATCACGCTCGGGCATTCGAGCGAGCATGACCGGCCGGTGCACCAGGACATGATGAAGTACCTCTACGACAAGGGTAAGGGCACCTCCGCGAAGAAAGACGAGGTCGGCAGCGTGCTCTACAACCGCGGCATGATCTCCGCGATGCTCACGGTCGAGGCGATTCGCTCGGCGCAGGGAAAATACGGCAAGCGCGTGGTGACGGGCGAGGAGGTCCGCTGGGGTGCCGAGCACCTGAGTCTCGATGCGGCGCGCGTCAAGGCGCTGGGCATGGAGGGCATGGTGCAGCCGCTCAAGACCTCGTGCCGCGACCATGAGGGAGTTCGCAAGGGCCGCATCCACACCTGGGACGGCAGCCAATGGAGCTACACCTCCGACTGGTACGAGGCGGACAACAAGTTCCTGCGTCCTCTTGTGGAAAGCCAGGCCAAGGCCTACGCCGCCGAAAAGAAAATTCCCGAGCGCGATTGCACGAAGGAGATCTGAGGCGGCATGAGCGCCGTGGCGAAGCCGCTGCTCGAGGTGAACGGCATCGAGGTGATCTACAGCCATGTGATCCTCGTGCTGAAGGGCGTTTCGCTGGCGGTTCCCGAGGGGGGCGTCGTCGCCCTGCTCGGGGCCAATGGCGCCGGCAAGACGACCACGCTGAAAGCCATCTCCAACCTGCTGCACGCCGAACGCGGCGAAGTGACCAAGGGCGCGATCGAGTTTCACGGCGAGCGGGTCGATCGGCTCAACCCTTCCGAGCTCGTGAAGCGCGGCGTGATCCAGGTGATGGAGGGACGGCACTGCTTCGCGCATCTCACGGTCGACGAGAACCTGCTCACCGGCGCCTATACGCGCGGGGCCTCGAGGAGCGAGATTAAAGCCGACCTCGAGAAGGTGTATGAGTTTTTTCCGCGCCTGAAGCAGCGCCGGGGCTCGCTCGCGGGCTACACCTCCGGCGGCGAGCAGCAGATGACGGCGATCGGGCGCGCGTTGATGGCCCGCCCGCGCATGATCCTGCTCGACGAGCCCTCGATGGGGCTGGCACCTCGGATCGTCGAGGAGATCTTCGAGATCGTGCGCAGCCTGAACGTGACCGAGAAGGTGAGCTTCCTGCTGGCCGAGCAGAACACGATGGTGGCGTTGCGCTTCGCCGATTTCGGCTACATCCTCGAGAACGGCCGCGTGGTGCTCGAGGGCGCGGCGAAAGCGCTGTCGGATAACGAGGACGTGAAGGAGTTCTACCTCGGGATCTCGAGCGGCGGGCGGCAGAGCTTTCGCGAGACCAAGCACTACCGGCGCCGCAAGCGCTGGCTGGCGTAGACGCGAGAGGTGGGACGCGAGCCGCAAGATGCCGGATTTCTATGATGCGTTGGAGACGCTGGAGCCGGCGCAGCGCGAGGCGCAGCTGTTTTCACGGTTGCCGGCGCAGATCGCGCACGCCAAGGCGAACTCGGCTTTCTATCGCCGCGCATTCGAAGGCATCGATTCATCCTCGATCGCCGGCCGAGCGGCGCTCGCGAAGCTTCCCGTCACACGCAAGTCCGAGCTCCTCGAGGTACAGAAGGCGCAAAAGCCATTCGGCGGGCTGAACGCGACGCCGGCGGCGGGGCTCGCGCGCATCTTCATGTCGCCCGGGCCGATCTACGATCCCGAAGGGCGGGGTCCCGATTTCTGGCGCACCGCGCGCACGCTTCACGCGGCGGGCTTCCGGCCGGCCGACGTGGTGCTCAACTGTTTCTCATACCACCTCACGCCGGCGGGGAGCATGCTGGAGACCGGTCTTCAACACCTCGGCTGCGCGGTGATTCCGGGGGGCGTCGGCCAGACCGAGCTGCAGGCGCGCGCGATCGCCGACCTCGAGCCCTCGGGATATGTGGGAACGCCGTCGTTCCTGAAGATCATCCTCGAGAAATGCGACGAGCTGGCGCTGCCCTGCGGCTCGATCCGGCGCGCGCTCGTTTCCGGCGAGGCGTTCATGCCGGCGGTGCGCTCGTTCCTCGCCGCCCGGGGCGTCGAGGCCTTCCAGGCCTACGGCACCGCCGACCTGGGGATGATCGCGTACGAGACCGAAGCGCGCGAAGGGCTCGTGGTGAACGAGGGGCTCATCATCGAGATCGTGCGGCCGGGAACGGGCGACCCGGTGGTCGAGGGCGAAGTGGGCGAAGTGGTGGTGACGACGTTCAACGCCGACTACCCACTGGTGCGATTCGCCACCGGAGACCTCTCGGCGGTGCTGCCGGGCCGCAGCCCCTGCGGCCGCACCAATGTGCGCATCAAGGGCTGGATGGGTCGCGCCGACCAGACCACCAAGGTTCGCGGGATGTTCGTCCATCCGCACCAGGTGGCCGAGGTGCTGCGGCGCCACGGGCTCGCGCGCGGCAGGCTGGTGGTGGCCAACGACGCGGGCGAGGATCGAATGACGCTTCGCGTGGAGGGCGATGCGCCCGGCGACGCCACCCTCGCCGAAGCGATCGAAGGCACGCTGCGCGAGCTCATGAAGGTGCGCGGCGACGTGACTTTCGTTTCTCGTGGCAGCCTACCCAACGACGGCAAGGTGATCGAGGACGCGCGAGCCTATTCCTGACCCAAGTCAATTGGGCCGCCGGAGCCGCGTCGTTTATGATGCGGATTCGACGAACCCTCCACGGAAACCCCTTTCATGAAGATGCTCCTCCTCGCCGCCGTTGCCGCCTCGTTTATCGCGGCCGGGTGTGCCACTCCCCAGACCACGGCCTCAGCGACCGACGAGCGTGACGATGGCGACGTCGTCACGGGCAGCCGCATCAAGCGCAAGGACAACCCGCAGGGGACGAAGGTCATCATCCAGGACGACGCCTCGCGTTCGGAGATGTCGCGGGGCCAGGCGCAGCAAAACCCGAAGGGCGGCTAAAGGCGCTGCAACCACCCGCGGAAATCGCGCGGGAAACCAGGGCCGTTTTCCCCGGCGCGGCGGCCGGGTTTTCCGTTTCCGGCGCGGGCCCGGAGATTCCCTCGGCCGCGCCAAAAACAATAGTAAAGTCAAAAGACTACAAGCGATTCGGACGACTCCTGCGGAATCAATCCCAGGGGCTCCTGTCCATCGTTTGAAAACCCCCTTCGGTGGGCTATAATCATCGGCTTTTGACGGCGGCCAAAAAGGGATTTTTCCCCGGCCTCCGCCGAGCCTTCGCAGCGAGGATCAATGGCGAGCAAATCAAAGTCTCTGACCGAGGCGGAACTCATCAAGATGCCGAAGTCGGAATACATGAACCCGGCGCAGCTCAAGTTCTTCAAGGAGCGCCTGGTGGAGCTTCAGAACCAGCTTCGCGAGAATGCCGGGGCCACGACCGAGCACCTGCGTGAGCTGTCGTTTGCGCCCGATCCCGCCGACCGCGCCACCCTGGAAGAGGAGCACGCCCTGGAGCTACGCACCCGGGACCGCGAGCGCAAGCTGCTGAAGAAGATCGACGCCGCGCTCGCGCGGATCGAGGATGGCAGTTACGGATTTTGCGAAGAGACCGGCGAGCCGATCGGCATCCAGCGCCTTCTCGCACGCCCCACGGCGACCCTCACGATCGAAGCCCAGGAAAGACGCGAGCTCAAGCAGAAGCTCTACGGCGAGTAAGCCTACCGGCGCAGCACCCGCCGCAGCACGAGCGGGCGCGTCACGCCGCGCCGATTTCGCGCAGCCGCGTCTTCATGGCGCGCGCATCCAGCTTGTCCATGGGAGTGCTCAGGAACAATTCGATGCGGCGTTGTCGCAGACCGTGAAGACGTAATCGATCGGCGGGGCGCCGGGCGCGGCAAATTCATCCCATGCCTTGCTGCGTAATCCGCCGGTCGGCAGCCGCATGCTTTCGAGCGTCTCGATCGCGAGGGGACTCACGTCGCCGGTGGGATGGCTGCCCGCGGACTTCTAGCCGCAGCAGGCGGCTCGCGACCTGGATTCGGCGGAAGGCTCGCAGCACGCGCCCTTCTCATCCGCAGCGTTGGCGCCATCGAAGAAGGGCACTGTGCCGAGGCTGTGAAAAGACTCCCACGGCACGCCGGCGGGGTCGCTCACCCAGTATTTGTCGGATCGGGCATAACAGCACGAGACGTTCTGCTCCGCCACGACCCCGGAGTCGGCAGCTTGGAGTCGCGCATGCAGCTCGCCCAACTCCGCCGCATCGTCGACCTGAAAGCCGAGGTGGTTGATGCCACTGCCACCCCCACGCTGCGAGATGGCGAAATTGAGGCGCGGATCCTCAAGCATCCACTTCGCGTAGTCGGGCTTGACGACCGCGGGCTCGGCGCCGAACAGCGTCGAGTAGAAACGGATGCTCCGCTGAAGGTCGGGTACCGCTACATGCACGTGAAAGCGCTTCATGCCTTGCTCCTTTGCGCGTGTTTCTTCGTCGGACCGCACCCCGGCGCGCAGCCGTCGCGGGCGCAGCAATTTTCCGTCAGGAATCCGAGCAGGGCGTTCATGTGCCCGTAGTTCGCGGAATAGAAGATGTAGCGCCCGTCCTGGCGCGCGAGAACGAGCCCGGCGTTGGCGAGCTCCTTCAAGTGAAACGAGAGCGTGGCGGGCGCGGTCGGGATCGCGGCTCCGATCTCTCCGACCGAATGACCGGTGGGGCCCGCTTCCACCAGCAGGCGGTAAATCGCCAGCCGCGTTTCCTGCGAGAGGGCGGCGAGGGAGGCGAGGGCCTGTTTCGATTCCATAGTTCCATAATACTCGAACTATAGAATCGATGTCAAGCCCGGTCGGAACGCCTTTTATTTCGGCGTGGATTTCGGGGACTTCGGGCGCGAGGGGCGGGTCCTATAATGGACATGCCGACCCACAACCCGAACGAGGAGCCCAGCCGATGCGTGATCCGGACTTCATCAACTTCGAGCCCAGGACGCAATTCACTCGGCGTGATTTCGTCATGACCACTCTTGCCACCGGCTTTGCCGCCGCGGTCCAACCGGTTTCCGCGCAGACCCAGATCAGCACCGACACGCAGGGCCTCGAAGTCGCCGAGGTGAAGGTCCCCGTGAAGGACGGCCAGATGCCGGCGTACGTCGCCAAGCCCGCGAACCGGAAGAACCTCCCCGTGGTCCTCGTCGTGCAGGAGATCTTCGGCGTGCACGAGCACATCAAGGACGTGGCGCGGCGCTTCGCCAAGGCGGGCTACCTGGCGGTCGCTCCCGAGCTCTACGCGCGCCAGGGCGACGTGTCGAAGCTCACCAGCATGGACGACATCCGCCCGATCGTGGCCAAGGTGCCGGATGGGCAGGTGATGTCAGACCTCGACGCCGCGGCCGAGTGGGCAGCGAAGAACGGCGGGAACGCGAGGAAGCTTGCCGTCACGGGTTTTTGCTGGGGCGGGCGCATCGTCTGGCTTTACGCCGCGCACAACCCCAACCTCAAGGCGGGCGTGGCGTGGTATGGAGGCGTGGAAGGGGCGACCTCGGAGCTCAAGCCCAGGAATCCCATCGACCTGGCGAGCGAGATGAAGGCTCCCGTGCTGGGCCTCTACGGTGGGGCCGATGCCGGGATTCCCGTCGAAGGTGTGGAGCGCATGCGTGCCGCGCTCGCCAAGGCGGGCAAGGAAGCCGAGATCCATATCTATCCCGACAAGCCCCACGGCTTCCACGCGGACTATCGTCCTTCGTATCGCAAGGACGCCGCCGAAGACGGATGGAAACGCGCGCTCGACTGGTTCCGCAAGCACGGCGTCGCGTAGTTTCGTGACGGGCGAGCCGGCGCGGACGTGAAGGAGCAGGTGAGCGAGATCCGGCGCGACGTCTCGCTGCAGCTTCGCCGGGTCCTGGAGGACCGCAGCCTCACCACCGTCTTCCAGCCGATCTTCGGATTCCGCGAAGGCCGAGTGCTGGGCTTCGAGGCGCTGGTGCGCGGACCCGAGGGCTCGCTCATCCAGACGCCGGTGGAGCTCTTCGCCGCCGCCGCGGCCGACGGCGTGGCACTCGAGCTCAACATCATGTGCATCAGCGAGATCCTGCGCGCGTTCGCCCAGCGCAGGCTCGAGGGCAGCCTCTTCCTCAACGTCTCGCCGCAGCTGATCCTGCAGCGCGGCTTCGATCGCGCGCGCGCCGAGGATTTCCTCGCCGAGCTGGCCCTTTCGCCCGAACGCGTGGTGATCGAGCTCACCGAGGACTATCCCACCGTCGACTTCCGCCTCGTGCACGAGGCCCTGATGATGTATCGCTCGATGGGCTTTCGCGTGGCCATCGATGACCTGGGCGAGGGCTTCGCGAGCCTGCGGCTGTGGTCGGAGTTGCGGCCCGAGTTCGTGAAGGCCGACAAGCATTTCGTCACGGGGCTCGCCGACGACCCGGTGAAGATGCAGTTCCTGCGCGCGATCCAGCATATCGCCGAGAATTCGGGATCGCAGGTGATCGCCGAGGGCATCGAGGACGCGGCCGACTTCAGGGTGGTCAAGGACATCGGCATCGCGTGCGGGCAGGGCTGGTTCATCGGCCGTCCCGCCGAATCGCCCAACACGAAACTCCCGGCCGAAGCCGAGCTCGCCAACGCCGATGCGCGCCTGCCCGTGATGCCTGCGCCCCGGCTGCGCGCCGGCTCCGAGCCCACCGCCCACGATTTCGTGCGCGAGGTCGAGCCCGTGGCGCCCGGCGACAGCATCGCCTCCGTGCTGCGGCGGTTCGCCGACAAGCCCGCCGTCACCGCGATTCCCGTGATCGGTCCCGCCGGCTTCGAGGGCCTGGTGTCGCGCACGCAGCTCGAGCTCGTCGCGGCGAGCCCCGATGCCGCACGCCTTCTCTCGCGCCCCTGCGTGGAGCTGGCGGACAACGCGCCCATCAAGGTAGAGCCGGGCCTCGACCTGTCCAGCCTCACGGCCCTCCTGGTCGAATCCGATTCGCGCCGGCTCGCCGATGGTTTCGTCATTCTCTCGCAGGGGCGCTATATCGGAATGGGCACCAGCAACGACGTGATGCGCTCGTTGCAGAGCTCGCGCGTGCTCGCCGCGCGCTATACCAATCCGCTCACGCTCCTGCCCGGGCAGGTGCCGATCAACGAGCATCTCGAGCGCCTCCTTGCGCGCAAGGTGCCGTTCACCGCGTGGTTCGTCGAAGTCGATCAGATGCGCGGGGTGAACGATTGCGTGGGTTTCGCGCAGGGCGATGCGCTGATCCACTCGGTGGCACGGCTGCTGGAAAGCGAATGCGCGCACGGCGTCGACTTCGCGGGGCACGTCACGGGAAGCCGCTTCGTCGCGCTCATGCAGAGCGAGGACTGGATCACGCGCGCCGAGCGGCTGGTCGCGAATTTCCCCGCAGCGATGGCGCCGCACATTCCCGCCGAAGCGCTCGAGCGCGGCTACTTCACCGCGAGGTCGCGCGACGGCCGCGAAGGCGTGCGGCCGGTGCCCAGGCTCGTGATCGGAATCCTCCCGGTGCTGCCGGGCGTTTTCGAATCGCGTCACGAGGTTGTGGCGGTGGCCAAGAGGGCCGCGGAAAAGGCGCAGGCGCAAACGGGAACCGCGATCTACGTCGACCACCACCACGCCAACGCCTACCCGCAGTCGCTACTGTTCGGCCAGTAGCCGCGCGCGCCGCCACACCTGCCAGCGCTCCTTGCCGGCGAAAACCGCAATCGAGTCCGGCACCGCCTCATCCACGACGCGCTCGAACGCCGGCGCGAGGAGCGCGTCGAGCTCGGCCTGCGAAAGCAGCGCAAAAGGCGGCCCGCGCTCGCCCGCGTCGAAGAAAAAGAATCCGGCCAGCAATCCCCCGGGGCGCACGAGCTCGCCCACGCGGCGCGCCCAATCGCTCCACATCCGCCGTGGCAGCGCGCACAGGAACGCGCGCTCGTAGACGACATCGAAGGGCGCTTGCGCGATGGGCGCGAAGAAGTCGGCCTGCGCCACGCGATCGCCGTAGGCACCGAGGACCAGGCGCGCGGCCGCGATCGCCTCGCAACTGAAATCGATGCCGAGGACCTCCCAGCCGCTCTCGGCGAAGCAGCGCACGTCCCACGCGCTCCCGCAGCCCGGAACGAGCACGCGCCGCGACCCTTGCGCCGCGCGGGCGAGCTCGCGCAGCTGCAGCGCAACCTTGCCGGCGTCCCACGGCGCGAAATTCGCTCCGTAGCGCAGGTCCCAGAACCCGGGCTCGCCGGGATCGCGTTTGGGAAATGTCGGCGCGCTCATGCGGCAAATGGTAGCGCCGAACCGCTATACTGCGGCGCACTCTCGCAATTGCGAAAATGAATCGCCTTCTCCTCGGCGCCGCCCTCCTGCTGGCGGCCTGCACTTCCGGTACCGAACCTGCGCGTCCCGCGATCACGCTGGCGACCTGCCGCCTGCCGGGCCTGGAGAGTCCCGCGCGCTGCGGGACGCTCGAAGTCTGGGAGGACCGCGAAAGCCGCAGCGGGCGCAAGATCGCGCTCAACATCGCGATCATCCCGGCGCGCGCGAGGGCGCACGAGAGCGACCCGGTCGTGGTGCTCGCCGGCGGGCCCGGGCAGGGCGCGGTCTCGCTCGCCTCGCAGGTGATGCCGCTCTTCGCCCGGCTCAACGATGCGCGCGACGTCCTGCTGGTCGACCAACGTGGCACCGGCAGCTCCAACCCCCTCGATTGCGACGAGGAGGAAGAGCCGCAGGCGTTGCAGTCGCTCTTCGAGGAGACGCTTCCCGAGCGGATGCTGGCGAAATGCCTGGAGAAGCTCGACGCCGACCCGCGCCAGTACGTGACCTCGAGCGCCCGCCACGATGAAGCTGCCGCTGTCGTTCGTGGCCGACGGCGACGCGGCGCTCGCGCGATTGATCGAGGCGTGCGAGGCCGAGGCGAGGTGCCGCAAGGTCTATCCGAACCTGCGCGCGACCATCGCCGCGGTGCGCGGCCAACTCTCGAAGCGCCCGGTGAACGTCGCCATCAACGATCCGCGCACCGGCGACCGCGAGACGATCAAGGTGAACGAGAACATCTTTCTCTCGGGGCTGTTTCGCCCGCTCTACGTGGCGGAGCTCGCGAGCCTGCTGCCTTTCGGCATCTCCGCGGCCGCGGCGGGCGACTTCAATCCGCTGCTGGCGCAGAACCTGGAGTTCGCCGACGACGTGGCGGAGAACCTGTCCATCGGCATGCACCTTTCGGTCGTTTGCGCCGAGGACATCCCGCGCATCACGGCGGCGGATCTCGCGTCGCTCTCGGGATCGTTCTTCGGGCGCTCTCTTGTGGACGAGTTCGTGCGCGCGTGCAAGGACTGGCCGCGCGGGAACGTTCCCGCGGATTTCTACGAGCCGGTGCGCTCCGCGGTGCCCGCGCTCATCCTTTCCGGAGGGATTGATCCCGCCACACCCCCGCGTCACGGCGACCAGGTTGCCGCCACGCTAACTAACGCGCGCCATCTCATCGCCCCGCAACTGGGGCACGGCGTGAGCCTGCACGGCTGCGCCCCACGACTGGTCGACGCGTTCATCCGCAAGGGAAGCGCGCAAGGCCTCGACGGCAAGTGCCTCGAGCGCATCCCGCGCCCGTTGTTCGTGCTGCCGCTCGGAGCTCAGCAATGACCGAAGCGGGCGAATGATCGAGGTCCGGGACCTGGCGAAGCGCTTCGGAGATCGTGGTCGCGAAGCGCCGGCCGGATTCCGTGGTCGCGAAGCGCCGGCAGGATTCCGTGGTCGCGAAGCGCCGGCAGGATTCCGTGGTCGCGAAGCGCCGGCAGGATTCATTGATGCGGTGCGCCACGTCACCTTCACCGCGCCCGACGGCGCGATCACCGGGCTCCTCGGCCCCAACGGCGCGGGCAAGACCACGACGTTGCGGATGATCTCCACGCTCGTCACGCCCACGCACGGCACGGCGAAGGTGGACGGCCTCGACTGCGCGGCCGACTCGCTCGCGGTGAAGGCGCGCATCGGCGTGCTGTCGGATGCGCGCGGCCTGTATGCGCGGCTTACGGCGCGCGAGAACATCGCGTACTACGGGGCGTTGCGCGGCCTGGAGAGCGCGGCGGTGAATGCCGCCATCGAACGGCTCGCCGAGCTCCTCGAGCTCACGCCGATGCTCGACCGCCGCACCGACGGGTTTTCGCAGGGCGAACGCATGAAGGTGGCGATCGCCCGCACGCTCGTCCACGACCCGCCCAACGTGATGCTCGACGAGCCGAGCAACGGGCTGGACGTCATGACCACACGCAATCTTCGCGAGGTGATCCGGCGCCTGCGGGACGCGGGAAAATGCGTGCTGTTCTCCAGCCACGTGATGCAGGAGGTCTCGGCGCTTTGCGACGAGATCGTGATCGTCGCGAAGGGCTCGGTCGTGGCGCACGGAACCTCGGCGGACCTCCTCGCGGCGAGCGGCCGCGACAACCTCGAGGACGCCTTCGTGCACCTTGCGGGCGAGGGCTCCGGCGCATGAAGCGCCTGCCGATGGTCACCGTTTTCCTGAAGGAGGTGCGGGACAGCCTGCGCGATCGCCGCACGGCGCTCATGGTGTTCGTCGCCTCGGTGCTCACCGGGCCGGTGACGCTGGTGCTGGTGGCGCAGTACATCTCGGGCATCGAGGAGAAATCCGCCATGCTCAATGGCGCCCAAGGACTACGAGGCGCGCATCCGCGAGGGCCGGCTCGACGCGGTCATCGTGGTGCCGGAGGATTTCGACGAGCGGCTATCCTCGGGCGACACGGTGAAGGTCGAGATCGTCTACGACGACTCGCGCACCGAGTCGAGCCCCGCCATCCGCCAGGCCGAGCGTTTTCTGCGAGCGTTCAACCGCGAGACCGGGACATTGCGCATGGTGGCGCGCGGCGTGAGCCCCGACCTGGCCGAGCCGGTCAAAGTCGAGCACGTGAGCACCGCCACCGCGCGCCAGAAGGGCGCTTTCATCCTTTTCCTCATCCCGATGTTCGCGATCCTCTCGCCGCTGCTGGGCGGCATGACGATCGCGATCGACTCGACCGCCGGGGAGCGCGAGCGCGGCTCCCTCGAGCCGCTGCTCGCGACACCGGTGCCGGTCGGGCAGCTCGTGGCCGGCAAGTGGCTCGCCGCCTGGAGCTTCGCCACCGGCGTGGCGGTGCTCACCCTGGGCGGCTTCGTGATCGCCGCCTCCCTTTACGCGCAGAAGCGGCTCGCGGCGTTGATGACGTTCGGTCTTCCGGAGCTAGCGCAGTTCGTGGCGATGGTGATCCCGTTCGCGGCGATGACCTCGGCGCTGCAGATGCTGATCTGCACCTACGGGCGCACCTACCGCGAGGCGCAGACCTACGTGAGCTACCTCGCGACCGTGGTCTCGTTCGTGCCGATCGTGGTGCTCTTCTCGGGCCTCAAGGATGCGCTCTGGCAGCTCGCGGTTCCGGTCCTCGCGCAGCAGATGGTGCTCTCGCGGGTGGTGCGCGGCGACATCCTCTCGCTCGCCGACTACTTCGTTCCCGCCGCCGCGGCGCTCATCGTGGCCGCATTCTGCGTTGCCGGCATCACGCGGCTGCTGCGCGATGAGCGCATCGTCTTCGGCCGCTCCTAGGAATACGGTCGGCGAGATGCGCGAACCGCGCGTTGTGCCTGTTACCCTTTTGCCATGCCCGACATGATTCCGATTTTCGCTGCCGGCGGACCGCTCGACACGGCGGTGGCGGGATTTCGCCATCGTCCGCAGCAAGTGGAGTTCGCGCAGGCGGTCCTCGAGGCGATCGAGGGGAGCGGCGTGCTCATAGCCGAGGCCGGCACCGGGACCGGGAAGACCTTCGCCTACCTCGTTCCGGCGCTTCTCGCCGGCGGGCGCGTGATCGTGTCCACCGGCACCAAGACGCTGCAGGACCAGCTCTTCCATCGCGACCTGCCGCGCGTGCGCCAGGCGCTCGGGGCGGCGGGGGACGTGGCGCTGCTCAAGGGCCGCGGCAACTACCTCTGCCTCCACCATCTCGAGATCGCCGCCCGCCAGGGAACCTTCGCCGCGCGCGAGGATGCGCTGCATCTGCAGAAGATCCGCCGCTTCGCCGCCACCACGATGAGCGGCGACAAGGGCGATTGCGCCGATGTCCCCGAGACCTCGCCCGCCTGGGCGCAGGCCACCTCGACGCGCGAGAACTGCCTCGGCTCGGCTTGCGCGCACTACCAGGATTGCTTCGTGATGAAGGCGAGGAAGCGGGCCGCGGAGGCCGACGTGATCGTCGTGAACCACCACCTTTTCTTCGCCGACGTGGTGCTGCGCGACGAAGGCGCGGCGGACCTGCTGCCGGCCGCCAACACCGTCATCTTCGACGAGGCGCACCACCTTCCGGACCTCGCGCGCCTCTTCTTCGGCCAGTCGCTTTCCACCACGCAGCTGCTCGAGCTCGCCCGCGACGTGCGGCTCGCCGAGGCGCAGCACGCGCGCGAGAGCACTGTACTGGGCGACGCGGCGCTCGCCATCGAGAAAGCCGCGCGCGAAGTGCGCCTCGCGCTCGGCCCCGCGCTCGGGCGCACGCCCTTGAACGCCATCAAGGAACGCAAGGCTTTCGATCGCGCGCTCGACGCACTCGCCACCGATCTCGCCGCGCTCGCCGGAAAGTTGCGTGCGCAGGAGGAACGCGCCGAGGAGATCCGCAACTGCCGCGTCCGCGCCGACGAGCTCTCCGCGCGGATTTCAGAATGGCGCGAGGCCGACGCGCGCCCGCGCGAGGACGCCTATGGCGAGACGGCCGCGCCCGATGTCGTGCGCTGGGTCGAGGCGTACGCGCAATCGGCGATGCTCTACGTGACCCCTCTGGACGTGGCGCGCATCTTCCGCGCACAGATGGAAGGCGGCGAGCGCGCCTGGATCTTTACCTCGGCCACGCTCTCGGTGAACGGCGACTTTTCCCATTTCCAGGGCGAGATGGGCCTGGCCGAGGCCCGCACGCGGACGTGGGCGAGTCCGTACGATTTCGCCAACCAGGCGCTGCTCTATGTTCCCGAGGGATTGCCGGATCCCAACTCCGAGGGCTACGTCGAGGCGGTCATCGAGGCCGCGTGGCCGGTGGTGCGGGCGAGCGGCGGCCACGCCTTCCTGCTTTTCACGAGCCTGCGCGCCATGGACCGCGGCTACGACCTCCTCGCCGCGAAGCTCGCCTCGGAGCGGCTGGACTGGCCGCTGCTGTTGCAGGGAAGCGGGGCGAAGAACGACCTTCTCGAGCGCTTTCGGCGCTCTCCCAACGCGATCCTGGTGGGATCGCAGTCGTTCTGGGAGGGCGTGGACGTGAAGGGCGAGCAGCTCTCGGTGGTGGTGATCGACCGCCTGCCGTTCAACCCGCCGGACGATCCGGTGCTCGCTGCGTGCATCGAGCGCATCAATCGCGCGGGGGGCAACGCCTTCATGGACTACCAGCTGCCACGCGCGGTGATCGCGCTCAAGCAGGGGGCCGGGCGGCTGCTGCGCGACGAGACGGACCGCGGGGCGCTCGTAATCTGCGACCCGCGTCTCGTGGACAAGCCCTATGGCAAGCGAATCTGGCGCGCCCTGCCGCCTTTTCGCCGCACCCGCCTCATCGCCGATGTCGAGGCGTTCTTCGGCGCGCCGCGAAGCGCTTCAAAGAGCGCGGCTACTGCGACGGCGTCAAAAACTTCCATCCCTCGGGGCAGGTTGTGACCTTCGGGAAGTACGCTCTCGCCGATTCGCAGTAGTTCATGTACAGCGGCCCCTGGCGCAGAGTGCCCTCGACGCGCGGGGGAAGCTCGGTCGTCGGCGCCGGATCCATCATCACGCCGTCGGGGTACGACGCGGGATACCCCTCGATCACGTCACGGTAGATGACCGTGCGCGGGTAGTAATAGTCGTAGGGGTAGCCCCAGTACCATGAGGGCCACAACAGCGGGGCCCCGATGAAGACCCCGAAGCGGGGTCCGTAGAAGTGGCTGCGATAGCCACCCCAGCGGCCGCCGCCGCTCCAGTGGCCGCCCACCGGGCGCGCGCCGCTCCATGAATGGCCTCCGGAGCGCCAGGTTCCAGCGGCCTGGGCATCGGCCGCGGTGGCCAGCCCCGTGGCGGCGATCGCCGCCGCCACCAGCGATTTGATCGCTCTCATTTCAGGCTCCTTGGTTGCCGTCCTATCGGACATCTTCAGCATATCGCAAGCGCCGTCGCGCGCGTGAAAAGCACGCACGACAACAGGGGCAACGCAGGCCCCTGTGGTTCGGATGACACACCGAGGGAAAAAGTTTCAGCTCTTCTGGCGGAAGCGCGCCAGCTCGGCCTTGAGCCAGGCGGCGCTCGGCACGGCGTCGGAGCCCGGGCATTGGACGAGGTAGTCCTGGCCGCTGAAGCTGCTCTTGCTGGCGGCGTTCTCGATGAACGATTCGGCCGAGTCGATCTTGCCGCGCTCCTTCAGCCACTCGAACTTCGTGTTCACGTGGCTGCGCGCCATGACCATGTCGTGCCAGCTGCCGTTGCGGTTGAACCTGCAGTTCGACTTCCCGATGTAGTCGAAAAGGTGGTCGATCTCCGCTTGCGTGCGCTCGGGAACGCCGGGAACGACGGGCTGGGCGGCAACGGCGAGGGGGAGGGCCATGAGAAATGCGGCAAGGAGCTTTTTCATCGAAGGGGCGAAGTTCCAGATGGGTGACATTGAGCAAGATTGGACCAGAAGGGTCTCAAATCAATCGCGCAGGCCGATTGCCGCTGTAACGCCTTGAGGCTGGATTTCGGGGGTGAACACGCTTTTCTTACGGCTGTAATCAAGCGATCGGCAGGGTGACGCGGGCCTCGAGGCCGCCGCCGTCGCGCGCCGCAAGGTCGAGGCGACCGCCATGCAGGCGGGCGACGCGGTTGGCGATGGCGAGTCCGAGCCCGGCCCCGGAGGAGCCGCTGCGCGCCTCGTCGCGCCGCGTGAACGGCTCCTTCAGCCGCTCCACGATCGCCGCGGGAATCCCGGGTCCGCGGTCGAGCACGGAAAGGATGGCGTGGTGGTCGTCGGTGCGGGTTCGCAGCAGCACTTCGCCGCCGGCGTGGCGCGCCGCATTGGCGAGCAGGTTGTCCACGACCCGCTGCATCGCCAGGGGCCGCAGCATGAGCAGCGGCAGCTCGGAGAGCTCGCAACGCACCTGCACCCCGGCGCGCGCGGCCCTCTCGGCGCAGCCGCGCGCGAGCTCCGAAAGGTTCACGGCCGAGAGGGGCTCGGCGGCTTCGCTGCGCGTGAAGTCGATGAACTGGTCGATGATCGCATTCATGTCGGCGACGTCTTCGATCATCGCGCGCTGCGTGGCCGGATCGACCTTCCCGTCGAGCATCTCGACTTCCAGGCGCAGCCGCGACAGCGGCGTGCGCAGGTCGTGGGAGACGCCGGCGAGGAACGTCGAGCGTTCGCGCTGGCTCTTTTGCAGGTCGTCCTTCATCTGGTTGAAGGCGCGCGCGACCGCCCGGATCTCGGAGGGGCCGGATTCGGAGACCGGCGGCGGCTCGCCGCCCCGGCCGAGCTTGCCGGCCGCGGCCGCGAGCTCCGAGAGCGGGCGGTTCAGCTTCCAGACGATGAAGAACGTCGCGAGGATCGCGATGAAAAGGCCGACAACGCCCCAGACGAGAAGCGCGGAAACGGGATCGCGGTCGACGCGCGTGCGCGGAAACGCGATCCAGAAATCGCGCTCGCCCGCGGGCAGGCGCACCAGCAGGAGCTGGGGCCGCGCCTCGACCGGATTCGCGCCGGGATTGCGCTCGCGCACGTAGACGTCGGCCTCGGGGCCGAAGATCTCGCGAATGCGCTCGCGGAAGACGCGCAGCGGCGGCACGTCGGGGGCGGGGTGCATGCGCTCGGTGCTGCGCACGGGCACGATGCGGATGCCTTCCTTCTCCGCGATGCGGCCGATGAATTCCTGCTGCTGCTGCGGGCTCATCGTGCGTAGCGCGGCGCTGATCGTCTTCAAATGGCCGACGAACTGCCCGACGCCCAGGGCGGCGCGCGGCTTGGTCACTTGCTCGTTCAGCAGCCAAAGGGCGACGGCCTGCGACACGACCAACGCGGCCACCAGCACGATCAAGGTGCGCCACAACAGCGAGGCGGGGAAGAGCCTCACTTCTGCGCCAGGCCGTCGGGGATGAAAACGTAGCCGAAGCCCCAGATGGTCTGGATGAAGCGCGGCTGCTGCGGATCGTCGCCGAGGAGCCTGCGCAGCCGCGACACCTGGACGTCGATCGAACGGTCGAAGCTTTCGTGTTCGCGGCCGCGCGCGAGGTCCATCAGCTTGTCGCGCGACATCGGCTCGCGGGGATGCAGCGCCAGCGCCTTGAGCAGCGCGAATTCTCCCGTGGTCAGCGGGACCGGATCGCCGTCGCGGGTGAGGGCGCGGCTGGCGAGATGCAGCTCGAAGGGCCCGAACTCGACCACGCGCGGCTCGGCGCTGGGCGCGCCGGGCGTGGGCGCCGGCGCCTGGCGGCGCAGCACGGCGTGGATGCGCGCCACGAGCTCGCGCGGGTTAAAGGGCTTCGCGAGGTAGTCGTCGGCGCCCATCTCCAGGCCCACGATGCGATCGACATCGTCGCCCTTGGCGGTCAGCATGATGATCGGCACGGTGCTGCGCTCGGCGCGCAGCCGCCTGCAGATGGCGAGCCCGTCCTCGCCGGGCAACATGAGGTCGAGCACCATCAGGTCGTAGCGCACGCGCCCCTGCTGCCGTTCCATCGCGGCGGCATCCTGCACGGTATCAACGGCGAAACCTTGCTCCGTGAGATAGCGCTTGAGAAGGTCGCGCAGCCGCAGGTCGTCGTCGACGACCAGGATTTTCTGGCGTTGTTGCATGCGAGCCATCGTAGCCGGAGGGTCTCCCGATCCCGATTCGAGTTGTAAGCAGATGTTAACAACGCTCCTGGCAGGCCCGGCCGCTTACATCCGGTTACCACTCGAGTTGGTCCATTAACGCCTTGGCCCGTTATTCCGCATACGCTCGGGTCACTTCCGGGCGCCCTTCACCCGATAGAAAGGATGTACTCATGAAACACCTCGCAATCCTTACTGCCGTGGCCCTCGGCTCCGCGGCGCTCATCGCCATCGCCGCCCCCGAGGGGCGAGAGGCGCGTGGCGCGCTGCAGGATCGCATCAAGCAGGCCGACACCAACGGCGACGGGATGCTGAGCCGCTCCGAAGCCGCGGCCCTTCCGCGCATCCTCAAGCACTTCGACGAGATCGACACCAACCACGACAACCAGATCACCGCCGAGGAGCTGCGCGCCTTCCATGACAAGATGCGCGCCGCGCACGAGAAGCAGCGTGACGAGCATTGGAAGAAGCTCGACACGAACGGCGACGGCAAGATCAGCCGGGACGAAGCCAAGGCCTCCCCGCGGCTGGCCGAGCATTTCGACCAGATCGACACCAACAAGGACGGCTTCATCACGCCGGACGAGCTGAAGGCGGCGCACGAGAAAATGCGCGGCCCCAGGTAACGCACGTGGCCTGCGCCGGCGCACTTTGAATCTCCCGCCGGCGCAGGTTTTTTTTACGCTGTGGCACGCTTTCCCTCATCCATGAGAGTCCTCCTCGCCGCCGCGTCTTTCCTTCTGTGCGCCGCCGCGCATGCCGCGGCGATCGGCTATGACGGCGCGCGCCACCTCCTGAACCGCGCCGGTTTCGGCGCCTCCGACTCCGAGGTGGTCGAGCTCGCCGCGCTCGACCGCGCGCAGGCCGTCGAGCGGCTGCTCGCCGGGACGCGGCGCGAGGCCTCGCTCGAGCCGCCCGCGTTCGTGAACGCGCCCTTCGAGCCTTATTACCGGCTGCGCGAGATGAGCCAGGAAGAGCGCATGGCCGCGCAACGCAAGCTCCTGGAGCAGGGGTTCGAGCTGCGCGCCTGGTGGCTGCGCGAAATGCTGCTAACGCCCAGCCCGCTCACCGAGCGCATGACCCTCTTCTGGCACAGCCATTTCGCCACCAGCCAGCAAAAGGTGCGGCTCGCCTCGCTCATGTATCGGCAGAACGCGCTCTTCCGGCGCGAGGCCCTCGGCAATTTCGCCACGCTCCTGCACGCGGTCGCGAAGGATCCGGCGATGCTCGTGTACCTGGACAACGCCGGCAGCCGCAAGCAGGCGCCCAACGAGAACTTCGCGCGCGAGGTGATGGAGCTCTTCACCCTGGGAGAGGGCCACTACGGCGAGCACGATGTGAAGGAGGCGGCGCGCGCCTTCACCGGATGGAGCCTCGACCGCGAGTCGGGCGAGTTCGTCTACCGGCGCATCTGGCACGACTACGGGGAGAAGACGATCCTCGGAAAATCGGGTCGCTTCGACGGCGACGAGGCCCTCGACATCCTCCTCGCGCGCCCCGAAACCGCGGAGTTCATCGCGACGAAGCTATGGCGCGAGCTGGTGTCCCCGCATCCCGAAGCGCGCGAGATCGCGCGGTGGGCCGCCGTGTTTCGCGACTCTCGCTACGAAGTGAAGCCGCTGCTGCGCGCCGCGCTCAACTCCGATGCCTTCTGGGCGCCGGAGAATCGCGCGACCCTCATCAAGTCGCCGGTCGAGCTGGTCGTGGGAACGATGCGCACTCTCGGCATCCATCCCTTCGACCTGCGTCCCGCGGTGTTCGCGTGCGCGGCGCTCGGACAGAACCCGTTCTCGCCGCCCAACGTGAAAGGCTGGCCCGGCGGCCAGGCGTGGATCGACTCCGCGACGTTGCTCGGGCGCAAGCAGTGGCTCGAGCGCGTCTTCCGCGGCTCCGGCCCGATGACAATGGCGATGGCCGACGCGCCGGAGCGCGGCGAAGCGGCCAAGGGAATCGGCCTGGAGCAGCGCTACCGCCGTATGCTGGAGCGCGGCATGGCGGGCTACGGCTTCGATGCAGAGCGCTTCGCGGCGTCCGTGGCCCCGACACGCGACCGCCCGGAGCGTATCGAGCGCCTGCTACTCGCCACTTCCGCCGTGAACCGCCCCGATGCCGGGCTCGAAGAGCCCGCGCGCGTGCGTTCGCTCGTCTCCGATGCGGCATACCAGCTGAAATGACCATGGACCGCAGGGCGTTCCTCAAACTCGCCTCGGCCGTGCCCTTCGCCGGCGTGTACCGCCTCGCGCATGCTGCAGCCGTGCCCGAGGCTCGCAAGCTCCTCGTCCTCATCGAGCTGCGCGGCGGAAACGACGGCCTGAACACCGTGATCCCTTACGACGATCCGCAATACGCGCGGCTGCGTCCGCGCCTGGCGATCGCGCGCGACCAAGTGGTGCAGCTCACCGAGCGCGCGGGCCTGCATCCTTCGCTCGAGAAGCTGCGCGCTCTCTGGGATGCGCGGGAGCTCGCCGTCGTGCAGGGCGTGGGTTATCCGCAGCCCAACCTCTCCCATTTCCGGTCGATCGAGATCTGGGACACGGCGTCCAAGAGCGACGAGTACCTCGACACGGGTTGGCTCGCGCGCGCCTTCGCGATTTCGCCGTCCCCGTCCACCTTTGCCGCCGACGGCGTCGTCGTGGGACCCGGCGCCATGGGGCCGCTCTCCGGCGGCTCGGTGCGCGCGATCGCGTTGAGCAACCCGGAACAGTTTCTGCGCAACACGCGCCTTGCCAGGGCCGGGGGGGCATCGAGCAACCCGGCGCTCGCGCACATCCTGCGCATCGAGCGCGACGTGGTGTTGTCGGCCGAGCGCCTGCACGCGGGACGGAAGTTCGCCACCGAGTTTCCCGCGGGGGCCTTCGGAGACGCAGTCAACACGGCTGCGCAACTTGCTGCGAACGAAGCGGGCATCGCGGTCGTACGGCTTTCGCTGGGAAGCTTCGACACGCACGCGAACCAGCAAGGCACGCACGCCAACCTGCTGCGCCAGCTGGGAGACGGGCTCGCCGCGCTCCGCGAAGCCTTCGTCGAAGTGGATCGGTGGCGCTCGACCGTGGTCGCCACCTACGCCGAGTTCGGCCGCCGGCCGCGCGAGAACCAGAGCGGCGGCACCGACCACGGCGCTTCCAGCACGCATTTCGTCCTGGGAGGCGCGGTCAAGGGCGGCCTCTACGGCGCGCCTCCCGCCCTCGATCGCCTCGACGGCAACGGCAACCTGCCTTTCGCAGTTGATTTCCGCGCCTACTACGCGAGCTTCCTCGAACGATGGTGGGGAATCGATTCGGCGCCCGTGATGGGGTCGAAGTTCAAGCCGCTCGACTTCATATAAATGACTTTAATAATGTGTTATAAATAGCTGTACTATAATCATAAATTAGCGCATCCATCCGCTCTGCCCTGGGTTATAATGCGGTCAATTCCAATGGCCGCCCGAAGTGAACCTCCTAGCGGTAGAAACCTCAACCGAGCTGTGTTCCGTCGCGCTGCTGCGCGGCGACGAGCTCTTCGTCGAAGAGGCGCTCACGGAGAACCGCCATTCGGAGCTGGTGGTGCCCATGATCCGCAAGGTCCTCGAGCGCTCGCATCTCGCCGCCGCCAGCATGGATGCCTTCGCCTTCGGCCAGGGCCCGGGGTCCTTCACCGGCATTCGCATCGCCTGCGGCCTCGTGCAGGGCCTGGCATTCGCCGCGCGGCGCCCGGTCGTCCCGGTGCCCTCTCTGCTGGCGCTCGCGGAGCAATCGAACGAGGCGCGGGTCATTGCCGCGTTCGACGCGCGCATGGGCGAGGCTTATCTCGCCGCTTACGCGCGCAGCGGAGAGGGTTGGGACGAGATCATCGCCCCGCGCCTCGCCGACGCGGCCTCGCTTCCGGCGCTGCCGGGTCGCCGCTGGACGGCGACGGGAAGCGGTTTCGATCGCCATGCATGGCTGCGGGAAGCCTACCGCGAGGCGGTCGAGATGCGCCTGGAGGGTGACTTGCCGCGCGCCGGCGCGGTGGCGCGCCTCGCCAAGCGCCGCTTCGCGCGCGGCGCGGCCATCGCCGCCGAGCACGCGGCGCCTCTATACTTGCGCGAGAAGGTCGCCCTCACGACCGACGAAAGGCAGAAGGCCAAGCGGTGAGCGCGGTACCGATTCCGCAGATCCACTATCGCCGGATGCGCGCGGCGGACCTGTCCGAGGTCGCCTTCCTCGAGAAGTCGCTCTACGCCTTCCCCTGGAGCCTCGGCAACTTCCGCGACTCGGTGAATGCCGGCTACGACTGCTGGACAGTGACGCACGGCGAGGGGGTGATCGGCTACGCGATCCTCATGGTCGCGCTCGACGAGGCGCACCTGCTCAACATTGCGGTGGCCGCGGAATGGCAGAGCCAGGGCATCGGCCGCGATTTCCTGAGCCACATGATCGGCGTGGCGCGCGCGGCCACCTGCCAGATCGTGTACCTGGAGGTGCGCCCCTCGAATCTCGCCGCGCGCCACCTCTATCGCAAGATGGGCTTCCAGCAGATCGCGATTCGGCCGGAGTACTACCCCGCGGCGTCGGGACGCGAGGACGCTCTCTTCCTCGGCCTGGCCTTGTGAAGGACGACAGGTCGCTCCAGGAGCTCGAGCTCCTCGTCGTCGCCCGTCTTTATGGCCTGGCCGAGGCGCGAGGCGTGGTTGCGAAGCACCTGCAGGATCAGACGCTGCACGAGACGCAAGAAGTCGCAAGTGTCGAAGAGCAACCCCGGACCGACGCACTGCACCCTCTCGCGTCTCGCGCCTCGCGCCTCGTGCCTTCAATGAACTGGGACGAGCTGCGCGAAACCGTGCGCACCTGCCAGCTCTGCGGGCTGTGCAAGCAACGCAAGCAAGCCGTGTTCGGCGTCGGTCATGAATCGGCGCCGTGGTTGTTCATCGGCGAAGGGCCGGGCGCGGACGAGGACGAGCAGGGCGAGCCCTTTGTCGGTCAGGCGGGCCGGCTCCTCGACAGCATGCTCGCGGCGGTCGGAATCCAGCGCGGGCGCGAGGCCTACATCGCCAACGTCGTGAAATGCCGGCCGCCGGGCAATCGCACGCCCACGCCGCAGGAAGCCGCCGCGTGCGCGCCCTACCTCGACCGGCAAATCGAGCTCATCAAGCCCAGGCTCATCGTCGCCCTCGGCAAGACGGCGGCAACGCGCCTGCTCGACACCGAAGCGAGCCTCGCGAGCCTGCGGGGCAGGGTGCATCGCTACAAGGGCACGCCGCTCGTCGTCACTTATCACCCGGCCTACCTGTTGCGCAGCCTGCCGGAGAAAGCCAAGGCGTGGGAAGACCTCGTCTTCGCGCGCCGCGTGCTGCGCGAGTCGGCGTGAGGCGCGCCACCCCGCGGCTTGAAACAGGCCTTCGCCGCCCCCATCATTCGCGCTGACCCGATCGCGGGCCGCTTCCAGGAGAAGAGATAATGCGCAAGCTTTTGTGGGCCGTGGCGGCTTTCGCGGCGCTCGGGCTTTCCGGCTGCGGATACAATGATTTCCAGACCAAGGACGAGCAGGTCAAGGCCGCGTGGGCGGAGGTGCTGAACCAGTACCAGCGCCGCGCCGACCTGATCCCGAACCTGGTGGCGACGGTGCAGGGCTATGCCGCGCAGGAAAAAGACGTCCTCCTCGGCGTTACCCAGGCGCGCGCGAAGGTCGGGTCCGTGCAGCTCACGCCCGAGGCGCTCAACGATCCGCAGGCGCTGCAGAAATTCCAGCAGGCGCAGGGGGAGTTGTCGAGCGCGCTGTCGCGCCTGCTCGTGGTCGCGGAGAACTATCCGCAGCTCAAGAGCGACGCAAACTTCCGCGACCTCCAGGCGCAGCTCGAGGGGACCGAGAACCGCATCACCACCGCGCGCAACCGCTTCATCAAGGCGGTGCAGGAATACAACGTCCTCGCGCGCCAGTTCCCGACCAACTTGACCGCGATGATCTTCGGCTACAAGGAAAAGCCCTCCTTCACCGTCGAGGACGAGAAGGCGATCTCGCGGCCGCCCAAGGTCGACTTCGCTCCCAAGCCCGCGGCTCCCCCGCAAAGCGCTTCCGCGCCGGCGAAATAACCTTGGCAAGAGCATGAAGCGCGCACTCGGCCGCCTCGTGATCGGGGCGGCCGCGTCGTTGTTCGCATTCGCGGCCGCGTTCGCCGCGACACCCGCCGATCCGATCCCGGTGCCGAAGTTGACCGCGCACGTGGTCGATCTCACCGGCACGCTCACCGAGCGCGAGCGCGGGGCGCTCGAGGCGAAGCTGAAGGGCTTCGAGCAGGCGAAGGGCTCGCAGGTCGCGGTCCTGCTCGTGCCCTCGATCGGTCCGGAGGCGATCGAGGAGTTCGCGGGACGGGTCACCGACGAGTGGAAGCTCGGGCGAAAGGGAGTAGACGACGGCGTTCTCTTCGTCATTGCCAAGCAGGAACGCAAGATGCGCATCCATACCGGGCGCGGCGTGCAGGGAACGCTCACCGACGCGCTCTCCAAGCGAATCGTCTCCGACGTCGTGGCGCCACGCTTTCGCGGCGGCGACTTCGCGGGCGGCATCGACGCCGGCGTGGACGCGATCATGAAGGCGATCGAGGGCGAAGCGCTGGCGCTTCCCGCGGCGAAGCCACCGGGCAAGGTCGACACGCTCTCTTCCTATGGCGGTTTCCTCTGGATGGGATTTTTCCTGGTGCCGATTCTCGGCATGGTCCTGCGTGGCATGTTCGGGCGCTTCTTCGGCGCCGGCCTCACCTCGGGGATCACGGGAATCGCCGCGTGGTTCCTGTTCGGCAGCCTCGCCTTCGTCGCCGTCGCCGCGCTCTTCGGCCTCCTGCTCACGCTCTTCGCGGGCACCGGGATCGCGAGCGGTGCGGGACGCGGCGGTTGGGGAGGCGGGTGGATCCCCGGCGGCGGCGGCTTCGGCGGGGGCGGGGGAGGCGGTGGGTTCAGCGGCGGGGGCGGCGGCTTCGACGGCGGCGGCGCCTCGGGGAGCTGGTGATGAACCTGAAGCGCTTTTGGCGCCACATCCTCATGCACCCGGCGAAGGTGGCGCGCTCGTTTCCCGCGGCGACCCTCGACGCCATCGAACGCGAGATCGCGCTCCAGGAGAAACGCCACCGCGGCGAGCTGTGCTTCGTCATCGAAGCGGAGCTCACGACGGGACAGTTGTGGCGCGAGCTTGCGTCGCGCGATCGCGCGCGCGAGGTCTTCGCGCAGCGCGGCATCTGGAACACCGAGGAGAACAACGGCGTTCTCCTCTACGTGCTGCTCGCCGACCGGCGCGTCGAGGTCATCGCCGATCGCGGCATCGATGCAAGCGTGAACCCGAACGACTGGCAGGAGATCTGCCGCATGATCGAGCGGCACTTCGCCGCGGGTCGCTTCGAGGAAGGATCGATCGCTGGCGTGCGCGCCGCCTCCGAGCTTCTCGCGCGCCACTATCCGGGGCCGGGCGAGGATGGAAACGAGCTCCCCGACCGCCCCGTTCTCATCTGAAAGACGAGAAAACGCGGGAGTGATACGATGCCCAAAACCGCGGATCGATTGCTGAAAAAAGGGCGATGGAACAGACGGTTCAAAAGGCGCTGAACCTCCTCGAGGCGCTGGTTCGCTCGAACCAGCCGCGGCGCCTGACTGAGCTCTCGCGGCAGCTCGGACTCACCAAGCCCAACGTCTACCGCCTGCTCTCCACGCTCACGATCCTGGGCTACGTGAAGAAGGATCCCAACACCAGCCTCTACTCGCCGACCCTGAAGCTCTGGGAAATGGGCTCGATGCTGGTTCGCGACATCGACCTGCAATCGGCGGCGGGCCCGCGCCTCCGGCGGCTCTGCGAGGACGCGCGCGAATCGGTGCAGCTCGCGGTGTTCGACGCCGGCTACGTCGTATACGTCGACAAGGTGGACAGCTCGCAGCCGCTGAAGGCGATCACGAGCATCGGCTCGCGGGTCCCCGCCACCGTGGTCTCCACCGGCAAGGCGATGCTGGCGTGGCTCGCGCGTGAAGCCCTCGACGCGGCCGTCGAGCAGGTAAAGCGCTACACGCCGCTCACCGTGACGCGCCGCGAGGACATCGAGCACGACCTCGAGGAGACCCGCTCCCGCGGATACGCGGTGAACCGCGGGGAATTCCGGCTCGGCGTTTGTGGAATCGCCGCGCCCGTGCGCGATCGCAGCGGCGGAGTCGTTGCCGCGATCGGCGTCTGGGGCGCGGAGAAGAGCATCCTCGGCACGCGACGCGAAGAGCTCGCGCACATGACGGTTGCCGCGGCGCGCGACATCTCGCGCGAGATGGGCTTCGTCGAGGTCTCGACCCCCCGCCAGCGCGTCCTCGCCGCCGAGCCCGCCTAGCTCTTTCCTCTTTCTTCTTCGTTCGCGAGAAGCGCCTCGATCTCGGCGCGCCCGGCGGCGTCGTTATCGGCCGCACGTGGCGCTTCCATGCCGCCCCGCCGCCGCGTGATTCTCGCGAAGACGGCAATTCCGATCGCGAGCAGCGCGAAGGGGCCCGCCCACAGGATCGCCGTGGTCGCCTTGAAGGGCGGCCGGTAAAGGACGAAGTCGCCGTAGCGCTCGACCATGTAGTCGCGGATCTGGGTGTCGCTGCGGCCCTGCGCGATCTGGCCGCGAATCTGGTTGCGCAGGTCCCGGGCGAGCGGGGCGCTGGATTCGGAGATGGTCTGGTTCTGGCACACGAGGCAGCGCAATTCGTCGGCGAGCGACTTCAGGCGCCGCTCGGTCGCCGCGTCGGGTTTCGCGACCTCGGCGGACTGCGCGAAGGCGCCCAGCGCCGCGGCCAACGCCCATGCGGCGAGCAGCCCCCTCATCCCTGGAGCTTCCGGATGAGCGGCAGGATGTTCTTCTCGAGTGCCTCGCGCGTGATCGGGCCGATCTGCTTGTAGCGGATGACGCCCTGCTTGTCGATCACGTAGCTCTCGGGCACGCCGTAGACGCCGTAGTCGATGCCGACGCGCCCCTCGTTGTCCCACGCCGAGAGCGCATACGGGTTGCCGAATTTCGCCAGCCACTCCACGCCGTCCTCGCGCCGGTCCTTGTAGTTCAGGCCCACGATCGGGAAGCGCTGATCCTTCGAGATCTCCACCAGGAGCGGATGCTCGATGCGGCACGACACGCACCACGACGCCCAGACGTTGAGCAGCCACACCTTGCCCTTCATGTCTTCGGGCGTGAAGGCGAGCTTCGCGTCGTGAAGCTGCTCGAGCGTGAACGCGGGCGCGCCCTTGCCGATGAGCGGCGAGGGCACCTCGCGCGGATCGTGCACGAGGCCCGCGGCGAAGAAGCTCGCGAGCAGCACGAAGACCACCAGGGGGATGACGAACTTGAGGGATCTCATGGAAAAGGGGTCAGGTCCCTTTTTCGATGAAAAAGGGACCTGACCCCTTTTCCAGACCCTTTTCCGCGGTTTTCGGCGCGCGGTAGCGGCGATCCGAGAGCGCCAGGAATCCGCCGAGCGCCATCACGAAGCAGCCGCCCCAGATCCAGTCGACGAACGGTTTGTAGTACACACGCACGCCCCACGCGCCGTCGCCCACCGGCTCGCCCAGCGAGACATAGAGGTCGCGCGTGAATCCGGTGTCGATGTCGGCCTCGGTCATCGTCTGGCCCGCGGCCTGGTAGACGCGCTTCTCGGGATGCATGGTGCGAAGCACTTCGCTCGAGCCGCTCCGGCGCACCTCGAAATCACCGCGCAGCGCGGCATAGTTGGGACCCGGGACTTCCTGCGTTCCCTTGAAGGTGAACTCGTAGCCGCCCAACGCCACGCTTTGTCCCGGCGCCATGCGCAGGTCGAGCTCGGCCTCGTAGCCTTTCACGAGCGTGACGCCGAAGACGAACACCGCGATGCCCAGGTGCGCGAGGCTCATCCCGTACCACGAGAGAGACTGCGCGGCGAGCTTCGAGCGCAGCGTGGGCTGGGGTGCCGCGCGCAGGCGCTGCACGAATTGCGCGATCGTTGCGGCCACCACCCACAAGCCGAGCCACAGCCCGAAGGCGATCAGGAGCGACCAGCGCCCCATGACGAAAGGGAGCACGAGCGCTGCGGCGACCGAGACTGCGAGCGCCCAGCGTAGCCGCACCCACAGATCGGGCACCGCGGAGCGCTTCCAGCTCGCCACCGGACCGATCGCCATGAGGAAGAGGGCGGGCGCCATCAGCGGGAAGAAGACGCTGTCGAAGTACGGCGGTCCCACCGAGATCTTTCCCAATTCGAGCGCGTCGAGAAACAGGGGATAGAGCGTTCCCAGCATCACCGCGGCGAGCGCCACGGTGAGGATCACATTGTTGGCGAGCAGCATCGATTCGCGCGACATCGCGGAGAAACCCGCGCCCAGGCCCACGCGCGGCGCGCGCCACGCGAAGAGCGCCAGCGAGCCGCCGATGACGATGACGAGGAAGAGCAGGATGAAGACGCCGCGCTTCGGATCGTTGGCGAAGGCGTGCACGGAGGTGAGCACGCCCGAGCGCACGAGGAAGGTCCCGATGAGCGAAAGCGAGAAGGCGACAATCGCGAGCAGCACCGTCCAGCTGCGGAACGCTCCCCGCTTCTCCGTGACCGCGAGCGAATGCACGAGCGCGGTGCCGGCGAGCCACGGCATGAATGAAGCATTCTCGACCGGATCCCAGAACCACCAGCCGCCCCAGCCGAGCTCGTAGTACGCCCATGCGCTGCCGAGCGCGATGCCGATGGTGAGGAAGCACCACGCGGCCGTGGTCCAGGGCCGCGACCACCGCGCCCACGCCGCGTCGAGCCGTCCCTCGAGAAGCGCGGCGATGGCGAAGGCGAAGGCCACCGAGAAACCGACGTAGCCCATGTAGAGCATCGGCGGATGGATCACCATGCCCGGATCCTGCAGCAGGGGATTCAGGTCGCTGCCGTCCTCCGCGGCGGGAATCAGCCGCTCGAACGGATTCGAGGTGAGCAGCATGAAGAGCAGGAACCCGGCGCTCACCAGGCCCATCACGCCGAGCACCCGCGCGACGAAGCGCTCCGGCAGGCCGCGGCTGAAGACCGCGACGGCGAAAGTCCAGCCTGCGAGCATCAACGTCCACAGCAGCATCGAGCCTTCGTGCGAGCCCCACGTTGCCGCGAACCGATAATGCGTGGGCAGGCGCGAATTCGAATGGCTGGCGACGTTGAGCACCGAGAAATCGTTGCCGACGAAGGCGGCCGCGAGCGCCGCAAAGGCGCCGAGCACGAAGACGAACTGGCCGACGGCGACGGGACGCGCGGTCGCGAGCAGCGCGGCGCGTCCGCTGGCCGCGCCCGCGAAACAGAGAATTCCCTGGGCGAGCGCCAATGCGAGCGCCACGATGAGCGCGAAGTGTCCGAGCTCGGGGATCACGCTAACGTCCCTTCTGCCCGGCGAAGGCGGCCTTGTCGATCGGATGCCCGGCCTTGCGCAGCGCCTCCGCGGCTTCCGGCGGCATGTAGTTCTCGTCGTGCTTGGCGAGCACCTCGCTCGCCTTGAAGATGCCGTCGGGACCGAGCCGCCCCTGCGCCACCACGCCCTTGCCTTCGCGAAACAGGTCGGGAAGGATCCCGACGTAGACGACCGGAATCGTCTGGGCGGTATCGGTCACGCGGAAGCGCACAGTGAGCCCGTCCTTCTCGCGCGCGATGCTCCCCGCCTCTACCAGCCCGCCCAGGCGAAAGGCGCGGTCGCGCGGCGCCTCGTGCGCGGAGACTTGCGTGGGGGTAAAGAAGAAAACGAGGTTCGAGCGAAAGGCGTTCAGCACCAGCGCCGCGGCCACGCCCAGCCCAGCCAATGCCGCAACGATCCACAGCGCCCTCTCAGTCCTCGGCTTCAATGTCGCGCTCCTCCTCGATCATGCGCAATGCCTTGGCGCGGCGCAGCCGCAGCGTGAAGACCTCGACGATCAACGCGATCGCCGTGGCGCCGTAGGACATCCACAGGTGGAAATCGTGGCTCATCGCAGCTGCCGGACCCAGGCCGTCCGCCGCTCCCTTTCGAGGATGATCGCGCGCACGCGCACCAGGGAGATCGCGATGGAATACATCCAGAACGCGAACGCCATCACCATCATGCCGGTTAACATCGCCGCATGCATCGATGTTCCGCGCAGGTTCACGCTCGAGCCCTGGTGCAGCGTGTTCCACCACTGCACCGAGAAATAGATGATCGGCAGGTTGACGAGCCCGATCAGCGCGAGCAGCGCGGCGGCTCGATCGCCGCGGCGCGGATCCTCGAAGGCGTTGGCGAGAGCGATGAATCCGAAGTAGAGGAAGAGCAGCACCAGCTCGGAGGTGACGCGCGCATCCCACACCCAATAGGTTCCCCAGGTCGGCCGGCCCCAGAACGCCCCGGTCCATAGCGCGACGAAGGTGAACATCGCGCCCGTCGGCGCGATCGCGCGCGCCATCATCGCGGCGAGCCGCGTGTTGAACGTGAGCGACACCGCGCCGTAGCTCGCCAGCACGAGATACAGGAACATCGACATCCACGCCGCGGGGACGTGGACGAAGATGATGCGGTAGACCTCGCCTTGCTGCGCGTCCGTGGGTGCCACGAGGAACGCCACGTACAGCCCCGCACAGGCGAGGATCGCGGCGGCGGCGAAGAACCACGGCGCCAGCGCGCCGGCCAGGCGATAGAAAGTCGAGGGCGAGGCGAAATGAAACCAGTTCATTGCTAGTCGAGAGCGAGGCGGATCGCGGCGCATACCGCGACCGGCAGCGCCATCGCGGCCACGATCAGTCCCGCGCCAAGCAGCGAGAGGTGCGGGAGCGCCGAGAGGCCGGCGGCCTGCGCCTGCGCCGCGCCCGCGCCGAAGACGAGCACCGGGACGAAAAGCGGCAGCGCGAGGAGAGCCAGCAGCATGCCGCCGCCGCGAGCTCCGAGGGTGAGCGCGGTGCACGCCGCGCCCAGCAGCGAGAGTACCGGGGTGCCGATGAGCAGCGCCAGCGCCAGAACCGCGAGCGTGTCGGGCGACAAGCCGTACTGCAACCCGAGCAGCGGCGAGAGCACGGCGATGGGAAGGCCGGAGGACACCCAATGCGCCACGATCTTGCCGCTCACCCAACCCGCCATGGGATGGGGTGCCAGCGCCATCTGCTCGAGCGAGCCGTCCGCGTGGTCGGAGGCGAACAGCACAGGCAGGGAGAGGAAGGCGGCCAGCAGCGCACAGACCCAGATGACGCCGGGCCCGATGCGTTCGAGGAGCTGCGCCTCCGCGCCGACGCCGAGCGGAAAAAGGGAGGCGACCAGGACGAAGAAGCCGACCACCAGCATCGTCTCGCCGGGATGGCGCCAGGCGATCGTGAGGTCGCGCCCGAGCGCCCACGCGAAGCCCGCTGCGAACGATCCGCCGGCCATCGAGGTTGCACCCGCCTGCGTGGCGACGTTCATGCCCCCATCCTCAGCTCGCGCGGGGCGGGCGCGTCGAGCTCGTGATGCGTCGCGATGACGGCGAGTCCACCCCGGGAGAGGTGGCGCGCAAGAAGGGAGTTGAAGAGCCGCTGTCCTGCGTCGTCGAGCGCCGTGAGCGGTTCGTCGAGCGTCCAGAGCGGTGCCGGGTCGAGCATCACGCGCGCGAGGCCGATGCGCCGCCGCTGGCCGGCGGATAATCGCCGCGCCGGCAGGTGACGGCGCTTTTCGAGGCCGACCTCGCCCAGCGTGGCAAGGATCGCATCGGCGCCGGCGTCGATCCCGCGCAGCGCGAGCGCGCTCTTCAGGTTTTCCTCGGCGCTCAAGTCATCCTTGATCGCGGCGAGGTGGCCGGCGTGGAAGAGGTCGGCGTGAAACCTCGCGGCGTTGCGCGTCGCGAGCTCGCCGTTCCACAGGACATCGCCCCCGTCAGGGCGGGTCAGCCCCGCGACGCAGCGCAGCAACGTCGTCTTGCCGCTGCCGTTCGGGCCGCGCACCGCGAGCCACTCGCCCGCCGTCACGCCGAACGACAGGTCGCGAAACAGCTTCACTTCGCCGCGCGACACGGTGAGCGAACGCGCTTCGAGGACGTTCACGGCAATACCTTGTCGATCACGATCTTCACGTCGCGGGCGCCGGGCTTGACCACCGCGCTCGCGCCCACGAGATCGCCCGGCCGCGGTTTCGCGTCCCCCGAGCGCGAGACGCGCGCCTCGATGCGCACCGCCTCGGCGAGCGACAGGCGCGCGGTCGGGCTCATCGCCATCGTGTCGTCGAGCGCGAAGGCGATCGGCCACTGGCGCGCGGTGGTGCGCAGGATGGCGAGCGGCATGCGCGCTCCGCTCTCGGTCCGCGCAAAGACGAAGACGGTATCGGAAGCGCCGACCTTGGCCGCGATTCCCGGGGCGACGGACACCGACCCGGTCAAGGATTTCGGCGTCGCGTCGGCGGATTTGGCGACCGGGGCGACGGCGACGGCCAGTGGCCGGCCCGCTGCGGCCGCCCGCTGCCGCACTTCGGAAAGAATCGTGCGCACCTGCCTCTCGTCTTCCGACCCCGGGACAAGATCGCCCGCAAGCGTTTCCCAGTAGCGGTTGGCAGTGGCGAAATCGCCCGCGTCCATCGCCGCGGTCCCGGCGAGCGCCAACGCCTTGCGATGCCGGGGGTCGATCGCGAGGGCCTCCTCGGCGAGCTCGAGGGGACGCCCGCCAAGCTTGCCGCCCTGCGCCATGCCGAGCGCATCGGCATAGTCGGCAAGGATCTGCGGGTCCTTCGGCGCGATCTTCACGAGGTGCTCGTAGGCCTCGGCCGACTCCTTGAAGCGGCCGAGGGCTCCCATGGAGCGCGCGAGCAGGGCCCAGCCACGCGCGTCGTCGGGACGCTCGCGAACCTTGGCGGCGAGGTTCTCCACCATCGCGACGATCTGCGCGTTGTCCGGACGCGACGCGTGCACCGCGACTTTTTTCGGATCGGTTGCCGCGGGATTGCCGAGGGCGATATAGGTTCCGATCGTCAGCGCCGGCAAGGCAAAGGCCATGCCGAGAGCGATGCGCCACGGGCTGCGCCCGGACGGCCCGGCCCGCGGCGCCGGAGCGGGAAGCTCGCCCTGCGCGCGATCGACGAGCTCGCGAAGCGCTTCCTCGCGCGCGTCCGCGGGAAGAGACCCGCTTGCGATGTCGGCGTCGATCTCGCGGCGCTGCCCGCGCAGCACGGCGAGGCTCGCCTCGCGCGCGTTCGGGCCGGCGGCGGCTCGCGGCCGCAGCAGCGGAACCAGCACAAACGCGAGCGCCGCGAGAATCATGAGCGCGGCGAGAATCCAGAAGGCAACCATGGTCGCAAAATTATACCGGCCGGGTCCCCTTTTTCGTTCCGATACAATGAAATATGGCGAATCCGGAGCTGGGCCCCGCCGGCGTGCCGAAGCACTTCGGAGCGTTCGTGCTGCAGACGCTGAGGGCCTTCAAGGCCAATCAGGGCCTGCTCCTCGCCGGCGCGGTCGCCTACTACGCGCTGTTGTCGATCGTGCCGCTGCTGATCCTCATCGCGATCGCGCTCTCGCATGTGATCGATCCCGCGGAGCTGCTGCGCACGCTCGCGCGCTACCTCGAATGGCTGGTTCCGGGCCAGTCGGAGCCGATCGTCTCCGAGCTGGCGAATTTCCTCGCGCATCGCGGCGTCATCGGCTGGGTGCTGCTCGCGACGATGCTCTTTTTCAGCTCGCTCGCCTTCACGGTGCTGCAGAACGCGATGTCGGTGATCTTCTTCCATCGCGTCGAGGTCAAGCGGCGCCGGTTCATCGTGACGGTGCTGCTGCCCTACCTCTACATCCTCTGCCTCGGCGTGGGCCTGCTGCTGGTCACGCTGGTATCGGGAAGCCTGCAGGCGATGGGCGACAAGAGCGTGGAGTTCCTCGGGCGCACCTGGTCGCTCGACAATTTTTCCGTGGCGGCCTTGTACCTGCTCGGCGTGGCGGGCGAGATCTTCGTCGTCACCTCGGTGTACATGGTGATGCCGGTGGGGAGGCTTCGCTTCAGCCACGCGCTCATCGGGGGCGTCACCGCGGCGCTGCTCTGGGAGCTCACGCGCCACGTGTTGCTGTGGTATTTCGCGACCCTGTCCCAGGTGAGCGTGGTGTACGGCAACCTCACCACCGCGATCGTCGTGCTCCTGAGCCTCGAGCTTGCGGCAACCCTCCTCCTCTTCGGCGCGCAAGTGATCGCAGAATACGAGCGCCTCGCGCGCGGCAGGAAGGCCGGCGAACCCGTGCCGTTGAGTACCGACTGAACCCGATCATCCGGGGCCATCGACGGAGGGATTGCCCCGCTCGATGGATGCGATCTAGTGCTTCACTTCCCCGATGAGGCGGTCGAGGTGCGGATCGGCGCGGTGGTTGGCGGCGTTCCAGCGCATCACGAGGAACATCGTGCCGGAGACGAACAGGCCGAACATCAGGATGATGATGTGGATGTGCAGGTCGAAGCGCAGCGTGACCGAATAGACCGCGAGCATCACGAGGATGCTCACATTCTCGTTGAAGTTCTGCACCGCGATCGAATGCCCCGCCGACATGAGCACGTGCCCGCGGTGCTGCAGCAGCGCGTTCATCGGCACGACGAAGAATCCCGCGAGCGCGCCCACCAGGATGAGGAGCGCGTAGACGCCCGGCATCCAGCGCGTCCAGATGAGAGCGATCACGACCACGCCCATCGCGATACCCACCGGCAACACTTTCACCGCTTTCTTCAGCGGCACCAGCCGCGCGGCGAGCACGGCGCCCGCCGCGATTCCGAAGGCCGAGATGCCCTGCAGCACGGCGCCCTTGTCGAGCGGCAGGTTGAGGCTCGACTCCGCCCAGCGCAGCACGAGCAGCTGCAGTGTCGCGCCTGCGCCCCAGAAAAGTGTGGTCACCGCGAGCGAGATCTGGCCCAGCTTGTCGGTCCATAGCGTCGTGAAGCAGCGCGAGAAATCCGCCATCAGGCGCACGGGATCCCTTTCCTGGTGCGGATAACGCGCGCCGGTGTCGGGAATCGCGAGGTTGAAGAGCGCGGCGATGGCGTAGATGCACATGATCACCACGATCGCGGCCTCGGGCGGAGAGTCGATGTTGGTATCGATGAGAGGCACGTCGATCGCCAGCAGCGCCGAGGAGACCCTGGGGCCGATGAGCGTGCCGCCCAGCAGCACGCCGAGCACGATCGAAGCCACCGTGAGGCCCTCGATCCAGCCGTTGGCGATGACGAGCTGCTCGGGCGGCAGCAGCTCGGTGAGGATGCCGTACTTCGCGGGCGAATAGGCCGCCGCGCCCAGCCCGACCACGGCGTACGCCAGCACGATCACCCAATAAGGCGGCATGTTGCCGAGGGTGAGGTATTCGTTGAACAGGATGAGCACGCATCCGACGACTTTCACCAGGTTGGTCGCGAACATCACCCGTCCCTTGGGCATCGAGTCGGCGAACGCGCCGACGAGGAAGGCGAGCACGACGTAGGAGATGGTGAAGAAGAACTTGAGCAGGGGCGTGAGCCACGGCGGTCCCTGCAGCAGGGACAGCATGGCGATGGCGGCGATGAACAGGGCGTTGTCCGCGAGGGACGAGAAGAACTGCGCCGCCATGATGGTGTAGAAACCCTTTTTCATGGCGTTGTCTTATACCACGCTAACTAAAGGGGTCAGGTTCCTTTTCGGTCCTTGGGACGCAGGATTCGAAAAGGAACCTGACCCCTTTAGTTGGCATGGGAGCTCCACCATTCGCGAAAGGCGCGCCCCGGCAGCGGCGCGGCGAAGAGCTGTCCCTGCGCCAGGTCGCAGCCGAGCGCCTTCAGCGCATCGCGCGTCTCCGCGAGCTCCACGCCCTCGGCGAGGACGCGGAAGCCGAAGTGGTGCGCGAGGTCGATCGCGCTTCGCACCACGGCGCGGTCGCCGCTGTCGGCGACGAGCCCGGCGACGAACGGGCGATCGATCTTGATCTCGTTGATCGGGAAGCGTTTGAGCTGGGCGAGGGAAGAGTAGCCGGAGCCGAAGTCGTCGAGCGCGAGTCCCACGCCGATGCCCTTCAGGCGCGTGAGGATCGCGACCGAGCGCTCGGCCTCGGCGATGAGCGAGCTCTCGGCGACCTCGAGCATCACGTTCGACGCATCGAGCCCCCAGGTCCGGATTCCCTGGTCGACGACGGGCGGCAGCTCGCGATCGTTGAGCGTGGAAAGCGCGAGGTTGATCGACAGGCGCGGCTCGATGCCGCTTTCGCGCCATTGCGCGGCCTGCCGGAACGCGGAGTTGAGGATCCAGAAGGTGAGGGTGCCCAGCAGCCCCGTGCGCTCGGCGATGCCCACCATCGTGAGCGGCGGCACGTCGCCCGCCTTGGGATGGCGCCAGCGCAGCAACGCCTCCGCACCCATGGCGCGCCCCGAGGCGAGGTCGACCTGCGGCTGGTAGTAGAGCTCGAGCTCGTTGGCGCGGATCGCGCGCTCCAGGTCGAGATCGAGGCCGCGGTAGACCTCCGCCTCGACCGCCTCGTCGCCCTGGAACACGTGATATCCCTCTTCCTGCGTGGCTGCGATGTGGCGCGAGATGTCGGCGGCCATCAGCAGCTGCGCCGGATCGTAGCCGTGCTCCGGCAGCGTGGCGATGCCCACGCACGGGCGCAGCACGGCGGAGCCGCCCTCGTGCGCGATCGGCCGGTCGAGGGCGCGCAGCAGCTTCACCGCCGCGAGCACCGCCTGGCTGGGGTGCGAGAGGCGCGGCAGGATGACACAGACCTGTTCGTCGCTGATCGAGGCCACCCGGTCCTCGGGACGCAGCGCCTTGCGCAATCGCTCGACCACGAGCGCCATCGTGGTCGCCGGCGCCGGACCCTTGAGGAGCGCCTGCAGCCGGTCGACGCGGCGCAGCTCGATGATCATCACCGCGAGGCGCCCCTCGGTGGCGCGCGCGATCGCCGTCTCGCGATCGAGCATGCGCAGCAGCTCCTCGCGGCCCTCGGCGGCGGTGGACTCCGTCGTCGTGGGGGGCGGGCGCGACGGCGGGGAGCTCACGCGTTCACGCGACGTAGAAATCGGTGAGATCCAGGCCGTAGGCACCCGCGGGAAGGCCGCGCTTGATGAACACCTGCTCCTCTCCGCTCACGTTGGGGGCGTACAGGAGGTCGACCATCGCCGGATGCGTCGAGCGCGTCTTGTCGGGACCGGTCACCACGAGCACGCGCGGCTTCAAGCGGCGCACCTTGTTGTGCGCCACGACGATCGCGACCTCGCCGGTCGAGAGCTCGATCAGGGACCCCACGGGGAACACGCCCATCGAGGAGACGAATTGCTGCACCAGCGGCTCGTGGAAGTAGTCGCCGCCCCAGCCGGTGATGCTGCGCTGCGCCTCGTACGAGGAGACGGCCGCCGCATAGGGGCGGTGGTTGGTGAGCGCGGCGAAGCAGTCGACGATGCCCGCCATGCGCCCGTAGATCGAGATCTCGTCGCCGACGAGGCCGCGCGGATAGCCGCTGCCGTTCATGCGCTCGTGATGCTGCGCGATCCCGGTGATCACGTCGGGTTCGATGCTCGGCGTCTCCGCGAGGATTTGCAGGCCGTGATCCACGTGCGCCTTCACGGCCTCGAACTCCTCGTCGGTGAGGCGTCCCTGCTTTTCGAGCAGGTACTTCGGCAGGCGGATCTTGCCGATGTCCAGCAGCAGGCCAACCTGCGCGAGGAGCTCCAGCTGCGCCTTCGGAAAACCCAGGTGGCGGCCGAACGCGGTGAGGTACACCGAGACCTGCAGCCCGTGCCCGTAGCTCGAGATGTCCTGCTCGCGAAGGCGCGCCACCCACATGAGCGCGTCGGGGTTGCGCACGATGCTTTCGACCATCCCCTCGACGATCTCCTCGACGCGCTCGATCTCGAAGCTGCCGCCGATGCGCACGTCGTTCACCAGCTTCGCGAGAAGGTCGGAGGCACGCGCGACCGTCTCGCGCGCGACCGGAACCTCCTGCTCGACGCTCACCTGGTCGATGTAGGTCTGAACCTCGATGCCGGGCGGCAGCAGCGCGGCGCGGGTGGCGAATTCCTGCGGCGTCTCGCGCGGCGTCTCGAATGTCTCCTGGGCCGCGGGGCCGCCCTTGGATCGCCGGCCCACGCCGCGCAGGCCCCCGAACATGCGTGAGAAGAATCCCGGAACCTCGATCTCCTCCTCCGACCCGGGCCGCGGCGGCGGCGGGGCCAGGAAGGCGCGGCGCGCGGCCTCATCGAGGCGCTGCCCGCGCCCCGTGACGACGGCAGGCGCCTCGTACTCGTCGCCCGCCGATCGCGCGCGATCGACCATCACGTATTCGCAATGCGTCCGCAAGGTCGCGATCTGCTCGTCGTCCTCGATGAGGAAACCCTGCAGGAGGAACGGTGTGTCGACCCATGGCCGGTCCAGATCGGACACGAACATGCCGATCTTGAGGTCGCGAGTGGGGATCTTGGACGCCATCCACCCGCATTCTAAAGGGGAAACAGCCTGTTAGACCGTCCCTCTCGCGGGATGGGCGGCGCCTACGTCAGAAAGCCGAGATCGTTCGGGGAAAACAGCGCCAGATTGGGGAACACGGCGGCGAGCCCGGCCTCGCTCACGCCGAGCCAGCGCGCCAGCGTTGCGCCGTATTGCTCCACCGAGGTGCTCGGGATCCAGCGTCCCGCCGTATCGGCGTCGTCGGGGCCGGTGCGCGCGAGAGTCGGATAGCGGCCGAACATCTGGCCGCCGCGAACCGCGCCGCCGAGGATGAAATGGTGGTTGCCCCACGCGTGATCGGTTCCCGCCCCCGAGGCCGGCTGGAACGTGCGGCCGAAATCGGAGAGGGTGAACGTGGTGACCTGGTTGGCCACGCCCAGCTGCACGGTTGCGTCGTAGAAAGCGCGCAACGCCGGCGAGAGCTGGCCCAGCAAGGTGGCCAGGACGTTGAGCTCGTTGTTGTGCGTGTCGAACCCGCCCAGCGAAACGAAGAAGACCTGACGCCGCGCGCCGGTCTGCGCGCGCGCCTCGATGAGCTTGGCCACCTGCAACAGCTGCTGCGCGATGGCATTCGTCTGGCCCGCGAAGTGCGGCTGGATCGTGGAAGTGCCCGACGCGAGGATGGGATTGACCACGCCCGAGAGCGACAGCGCTTGTGATGTGATGTCGCCCGCGGCCCTCACGTAGGCGTTGTCGCGATCGGCGGCGAGGATCGCCTGCATCGAGGCGAGCCGGGCGTTGGCCGCCGCGGTGTTGTTGAAGCCTTGCAGCGCGAGCCCGCCAGTTTGCGGAAGCGCGAGCGGGCTCGCCGCGTTGCCGGCGATGAAGAGGCTCGAGCCTGCGATCGAGGTGACCACGGGGAACGCGGGACTCTGCGCCGCCATCTGGTCGCCCACGCGCCCGCCCCAACCGCTGCGGCTCGGGCCCGAGGAGACCGAGGACTGCCACTGGTTCTGCTGGTCGGAGTGCGAGAAGAGGTTGTCCGGGCGCTTGGTGAAGTAGTTCGCCTTCGTCGTCGGCTCGTTCAACGGGCCCACGTTGGCGAGGATCGCGAGATTGCCCTGCGCGAAAAGCGGATGGAGGTCGGAGAGATTCGGGTGCAGGCCGTACGGAGTGCCGACGTTCGCGGGCTGGATCTCGAGCAGCTCGGCCTGCGTGAGGTTAACGCCGGAGGCGATCGTGCGCACCGCGACGTATTGGGCGTAGCCCGCGCTGTCCATGGGGACGACGAGGTTGTTGCCGTCCACGCCGCCGTAGAGAAAGACACAGACAAGCGCCTTGTAGTCGCCCGCGGCTTGCGCGTGAGCCGCGGCACTCAGGCCGAGCGCGCCCAGCGGTGCCAGTCGCGAGGCGAGGGCGCCGGCGGTGAGCGCGCCCGAACGAAGCAGGAAATCGCGGCGTGTATTCATCGTTGCACCTGGTATTGCGGCGAGGTGACCACCAGCCAGAGGCCGGTGCGCGCGCGGTTCAGGGAGTCACTGGTGGGAATCGCATTGACGGCGCTCACAATCGCCGCGCGCATCGGCGGGGACATCGTCCCGCCGAGGAGATTGCGATCGAGGCGGTCGGCGAGCGCGGCGGAATCGAATGCCACGGCCTGGTAGCTCGCGAGGCTCAACGTCGTTCCAGTTGCGCCATACACCGTGAGGTCGGGCGCGATCGCGTTCGAGAACAGCAGGCCGTTGGCCAGGTTGGCGCGGCTCATGGCGGTGGTCGAGGTCTGGATGCCGAATTCCGGACCGAGAAGCTGTGTTCCAGGCACGACGTAGTCGAATGGGTAGAAGTTGAAGACCGACGGCGCGTAGAACACGAACTGGCTGAGGGACGCGGACTGCGCGCGGAAATAAACGCCGTCGCTCGCCGAGTTGCCGGCGCGAGCCATCGAGGTCATGTAGAGCACCGGCTCGACGAGCTTGCCGTAGGCCGGGTCGATCTTGCGCGCGCCGCGCGCCTCCGGGTCGGTGAGGATCGCGCGCACCACCGCCAGCAGGTCGCCGCGCTGTCCCGCGCCGTTGTTGTTGAACACGGCGGTCACGCGCGCGACGTATCCCGGCGTTGGATTGCTGGTCACGAGCTTCTGGATCAGCTGCTTGCCGATGAACGGACCCACGTTCGGGTGGTTGAAGATGTTCTGGTGCGCGAATTCGAGATCCTGCGGCATCGGCAGGTTCGCGGGAGCGATCACCCCGGAAAGGAGCAACTTGGTGCCGAACTCGTGGTTCGCATCCACCGGGAGCATGTTGGCGACGTAGTTGCGCGGATTGTTGTTGCGCTGGTTGCTTCCGGCGACGGTGGGATATGTCCAGCCGGTGAACACGCGCGAAAAGCCCTTGATCTCCGCGAGCTCGTAGGTGAAGCGCGGCTTGCCCGACGCGTCGAACTGGCGCGAGCCGTCGGCATTGAGCAGGTAGGTGCCCACCGAGAAGAGCTGCAGGATCTCGCGCGCGTAATTTTCGTTGGGATCGGTGCCGGCAGCGGGATTGCTCTTGTTGTTGTTCACCATGTTGAGATAGTCGCCCATGACGGGCGAGAGCGACACGGCGAGCAGCAAATCGTAGAAATTGCCGAAGGCCCGGTCGCGGAAGATCTGCTGGTAGTTTCGCATCGCG
>WNFI01078009.1_pt1 | contig 41980 bp, 35 predicted proteins | sample 5400471 | NCBI WGS metagenome assembly WNFI01 (sample SAMN13153348, study PRJNA577476) | soil metagenome | isolation source: 100 cm saprolite on Douglas fir-dominated hillslope | place: USA:California | collected 2013-09-17 | reverse complement strand
AAGACTTCACCCGCCTGAAGCAATTACATACGCCGCCCCCACTGGACTCACGGCAGATCACGCTAAACTGGGGCTCAACATGAACCGGACAGCCGTGGGACAAGCCCGGGCATGACGACACTTTTAGCGCGCCGGCCATCACTATCCTTCAACAGCAGGGCGCATCGGACAAATAGTGCTGCGCGATGGCTTGGTCGAGCGCCGACAGCGCTGCGGCAAACGTTCCGTTTGCGGCCAGGCCGGATCGCATCCGCGCCAGAACCTCGTGCCGGATGGACGGCAGGTCGATGCCTACCACCTGCCGATCTCGGACGACGGTGCGGCCGCCGACGATGAGCTCGCTGATGTGGCTCGCGGTTGCGCGCGAAAACAGCATGTTGATCGGATCGATGTCGTCCCGCAGGGCGTCGTCGTCCAGCGCGGCCCAGTCCAGCAGCAGCATGTCAGCCGCGGCGCCGGCTTCGATCAGGCCGCCATCCCTGACATTGGTCACGGCGAACCGGCCGTTGCCGACCGCCGATTGCAGCGCCGCGTGGCGCGTGACGGCGACGTCAAAGCCGGTGCCGGCGTGCAGCAGGTATGACAGCCTCAATTCGCGCAACGAATCATCGTCGTCATCGAGCGCCTTGCTGTCGATGCCGAGCGCGACCCTGCAGCCGGATTTGTGCATCTGCAGGACCGGGGCAATTCCGGAGTGAAGATGGAGATTGGAACTGGTATTGACCGCGATGGTGACGCCGCGCTCGGCCAGCAACTCGAGTTCGTCGGGCCTTGCCCAGACGCAATGCGCAAGCGTCAGGCGTGGCGACAGCAATCCGATGCGATCGAGCATGCGCACCACGCCCTCGGAATAATTGGCATCCGCCCATTGCCGTTGATATTTCGTCTCCAGCAAATGCATGTGCACGCGGCGACCGGTGCGGTGCGAGGCCTCGGCGATTGCCTGAAGCAGTTCGTCGCTGCACCATTGCACGCCGTTCGGTCCATATTGAACGTCGAAACCGGGACCGGCGGCTGCAGTAGCGACGTCGTCGACCAGCGCCAAGTAATCGCGCGGCGATGGCGGCTGACGCAGAAATCGCAGCTCGATTTCGCTGCGGACGCCAGGCGGCAGCGCGGCCAGCAGCGGCTCGGTGGGGCCATAGACCAAGGGATTGCGGTCCTTCATCGAGATCGCAAAGCCGGCACGAACCCCGACATCGCGGGCCGCACGCGCGACTTCAGCGGCTTCCGTCGGAAGATCGGTCAAACCCTGCGCGCGGGTATAGTGAACCATCACCGTGCCGGCACCGCCCAGCGCGCTGTTGGCGAAGGTCATGGCCGCCGCGAGATAGGGATCAACCGACGGAAACAACGCAAGATAATGCAGCCATGATTCGAGCGGTTTGGCGTCGGCGCCGATCGAACTGGTGCGGATCGAACGGCCGTGATCGTGCGTATTGACCAGCGCCGGAAGCGCCAGCCAGGGATTGGTCGCCGGCTCGGACGTTGGTTCGACCGACGCGATCAGGCCGCCGTCGATTGCAATCATTTGCGGCCCCGCCATCGATCCGTTGGGACCGATGACATGCGCGCACGGCATCATGCGGGTTGTCTGGTTCATCACGGCGCGATGCTCGGCGGAATGCGATCGGCCTTGGCGGGCAGGAACGATCGGTCGAAGATTTCACCTGATGTGGGCGTGCGCGGCAGTTCGAATGACGTTGCAATGGTCGAGATCGCGGATGTCAGCCTGGTGTCGCTGACGTCGCCGATGCCGAGATCGCGCGTCTCCGGCGTATCGATCAGGGTCTTGTAGACATAGAGCAGGCGGCGCTTTTCGATGTCCTTCTTGATCAGCGGTTCCTCCGCTGCCAAGAGGTCGATCGCCGCATCGGGATTTTCAACCGTTTCCTTCAGCGACCGGTTGATCGCGCGCAACAGGCCCTTGATCGCCTCCGGGTGCGTCTTGGCGAGCTTCGGCGAGACCAGGACGCCGTTCGAATAGAGGTCGAGGCCGAAATCCGAATAAAACATCCAGCGGAAATCCTTGTCGGGATCGAGCTTCAGCGATGCCAGGTTCAAATAGCTCGTCGCCGAGAACACCGCGACCGAATCGACCTGTCCCTGAATCAGCATCTGCTCCTGCAGGCTCGGTGAGACCTGGGTGATGTTGATCTTGCTGAAGTCGACGCCATTCTGCTTTGCCAGCAGTGGCAGCAGTTTGAACGAAGCGCCGCCCGCTGGCGACCCGAGCTTTGAACCCTCAAGGTTCTTCAGGCCCTTGATCGGGCCGTCGGCCTTGGCCAGCAGCGCGAACGGGGCCTTGCTGTAGATCATGTAGACCATGACAGGCGCTTCGCCGGGCTTGGTCGCGGCGTTCTGGATGATCGCATTGATGTCGCCGAAGCCGGCATCATAGGCGCCGGACATCACCCGCGTCACCGTGGCCGCCGACCCTTCGCCCTGATCGATGGTGACGTCGAGGTTTTCCGCGATGAAGTATCCCTTTGCCTTGGCCCAGTAAAACCAGGCATGCAGGCCCTGCAGCTTCCAGTCCAGGGTGAACTTGATCTTGACCGGCTCGGCCGCGGTCGCGGTGCCGGCCGCGAACGAAATGGCGAGACAACTCGCCAGCGCAAAGGATTTCAGAAGTCGGTGCATAGTCATGGTCTCCGCTGGTTCAGTAGCTGGCGCGAGTCTTCCTTATCCCTCCCCCTTGTGGGGTCGAGACGAGCGAAGCTCGCTCTCTGGGTGGCTGGCCGAAGGCCAGTCGGGTGGGGGTAAAACGCGTGCGGCTGTTCCTGTAGACCCCCACCCCGGCCTCCGCACGCGACGATGCTGCGCATCGCCGCGGCTCGGCCGACCCTCCCCACAAGGGGGAGGGATATCGCGGGCGCCTCGCTAAGGGGGAAGGATCGCAGTCCGTTTCCATTCATAGCGCACTTCCATTTCGTCACGTAATGCCCCCTCAGCCGCCGGCGGCGAAGTTGTCGCTGCGCACCGCCCAGCCGGTCACGCGCCCCTCGATCAGCGAGAAGACGACGTAGAGGCCGACGCCGAGCGCCGCCAGAATGAACAGCCCGGCAAAGACCAGCGGAACGTCGAAGCTCGAACTCGCGATCATCATCAGATTGCCGATGCCGCGATTGGAGGCGACCGTCTCGGAAATCACGGTGCCGACGAAGGCAAGGGTCGCCGCGACTTTCAGCGACGCGAAAAAATAGGGCATCGTGCGCGGCAGCCCGACATTCCAGAGGATCTCGAGTTTTGTCGCCCGGAGCGTCTTCATGACGTCCTGAAGCTCGGGCTCGGTGGCCGCGAGACCGGTCGCGACGTTCACGACGATGGGAAAAATGCACATGATCATCGCGGTGAGAATGGCCGGCACCGTGCCGGCGCCGAACCACAGCACGAAGATCGGCACCACCGCCACCTTCGGAATTGACGAAAAGCCGACCAGCATGGGGTAGGCGACGTCATAGGCGAGGCGGGAGGATCCGATCAGCATGCCGAGCAGGATGCCGATCACGATCCCGAAGCCGAAGCCTACCAGCGTGGTATAAAGAGTCTGCAGGGCATGCGGCCAGATCGCGGGGAAACGGGTCCACAGCGTCATCAGCACCTGGCTGGGTCGCGGCAGGACGATCTCCGAGACATGGAACGCCAGACACAGCAGCTCCCAGGCAACGAAGAAGCCGAGAATGCAGACCGCTGACAGCAATCGGCGCCGGACCAGTGCGTTCATGATGCGATTTCCTGAATGGCGCGGGCGGCGACGATGCGTTCGCGCAGCCGCTGCGTGAGCGACACGAAGTCCGGCTCGAACGAGACATTAATGGTGCGGGGACGCGCGAACGGCACCACGCTGTCCTCGATGATGCGCCCCGGCCTGGCCTGCATCACGCAGATGCGCGAGGCGAGATAGGCGGCCTCCTTGAGATCGTGCGTCACCAGGAGCACGGTCGGGCGCTTTTCCACCCAGAGGTTCTGCATGATCTCCCACAGTTCCTCGCGGGTGAACTGATCGAGCGCGCCGAAGGGTTCGTCGAGCAGCAGCAGCGTCGGATCGTGGATCAAGGCCCGGCACAGCGACGCCCGCTGCTGCATTCCGCCCGACAACTGCCAGGGAAACTTGTCGCCGAAGCCGGCTAAGCCAACCTGTGCCAGCGAGGCCTCCACCCGGTCGCGATACTCCGACCTTCGCTTCTCACGGAACGCCTGCTTGAAGGGCGGAACGATCTTGAGCGGCAGCATGACATTGTCGCGAACGTTCAGCCATGGCAGCAGCGTGGGGTTCTGGAACGCCATGCCGATCCGGACCGGATTGGCGCCGACTTCGCGGCCCGCGACAAAGACGTTGCCTTGCGACGCCGTGAGCGTCCCGGCCACCAGCTTCAGGATGGTCGATTTGCCGCAACCGGAGGGCCCGACCAGGGCGACGAATTCGCCATGCGCAATGCGCAGGGAGGTTTCCGCGAGCGCCGTCACCTGATTTTTCCCCTCGCCGAAACTGACGCGGACCTTTTCCAGATCGATCACATTGTCGACCCGCGTCGTCTCTCTGCTGAGCGGTGCATTCATGTGGTCAAGGTTCCCGGGCGGAGGTGATCGCGGTCATCGTTGCGTCGGCATTGTGTGGCATGGCCGGCGGCATGTGCTGGATCGCATGAACCGAGCGGCCGAAGCCGCGCGTATTCTCTTGCAAGATTCGGTCCTTCATGACGAACCGGCCCCGCACGATGGTATGAATCGGCAGCGCCGTGGCCTTGCGCCCATGCCAGGGCGAGATTTTCGAGCGCGACTGGATCAGGGCATCGTCGATCGTCCAGGCGCGGTCGAGATCGACGATGGCGATATCGGCATCGGATCCGACCGTGAGGGCGCCCTTGCGGGGATAAAGGCCCCAGACCTTGGCGGGACTTTCCGCGCTCCAGCGCACGTAATCCTGGATCGTGGCGCGGCCGCGATTGATCTCGGTCAGCATCAGCGGCATCTGGGTTTCGACGCCGGGAAATCCGCAATCCACGGTCCAGATGTCGGGGCGCGTCTTCTCGTCCGGCGCATGCGGCGCGTGGTCGGTAGCAATGATGTCGATGGTGCCGTCGAGCAGCGCGTTCCACAGCGGCTCGCGGTTGGGAGCCTCGCGCACCGGCGGGTTGACCCTGATGATGCCGCCGAATGTCTGGTAGTCGGCCTCGGAGAGCAGCAGATAATGCGGACAGGTTTCGCCGGTGATATCGACGCCGCGCGCCTTGGCCTCGGCGAGCGGGGGCAGTTCCGCCGCGGATGAGATATGCAGGATGTGAATCCGGGCGCCGGTCCATTCGGCCAGGATCGCCGCGCGCGCCACGGCTTCGACGGCGACGACGGCAGGGCGCGCCGCGAGATGGGCAATCGGCTCAAACCGGCCGGCGGCGCGCAGCCGCGACTCCCGCCGTTCCATGATCGAGTTGGTCTCGGCATGCAGCGAAATGCGTTTTCCCGTCGGCGCGACCACTTCAAACGCCTCAAGCATCGCGCCCGTGGATGGCGAAGGAATACGGCCGAAAGTGTTTCCCATATACAGCTTGAAGCCGATGATGCCGCCGTCGATCAGCGCATCGACATGGGCGATGCTGTCTTCACCCAGCACCGCATAGAGGCCGTAATCGACATGGGCCTTGGCGGCGGCGATCCGGTGCTTGTCGGCAAGCGCCTCAGGCGTACCGATGGTCGGCAGCGTGTTCGGCATATCAAACACGGTGGTGACGCCACCGAAGGCCGCCGCGGCGGTGCCGCTGGCGAAATCCTCTTTTTGCGGATAGCCGGGATCGCGAAAATGCACATGGACGTCGATCGCCCCCGGCAGAATATGGCGGCCCGTTGCGTCCGGGGTCTCATTGGCCGCCGGCATCGCCTCCGGCGCGCCGATCGCGAGGACAATGCCATCCTTGACGGCAATGCTGGCGCGATATTGCGCATCGGGCGAGACGATGGTGCCGCCGTTGATCACCAGATCCGCTGTCCCGGAAGCTGTCATCGCGCTGCTCACAGCATCGCCCAGCCGCCATCGACCGGCAGGTCGACGCCCGTGATCTGGCGCGAAACGTCGCTGGCGAGAAAAAGACAGGCGTTGGCGACGTCGGCGTCGACCGTGACGCGCCGCATCGCATAGTCGGCGGCGTGGCGTTCGGCTGCTTCGGCCTCAGAGATGCCAAGCTTCTGCGCCATGTCGCGACAGACCTTGTCGCGGAAGCGCGGACCGTCGACCATGCCGGGGGCGACGCAATTCACGTTGATGTTGAAAGGGCCGACTTCGAGCGCAAAGCTCTTGGTGAGGCCGCGCAGACCCCATTTCGAGGCGGAGTAGGCCACGCGGCCTGCGCGTCCGCGCATTCCGAACGTACCGCCGACATTGACCACCTTGCCATAGCGCTGCTCGATCATGGTGGGCAGGGCCGCCCGCATGGAGTGGAAGCATCCATTGACGTTGAGGGTCATGATGTCGTCGAATTCGTCGGGCGTAGTCTGCACGCCGGTCTTGCCGATCGGGCCGGAACCGCCGGCGACGTTGACCAGAATATCGATGCGACCGCCAAATGCGTCCTTCGCGGTCTGCACCGCCGCGTCGCATTGCCCGGCGTCGGTGAGATCGCAGGGAATCACGATTGTCTCGCTGCCTCCGGCCCTCACCGCGTCGGCCACCGGAGCGATCGCCGCGGTATCGCGTCCCATCAGCGCCAGTTTGCAGCCTTCGGCGGCAAAGGCCTGGGTGATGGCCGCGCCCATTCCCTTGGCTGGGCCCGTGATCAGCACGACTCGATCCTTAAGCGAAAGCTTCATGGTTGGTTTTTCCGTGATGAGTTGAAAGAAGAGGGGCGCGAGCGCAAGGCTTGTGCTCACATCCCTGTTTGTCAGATCCTTGCTCTCACATCGCTGCGCGAACCGAGGTCGGCCGCTCGGCCACAGGCGGCAGAAAACTGCGATCGAACACTTCGCCGAGCGCCGGCGTGCGCTGCAGTTCCTTGGCCTTGACCAGGATCTCGATGGCTTTCGTCATCCGCTCGTCGCTGACATCGCCCAGGCCGATCCTGGCGATTTCGGGATGACTCATCTCCTCGGCCAACGTGGCATCCAGCCGCGCCCGTTCGATCTCGGGCTTGATCAGCGGCTCGCGCGTCACCACGGCGTCAATCGCGGCCTTCGGGTCGGCGATCGCATCCTTGATGCCGTGATTGAGCGCCTTCAGGAATCCCTTCACCGCGTCGGGATGCTCTTTCACGAATTTTCGCGAGACGATGATGGCGTTGGAATACAGGTCCATGCCGTATTCGTCATACTTGATGAAGCGCAGCTGCTTGTCCGGATCGATCCCGACGAGTTTAGCGCTGAAGCGAATGGTGTTGACATAGCCGAACACGGCGTCGACTTGCCCCTGCATGAGCATCTGCTCGCGCAGGTTTGGCTGCATGTTGACGATCTCGACCTTGGAACAATCGATCCTGGTGGTTGCGCACAGCGCGGGAAACAGTTTCAGTGCGCCGTCATTGGCCGGGCCGCCGAGCTTGTGTCCGGGGAAATCGGCCGCCGACTTGATCGGGCTGTCGGTCTTCACCGCAACGGTAAATGGCGGGCGGTTGTAGAGCATGTAGACGCCGATCGGCGCCTCCTCCGGCTTCTTTGCCGCAAGTTCAATCAAGGCATTGATGTCGCCGAACCCCATGTCATAGGCGCCATTGGCGACCTGCGGCACCGCGGCGCCGGACCCGTTGCCCTGGTCGAAGGTGACGTCCAGGCCTTCCTGCTTGAAGTAGCCGCGGTCCTGCGCCAGGAAAAACATTCCCTGCGGCCCTTCATATTTCCAGTTCAAGACCAGCTTGATCCTGGTCTCGGCGTGTGTGGCCGGCGTCGAGCCCGCGGTGAGCGCCAGGGCAAGCGCAAGCGCCTGCATTCCACGAAATGCATGGTGTCCGATCATCGGCTCTTCCTGTTGAAATCTGCGATCAATTTCCGGTGGTCGGCCTTTAGCCAGGCGCAACCGCCGTCGAAACCAAACTTAGCCCTTTTGAGTGATCTTATCTGCTGCTATATTTTTCCATGAGCGGTGCTAAAAAGGCGTCACTCAAAGAGCCTTCCGGATAGGTTATGCGACATCTCAGGCTGCTGACCCACGTCGTCGAAGTGGCGCGAACCGGCTCGATTCGCGCCGCGGCGGAGCGCCTCAACCTGACGCCGTCAGCGATGAATCGCAGGATTCAGGATCTTGAGCGGGAGGTCGGAACGCCCTTGTTCGAGCGCCGGCCGCGCGGCGTCAAATTGACCACCGCCGGGGAGATGTTCGTTCGTTACGCCCGCAGCCAAATTGCGGACGCGGAGCGGATGAAATCCCAGGTCGAAGACCTGCGCGGGCTGCGACGGGGCCCGGTTCTGATCGCCTGCAGCCAGGCGCTGGCCCATGATTTTTTGGCCTCACGCATCGCCACGTTCGGGAAACAGCATCCGATGGTGGTGTTCGATCTGAAGGTCATGGACCATGAGCGGGCGCTTGCGGCGCTTGCGGCCTATGATGTCGATCTTGCCCTGGTCCATCGTCCGGCGATGTGGCCGTCGCTTCGTGTCATCGCCAGCATTCCGCAGCGCCTGGTCGCCATCCTCCGGTCGGATCATCCGCTTGCGGCCAAGAAAACGGTGCGGCTTTCGGAATGCGCGCCCTATCCCGCGGCCTTGCCGGATCGAACGCTCAGCGGCCGCCAGATTCTCGATGAAGTCACAACGCGGCGGGACCTGCGCTTCAATACGCTTGCGGAATCGAATTCGTTCGAAATGCTGCGCGGGCTGGTGTTTCGCTGCAACATGATCTCGTTCCAGATCGAGATCGGCGCGCCGTCCGGCGATCTCGGCAAGGGCCTGGTCGGTCGCCCCGTCGATACCCGCGACATTCCCACCGCCGATCTCGTACTGTGTCAATTGCGCGGCCGCAATCTTCCCGTCGCCGCGGCGACGTTCGCGGAGATGCTGGCCAAGAGTTTGAACGACATCAAGCCCGGTGTGTGAAATCGATCACCCGCCGAGATAGGCCTCGCGAATTCGCGGATCGCCCGCCAGCACCACCGAAGGTCCGGACAGCGTGATCGTGCCGGTTTCGAGCACAAAGGCGCGCGCCGCGATTTCCAGCGCCATCGCCGAATTCTGTTCGACCAGGAGCACGCCGAGGCCGGTGCGTTTGTTGAGCTCGAGGATCTTGTCGAACACCTGCTCGATGACGATGGGGGCCAGCCCAAGCGAAGGCTCGTCCAGCATCAACAGGCTGGGGCGGCTCATCAAGGCGCGACCGATCGCCAGCATCTGCTGTTCGCCGCCGGACAGCGACCATCCGCCCTGCTTGATCCGTTCTTTCAGCCGCGGGAACAGGTCGAACACCAGCGCGAGATCGTCTTCAACTTCAGACTTTTTGTAGGAACGAGACGCCGTGCCGGTGATCAGGTTCTCGCGCACGGTGAGGCCCGGAAAAATCCGCCGGCCTTCCGGGCAGTGCGCCAGTCCGGCACCGACAATGGTCTCCACCGCGGTTGAGTGGATGATCTCGCCCTTCCAGGAAATCGTCCCGGAGGTCGGGCGCAGCAGGCCAGAGATCGTGCTCAGCGTCGTGGTCTTGCCGGCGCCGTTGCCGCCGATCAGTGCGACAATCTCGCCCATCTCGACGCTGAACGAAATGCCTTTCAGCACTTCGATGTGGCCGTAGGACACCCTGAGATTGTCGACCTTAAGCATGCCGGTGCCGCCTGCCCAGATAGGCCTCGATAACCTCTGGATTGCGTTGCACCTCGGCGGGCGCGCCCTCCGCGATCTTCTTGCCGAAATCGAGCACCGCGACGCGGTCGCTGATGCCCATGACGAGACGAACATTGTGTTCGACCAGCAGGATGGTGATGCCGCTGGTCTTCAGCCTGGCGATAGTGTCCAGCAGCGTCATGCTCTCGGTCATGTTCATGCCGGCCGCGGGCTCGTCGAGCAGCAGCACGCTCGGCTTCGAGGCCAGCGCGCGCGCGATCTCGAGCAGGCGTTGCTGGGCATAAGGCAGTTGCGTGGCGCGATCGTCGGCGCGCCCGGCGAGACCGACGGTCCCGAGCGCGTCGCGCGCGTTGCGGTCGATTTCGGCTTCGGTTTGCCGCTGCCCTGCGTTCGCTGTGACGATGTTGAACAGCGATGCTGGGGCGTTGCAGGCGGCCGCGACCTTGACGTTCTCGATCACACTGAGATTGCCGAAAATCCTGATGGTCTGAAACGTTCGCGCCAGGCCCAGGCGTGCGATGCGATGCGGCTTGAGGCGGAAGATTTCCTTACCCTTGATGTGGATCGAACCTGAGTCGGCGTGCGAAGCGCCGCTCAGCGCGTTGAGCAGCGTAGTCTTGCCGGAGCCGTTCGGGCCGATGATGGCCTGCACGATGCCACGCGGCACATCGAGGTCGATCCCATCCAGCGCGGTGAGGCCGCCGAACCGCCGCGTCACGCCTCGCGCCGTGATGATCGGTTCCATTGTCATCGCGTGCTCCAGCGCAGCCGCAGCACGGAAGCGATCGAGGCAAGGCCGCCCGGCGCCAGCACGATCACCGCGATCACGCCGAGGCCATAGAGCACCAGATACCATTGGCCGAGAAACCGCAGCGCTTCCGGCAGGGTCGTCAGCACCACCGCGCCGATCATGCAGCCGGTGATCGAGCCCATGCCACCGACGATTAGCATGGTCATGAGCAGGATTGCCTGCGTCCCGGAAAAGCTGTCGGGGCTGATGAAGCGGATCGAGGAGGCGTAGAGACAGCCGGCAAGGCCCGCATAGACCGCGCCGATCATGAAGGCGAGCAGTTTGGTTCGCGTGGTATCGACGCCGCTCTGTTCGGCGGCGATCTCGCTGTCCCTGGTCGCGATCATGGCGCGGCCGAGGGACGATTGCCGGATCCGAGCCGCGACCAAAGCGGCGAGCGCGAGCGCCGCGATCAGCAGATAATAGTGCTGGACCTGTCCCTGCGGGCCGAAGCCGAACAGGCTGATGCCGGGTATCGCGCGCAGGCCCGAGGTGCCGCCGGTCACCGGCTCCCAGTGCACGATGATCAGGCGCACGATTTCGCCAAAGCCGATGGTGGTCATGGCGAGATAATAGGTGCGCAGCCGCAGCGTCGGCAGGCCCAGCGCAAGGCTTGCAGCCATGACGATGACGGCCGAGAGAAACGGCGTCGCGATCCAGGGCAGGCCGGATTTGGTTGCGATCGCCGTGGTATAGGCGCCAACGCCATAAAATGCCGCCTGGCCGAAGTTGATCTGGCCGGTCCAGCCGGTGGCGAAATTCAGGCCGAGCACGACGATGGCGTTGAGGATAGCGATGTTCAAAAGCTGGATGATGTAACCGTCGTGGCTCACGGCGGGAATCGCCAGCGCGACGACGGCCGCCAGGGCCGGAGCGAGCCAATTTTTCACCTCAAACCTTTTCGCTGCTCTTCTCGCCGAACAGGCCGCGCGGCCAGGCGACAAGAACGGCGATCATCACGATGAAAGCATAGGCGTCGCGAAAGTTCGACGAGATGTAGCGCGCGCCGAAGGTCTCGATCAGCCCCAGGAACAGCCCGCCGATCACGGCACCTGGCAGATTACCGAAGCCGCCGATCACGCTGACGACAAATCCCTTCAAGCCCAGGCTGCCGCCCATAGTCGGCTCGGCCAGAAAAATCGGCGCCACCAAGAGACCGGCGATGCCCGAAAGCATCGCGCCGAAGGCAAAGGCGACCGCGATGGTGCGGTTGACGGGAATGCCGACCAGGCGTGCGGTGTGCAGATCCTGCGCCGTGGCCTGCATCAGGATTCCAAACCGGGTCTTGGTCAAGAGCACGAACTGCAACAGCAGGATCACCGTCAGTGTTGCGAAGATGAACAGCTGATGCATCGAGATCACTATGCCCGCTATCCGCAGCGGTGCGCCGTGGACCGGGGAGGGCAATGAGACGGGCAGCGGTCCCCAGATGATCAGCGCGAGATTTTCCAGGACAATTCCCATCGCGATGGTGGTCAGGATCACCAGGAACGGCGGCCGCCCGCGCAAGGGAAAATACACCAGCACCATGAACACGATGCCGATCAGCGCCATCGCCACCATGGTGATCGCCCAGGCCATCGCGACCGGCAGCTCATGGGTCACAGCAGTGCTGACGCCGATGAAGGCGCCCAGCATCAGCAATTGTCCCTGCGCGAAGTTGACGATCTGGACGGTGTTGAAGATCAGGAGCAGGCCGAGCGCAACCAGAGCGTAGATGCTTCCGAGCGCCAGGCCGTTGACGACAAGCTGGCCCATGAAGCGGTCAGTATCCGCTCTCTTTGATCGGGCCGACCAGTTCCGGCGTCTTGCCCTTGTTGCGATAGATGCCGAGCGTATGCGCCAGATCGCCGTGGGCGTCCGCGGTATAGCTGATCAGCATGCCCTTCCAGTCCCTGGTGGCGGCGAGCGCATCGCGGATCGCAACCTTGTCGCAGCCGACCTTCTCGATGATCCCCTTGAGCATGGTGACGGTGTCGTAATAGGCGATGGTGAAGTTGTCGGTGGGCACCTTGTACTTGTCCTGGACGCGCTTCGACCAGTCCAGGATCCTGGGATCGGTCGAGGTTTGCGCGATCATGCCGCCGATGGCGATGCTTCCGTCGGCTTCGGTCGCCGACAGGTTGTTAAGCGTGGTCTGCGCGACGATGCTGGTATTGCCGATCGTCGTCAGCTTGATGCCGAGATCGCCCATCTGCTTCATCACCAGGGTGACGTCGGCGGGGCGGCCGAACAGGACCAGGCTGTCGGCGCCCTTGTCCTTGATCTCGAGCAACTGCGCGCTCATGTCCTTGTCGGACGGCGCGTATGACGTTACCGCCACCGGCGATACGTTGAGCTTGGCAAGCGCGGCCTGTATGCCCTTGGAGGCGCCGAGGCCGTAATCATCGGCCACCGCCATGATGCCGGGCTTGGTCTTGCCGAGCGATTTCACCAGATATTCCGGAATCAGATCGGCGAGCTGTCCGTCGTGGACGTGGGTGCGGAACAGCCACTTGCTGCCCTGCGCCGTTATTTTCCCGTTGGTCGCACCGACCAGAAACGGCGTCTCGGATTTATTGACGCTCTCGGTCTGCGCGAACACATGCGGGCTAATCATCGACCCCAGGATGACTAGCGGCTTGCCTTCGAGAATGCGGTTCATCGCATTGAGCGCGTCGGTTGAGGAGGCGCCGGTATCTTCCGTCGTCAGCACCAGCTTCTTGCCACTGATGCCGCCGCCGGCATTGATTTCATCAACGGCGAATTCGGCGCCGTTGCGCGCCTGGGTGCCGAGCAGCGCCAGATTGCCGGTGAGCGCCGTGGTCATGCCGAGCGGTATCGGCGACGGGCACGCTGCCGCATCCGCTTTCGATTCACGCGCCAGCGTCGCGGACAGGCAGATGACGGCCGTGCCCATCATCAAGGTCTTAAGCGATATATGAAACATCCGCGTCCCTTTGTTCGATCGATTGTGTAATTCGTTGCAATCTTGCATGCAAGCGAGGTGCCAATTGGACGCGAATTGGCCAAGTATCCCAATATTGCCGGGCCTATTTGCGAATTTTCGGGCTCTCCAGTGCATACGATCTGGCATAGCGCTTGCTAGATTTGGCGAGTTCAATCATTCCGAGGGGTTCTGCCATGGCATTTGCGTTGCATGGCGACTGCGAAGGCCTTGGTCTGATCGACTCCGGCAGGTTCGTGCGCGAGGATGGCGCGGCCAATCGCGTCAGCGATCCACAAATCGAGGCGGCCTATCTCGGGCACGCCGAAGCAGGGCAATAGGCAGTTTGCATGGTATTCGATACGATTTTGCGGAATGGACGCATCGCCGGGGAGGAGCATGAACTGGTCGATATCGGCGTGCACAATGGGCGCATTGCTGCGATCGGCCCGCCGGGCCTCGGTGCGCAAGACATTGCGCGTGATGTCCTGCTCGACGGGCGGATGTTGATCGCCGGCTTTGTCGAGACCCATATCCACCTCGACAAGTCCTGCATCTCCGATCGCTGCACCTGCCGCACCGGCACCTTAAAGGAAGCGATCGAGAGCGTCGCAGCCGCGAAGCTCGGCTTTACCGAGGACGATATTGTCGCGCGCGGCCGTCGCACGCTGGAAAAGGCGATCGTGCAGGGCACCACGCGGATGCGCGCGCATGTGGAAGTTGACCCGCGCATCGGGCTGAAAGGTTTTCGCGCCATCAGCCGGTTGAAGCGCGATTATGCCTGGGCCCTCGATATCGAGATCTGCGCGTTTCCTCAGGAAGGCCTGCTCAATGATCCCGGCTGCGACGAACTCCTGGTCGAGGCCTTGGACGCCGGCGCCGACCTGATCGGCGGCTGTCCCTATACCGACAGCAATCCCCACGGGCAGATTGCGCGGATCTTCGATCTCGCCAAGCGCTATGACGGCGGTCGCGCGCCGTCTCGCCGATGCCGGTGTGGCCGTGACGGTGCTGCCGGCGACCGGCCTGTTCCTGATGGGCCGCGGTGCCGATCATTCGGTGCCGCGGGGCGTGGCGCCGGCGCACCGCCTGCTCGATCACGGCGTGACCTGTTCGCTGGCGACCAACAACGTGCTCAATCCGTTCACGCCGTTCGGCGATTGCTCGATGCTGCGGATGGCGAACCTCTACGCCAACATCGCGCAGGCCGGACGCCCCGACGAACTCAGGGCCTGCCTGGAGATGGTCACGACGCTGCCGGCGCGGCTGATGAATCTCACCGACTACGGCATCAAGGCCGGCAACCCCGCCGACATCGTGGTGCTCGATTGCGTGAGCCCCGAAGCCGCGGTGGCGGAACTGGCGCAGCCGCTGCTGGCGCTGAAGCGGGGACGCATGAGCTTTTCCAGACCCTTGGCCACCATCAACTGGCCGGGCGCAACGCCGTCTTTGGCGAAAGGCGATGTTCAAGCGAGTGCGTCCGCCGCAGTGCTCAATGTGCCTGCGCGGTCATTGCTGTGACGATCCTCTTTGAGTCCAGGCCGTGTATTCCCAAATCGAAATCGTCGATCTGGCGACCTGCCTGCCGGGCACATCGTCTGCGGGACGGATGGCTTTACCGCTTCTTACACTATTGCCGCTAGATTTTCCCGCAATCGCGGTATTCCCGCCGTTGCGGAATTGTAACATGTTCAAGATCTACAATTGCATCGCCTACGCCCACGATTTGAGGCTTGTCGGCCTCGCGGCCGTGATCTGCATCTTGGCGTCATTCGCAGCGATTAATCTGCTTCATCATGCGCGCAAATCGAGCGGCCACATGCGACGCGTGTGGCTTGCCGTATCGGCCATATCCACCGGCTTCGGTATCTGGGCAACGCACTTCGTCGCGATGCTTGCGTTCACACCGGGAATCTCGAGCGGCTATAATATTGTCTTAACCATCCTGTCGTTAATCGCGGCCATCCTGCTGACCGGCGCAGGGCTTGCTATGTCCCTCATTCCGAACTGGCGCCACGGGCCATGGATTGGCGGCACCATCGTCGCCGGTGGCATCGCCGCGATGCACTACACCGGGATGGCTGCATTTGAAATCGCAGGCATCATCCTGTGGGATCCCGTTCTTGTCGTCGCATCGATCGTACTCGGTGCGGGAATCGGTGCCGTCGCACTTCCCGTTGGTCTTCATGGCAAGGAAGAGAAATGGAAGATCGGCGGTGCCGTGCTGCTGACGCACGCGATCTGCAGTCATCACTTCACCGCGATGGGCGCAGTGTCGATCATTCCCGACCCCACCATCGCGGTTTCGGAATTAGCGCTGCCAGCCGCATGGCTTGCGGTGGGGGTGGCGATCGCGAGCTTCGCCATTATCGGGTTGGCACTGGCGGGTGTCGTGCTCGATATCCGCGATCATCGCCGTTCGGAACTTGAAGTCGACCGGATGCGCGATCTCGCGAATGCCTCGGTTGAGGGGCTTCTGGTTTGCGACGGAGAGGTGATTGTCTCCGTCAACACAAGTTTTGCCATTCTGACGGGTTTATCGGCAGCCAATCTCGTCGGTGCAAGGCTTGAGCGCTGTTTTCCGAACCAGGTTGCACGCGCTAAACTGCTTTCCGGATCGAGCCTGCCGGTCGAAACGGATTTACGCCATCTCGACGGCTCGATGACCCCTGTTGAGTTGATCCTGCGGCCGATCATTTTTGCCGGACGGCCCCATCACGTCGTCGCTGTTCGCGATCTGCAAGCCCGCAAGGAGGCCGAGCAACACATCCACTATCTCGCACATCACGACGCGTTGACTTCACTTCCCAATCGCAGCCACTTCAACGCGCGGCTCGACCAGGAACTTGTCGCCCTAACCGAGGGGGACAGTCTCGCCGTGCTCTGCCTCGACCTCGATCGGTTCAAGGAAGTCAACGACCTGTTCGGCCACGCCGCAGGCGACATAGTGCTTCAGACCGTGGCTTCGCGCGTCACCGCAGTGCTCGACGAGCGTCAGATGATGGCACGTCTGGGGGGCGACGAGTTCGCCGTTCTGATGCCCGGAATTGCAAATCCCGCTGCGGCAAGCCGGCTTGCCGAGACCATTCTGGAAGCGCTGCGCACAACAAGCGATACGCCGGAGACCAACAGCATCTCGACGAGCATCGGCATTGCGCTTTATCCTGACGACGCGACGGATCGTCAGTCGCTTCTCACCCATGCCGACACGGCCCTCTACCGCGCCAAGACCGAAGGCCGCAATACCTATCGTTTCTTCGAGGCAAGGATGGGTGCCGAGGTTCGCGAACGCCGTATGCTCGAACATGATCTGCGACTCGCAATTGCGCGCGATGAGTTGCGGCTGGTGTATCAGCCCCAGAAGGAAGTCCAGAGCGGAACGGTCACCGGCTTCGAAGCATTGCTACGCTGGAAGCACCCGACGCGCGGCGAGATTTCACCTGCAATTTTCATCCCGATTGCCGAGGAGACCGGCGCGATCCTGGAGATCGGCGACTGGGTGTTAAAGACAGCCTGCCGCGAGGCGGCAGTGTGGACCGCACCATTGACGGTCGCGGTCAACGTTTCGGCCGTACAACTCTACAATGCGAACTTCGTCCAGGAGTTACATCAAATCCTGCTCGAAACCGGCCTGTCACCGCGCCGTCTGGAGATCGAGATCACCGAGACGGCGCTGGTTCGCGATTTCAACCGGGCGCTGACCACCCTGCGGCTAATCAAGGCGCTCGGTATCCGCATCGCGATGGACGACTTTGGGACAGGTTATTCGTCGCTCTCGAACTTGCGGGCATTTCCGTTCGACAAGATCAAGATCGACGGCTCGTTCATCAAGTCGGTCAATTCCAACGGTCAAGCCGCGACCATTGTTAGAGCTGTGTTGGGCCTTGCTCGCGGGCTCGGCCTCCCCGTGCTGGCCGAAGGCGTCGAGACCGACGCCGAGCTTCAATTCCTGGAGGACGAACTTTGCGATGAGGTGCAGGGCTATCTGCTCGGACGCCCGGCCGCCATCGGTAGCTTCCGCAATTTCACGCATGCGGACATTGTATTGGACGTGAGCTACGATCTTCTTGTGTCGTGAGCAAAAACTGCCTGAGAACGGAAATTGGATGCTACGAAGCGCGAAGATTTGATCGTGAATGCGACCAGTACAGATGGTGCTTGAGAGGGGATCTAGCGGGGGAACGTGGATTGAATCCAACGTTCGCAGCACTTCCGTTACAGGTCAACCTGAGAAGAACTCATTGTGAGCAAATGTCTTCCGGGTTGCCCCTGAAAGCGGACCTTGCTCAATGCAGTCGGCACTTCGCATTTGTGCCAATAGGTGACATGACGAGTTCTCCATGGGCGTGTCAATGACACAGCCTAATCGGTTAAACGGCATGCTGCGACAGCGGTAACTGTGAACGTGCGGCTCATCGGATGCCGACGAACGATCGTCACACAGGCGGTCTATGAGCGCGCCAAACTGGATTTGATCGACAGGCTTACCAGCTCAAGGGGTTCGAGGCGCCCGTCGAGCTTTATGCTGCATAGTCGCAATGTCCGGCCTCAGCGCGCCAGCGGACCGTTAGCCTTCTTCCAGGCGTCGATCCCACCTTCGATGTGGCAGACCGCGGTCAGGCCGACATCCTGTGCGGCCTGCACAGCCATGGCGGATCGCTCGCCGAAGGCACAGTAGAACAGGAATCGTTTGTTGGTCGACTTGGCGAGTTCATGCAGCATGCCGCCCGCAGCTATGCTCTCTTGCAACGTCGTGTAAGGCACGTGTAGTGCCCCCGGGATGATACCGTGCCGCTCTCGCTCGAATGGCTCGCGTAGATCGATCAGGACGACATCGGACTTTCCTGTGAGCACAAGCGCTTGCTGTGCTGACACGGCCCAGCCGCGCCGGGCGATCTCCTCCTGATGAAGGCCGACATGGATGTTGGCCGGCACGGCGACATCCATCATCTTGGGATTGGCGAGCTTGAGGTTGTTCATGAGATCGACATATTCCTCAACCGACTTCACTTGCAGGCGGGGATTGAAAGCCTTTTCCTCGCCGATGGTGGAGACAGTGTCGCCCTTATAGTCGTGTGCCGGGTAGACCAGCGTCGCGTCCGGCAGCTTCAGCAGCCGACCGAAGAGCGACTCGAATTGCGCCCGCGGGTCGCCGTTCTGGAAATCGGTGCGGCCGGTGCCGCGGATCAGCAGCGTGTCGCCGGTGAACACCCGGTCAGGCATGATGAAACTGTAGGAATCGTCGGTGTGGCCCGGAGTGTAGATCACGTCGAGGGCAACGCCCTCGATGGTGAGCTTGTCGCCGTCAGCCAATCGCATTGAAACCGTATCCGCCTTGGTCTGCTCGCCCATCACCGTGATGCAGTGAGTTTTGTCGCGCAGCGCGCCGAGGCCGGTGATGTGGTCGGCGTGCAGGTGTGTGTCCACCGCCTTGACGAGCTTGAGGTCGAGTTCGTGGATAAGCTGAAGGTAGCGGTCAACCTTTTCCAGCACCGGATCTATGATCAGCGCTTCGCCGCCGTGGCGGCTCGCCATCAGATACGAGTAGGTGCCCGACAGCTGATCGAAGAGCTGACGAAAGATCATCGTGGCCACATCGTTCGGTTGAGCTGTTGCGCTGGTGAGCGTGCGCGATTATCCATGTGGCTGCGGGACGATCCGGATGTAGGGCTTGGGCGCCTTCCAGCCCTGCGGATATTGCTTCCTGGCGTCGTCGTCCGACACGGAACCGGCGATGATAACGTCCTCGCCGTTCTTCCAGTTCACAGGTGTGGCAACCTTATGCCTCGCGGTGAGCTGGAGCGAGTCGATGACGCGCAGGACCTCGTCGAAGTTGCGACCGGTGGTCATCGGATAGACGAGGATGAGCTTGACCTTCTTGTCCGGCCCGATGACGAAAACGTTGCGCACGGTTTGATTGTCGGCGGCAGTGCGCTTGGTCGGATCGCCTGACACCGGCGCGGGCAGCATGCCGTAGAGTTTGGAGACATTGTAATCGGCATCGGCGATCATCGGATAGTTCGGTGCGAAGCCCTGCGTCTCCTTGATGTCGCTCGCCCAGCCAGCGTGGCTATCAACCGGATCGACCGAGAGCCCGATGATTTTGACGCCGCGTTTGTCGAACTCCGGCTTGATCCTGGCCATGTAGCCAAGTTCGGTGGTGCAGACGGGTGTGAAGTCCTTGGGGTGGGAAAACAACACCACCCAGTTGCTGCCGATCCACTCGTGGAAACGGATTTTGCCCTCGGTCGTCTCCGCTTCGAAATCAGGAGCCGTGTCATTGAGTTGCAGAGCCATGATTGACCTCCGAATAACTCTCGTTCGGCGTCATTGGATCATCCGAGATACGCTGGCGAACGAAGCAGCGTGTGCCACTGGGGCCTCTCGGATGAGCTCGGAATGAGGAAACGATAGCATTTTCCTCGATTGCCCGGAAGCCGGAATGCGAGATGCGGGCGGCTCTCCTGGCATTCCAGACCATTCGATTTGCGGTGGCGGTAGCAGAAGCCGCCACGTCCGCTTCGGGACATTCGCGCCAGTTCACGATGTCCGTGTCACTTCCGCTTACCTCCCGATAGCGGCGGTAGAGCGGACGTCGCGGCACCTCGCATTTGTGGCTGGAGCGGTTATTCTTGCAAACCCATTTGAGCAGATTTCTCGTCCGTTACGCCCGAGGATGCGAGCGCAATGCGGCTCGCTCACCCCCCGGCTCTTTCCCGGTTTATGACGCGGGAATGTCGGCCGCATGGGTCCGCGCGACGGGCCTCAGTATTTTTTTTGAGCCAACGAGCTGCCAAGGTAGATCGCTTAGCCATTTGTTAGGTGCACTGCACTATTCCGGTCACCGGCCCCTAAGTCGGATGAATCGGCAACAACATGTTCAGATTTCCAGTCCGCGTTGGCATAAATCCACGATTTTTGCCGCGAATACGTATCGGCTTGAAAATCCAGCTTGCCCTGTTGGGGATTCTGGGCGTCCTGTTTATCGGGGCAATTTGTCTGGCCGGACTTAACCTTGCCGCCAGCGCCCAGTTTGAGTCGGATGAAAGCGTAAATTTGCGCCAGCATGTGGTCGGATTGTCGGCAAACTATCTTGAGGCCGGCCAGATCGCGACTGAATTCCTGCGAAAGCACGACGAGAAACTGATCGATAGGCACGCCGGCGTCGTCGAGGCTGCGCTGGAGCACTTGTCCGCAATTGAGGCGTTTGTCGACAAACTCCCGGATGGTGATCCTCTCAAGCAAAATAGCGCACTGCGCTCTGGTTTGAACCTTTATAAGACCCGTTTCCAAAATCTGGTGTCGATGCAGCGGGTGCTCGGGCTGAATGAAAGTCAAGGCTTGCAAGGCAAGCTTCGCCTTGCGGTTAACCAACTTGAGAGCAAGTTGACGGAGTTCGACCAACCCCGGTTAGCCATCCTCATGATGATGATGCGTCGGCATGAAAAGGACTTCATGCTGCGAGGCGATGAAAAATACGAGGATGAATTCACCAAGCAACGTTCTGAATTCGGGGATGCGCTGAAGGTTTCGGGGCTGCCCGCTGAAGTGCGGGATGTACTCTCCTCGTTGATGAAATCCTATGGCGAAAGTTTCGCCGGTTATGCGGTCACCCAAAGTTCCCTGAATGACGAAGTCGACGATTTTGCTACGGTGTTTCAGCGCAACCGCCCGGTCTTGGACGCGTTGGTCAAGGCGGCGGATGACCGATACCATACGTCGGAGGCCCGCGCCACCGACCTGCGGCAATCTCTGATTTGGACAATCGCAGCTGCAACGATTTGCATCGGCCTGCTTGCAATCTATTTCGGACGGCGTATCGCCAATTCGATCGCCGGGATGACCCATGCGATGCAGAAGCTCGCGTCAGGTGATTTTGGAGTCGTCCTCCCGGGATTGGGACGAAGCGATGAAATGGGTGACATGGCGCAAGCCGTTGAGACTTTCAAAATCAAAGCGAAGCAGAAAGCCGATGACGAAGCTGACGCCAAAGTGAAGCAAGATCAGGTCGTGGCGGCAGCCCGGAAAGCCGACATGCACAAACTTGCCGACGAATTCGAAAGCGCCGTCGGCAAAATCATTGATACGGTGTCCGCCGCGTCGACGGAACTGGAGACCGCGGCCGGTACCCTGACGGCGACGGCTGAACGGTCCCAGCAGCTTACGAACGTGGTTGCCGCCGCGTCGCGCGATGCTTCCACGAATGTGCAGTCGGTTGCTTCGGCGACCGAAGAGATGTCGTCCTCGGTGAACGAAATCAGCCGCCAGGTGCAGAACTCCGCCCGGATCGCCAATGAGGCGGTGGAGCAAGCACAGATGACCAACAATCGCGTCGGCGAATTGTCGAAGGCGGCCAGCCGAATTGGCGACGTGGTCGAACTGATCAACGCTATCGCCGGGCAGACTAACTTACTTGCCCTTAACGCGACCATCGAGGCTGCGCGAGCCGGAGACGCCGGGCGCGGTTTTGCCGTCGTCGCGTCTGAAGTCAAAGCGCTGGCCGAGCAGACAGCGAAAGCGACGGGCGAGATCAGCCAACAGGTCAGCGGTATCCAGAATGCAACGCGTGAATCGGTGATCGCGATCAAGACGATCGGCACCACCATAGGGCGGATGTCCGAGATCGCGTCGACCATCGCCTCAGCGGTTGAAGAGCAAGGCGCCACAACCCAGGAGATTTCCCGCAATGTCCAACAGGCGGCGCAAGGCACCCTGCAAGTGAGTGACAACATCATGGACGTACAGCGCGGCGCCGGCGAGACGGGATTGGCGTCCTCCCAGATGTTCTCTGCGGCGCAGTCCCTTTCCGGCGAAAGTAACCGTCTCAAGGCAGACGTCGCGACGTTCCTGAACTCCATCCGCAGCGCTTGAGGACCCGAATCCCCGCAGCAAACCACGGGATATGAACGCCCACCCCATGGCTCTTGCGGCCGCGAAACCTCGCCACCATTTAATATGCGGAGGAATTTCGCCATGCTGGATTCTACAAACGACAAATTCGACGACCGAGCGTCGTCGCAAACCACAAAACCCACCGTCGCCAATGATAACGCGCTGCTCGATGCCTATTCCAATGCGGTCATTGACGTCACCGAACGGGTCGGGCCCGCGGTTGTTCGTGTCGAGACCGGGCCCGGAACGCCGAACGCGCGCGAGCGCGGCGGGCTCGGTTCAGGCATCGTGATTTCGCCCGATGGTCTGGTGGTGACCAACAGCCATGTGGTCGGCGTGTCGAAGCAGATCAGGCTGCGGGACAGCGAGGGCATGGTCAGCGATGCCCGCGTGCTTGGCGTCGATCCCGACACCGATCTAGCACTGCTGCGCGCCGACGGCTCGCGGGACCTGCAGTACGCGTCGCTGGGCAATTCGAAGAGCCTGCGCCGCGGTCAATTGGTGGTGGCGATCGGCAATCCGCTGGGATTCGAATCGACCGTCACCGCGGGCGTGGTGTCGGCGCTCGGCCGCTCGATCCGCTCCGTCAGCGGCCGAACCATCGAGGACGTGATCCAGACCGACGCGGCGCTCAATCCCGGCAATTCCGGCGGACCGCTGGTGTCATCCGCGGCCGAAGTGATCGGCATCAACACCGCGATCATCAGCGGCGCGCAGGGCATCTGCTTTGCCGTCGCCAGCAACACCGCGCAGTTCGTGCTGTCGGAGATCATTCGCCACGGCTATGTGCGGCGCGCCTATATCGGCGTGTCGGGCCAGACCGCGCCTATACCGCGAAGGCACGCGGTGGTCGCCGGTGTCGACAACAAGATGGGCGCGCTGCTGGCGCAGATCGAGGTGGACGGACCGGCGGCTAAAGCCGGACTGCTGCCCGGCGATGTCGTGATCAAGCTGGACGGCATCGACGTCAACGGCGTCGATGACCTGATCCGCGCGCTCGATCGCGACCGGATCGATCGCAACCTCGAAATGGAGGTGCTGCGGATTGGCCGACTGCGCGTCCTCGATATTCATCCGATCGAACGCAAGCCGACTCCTCGGCAGGGATCAGCCCTGCCGAGCCGCACTGCGAAACCGTAACGGTCAGAAGCGGCCGGAAAAATTAGAGTTCTTCTTAGAGTTCTTCGTCATGGCCGGGCTTGTTCTTGTCCCGGCCATCCACGTCTTCTTTGTCACAAGCGCCGTAAGACGTGGATGCCCGGGACAACAAGCCCAGGCATGACGAACTCTGATGCACTGCTTGGAACGGAGCGCGAGCTGTCAAACCGGCGGCCAGGCTCGCAGCGTCATTTCGGCAATCTTGCGCAGCTGCTTGCGGCTGCCGCCGCCGGCGGCCTGAACCGCCATACCCTGCAGGATCGCCGAAATGTAGCGCGCGAGATCGGCGGCATCCGATCCCTTGGGCAGATCGCCCTCTGCGATGGCCCGCTCGAAGCGCTTGCGCAGATCCTGCTCGCCGCTGGCGCGGCGGTGCATTAATTCCTGCTTGATGGTTTCAGCTGCCTCGCCACAGCAAAGCGCGCCCTGGACGGCGAGGCATCCGGGCGGATGGTCCGGATCGGTGACGGCATCAGCTGCTTCGTACAGAAGATGCTCGACGACTTCGCGCGCGGTGGGCTTTGCCAGCGCAATCTGGACATAGCCGCCCGGCCCATCGACGTAACGGTCGAGCGTCTTGCGAAACAGCTCTTCCTTGTTGCCGAATGCGGCATAGAGGCTCGGCCGGGTAATTCCCATGGCCTCGGTCAGGTCCGCGATGGACGCACCTTCATAGCCGCTGCGCCAGAACACCTGGAGCGCGCGGTCCAAAGCCTCGTCCATATCGAATTCGCGGGGACGTCCCATCGCCATCATGGGTCCTCCTGAGTTTCCTACCTTTCGTTAGATAAGTCCCTTGACAGCCCTTGTCGATAGCCCATTTATACCGGGCGTTACGAATGTGTGCGATGCAGCGTAACCGGATCATCGATTGGGGACCTCGTTATGAAAAAGATGTTTCAACGCAATCACTTGCTTGCCGCCGGCGTTCTGGTTGCGGTTGCTTCCGCGGCTGCGGCGACGTTTCACAATGGCTTGGACGGCAGCGCGCGGGCCGAAACCGCGGCAGCCCAGCCGGCCGCTGTTCCGGTGTCGGTGTCAGTCGTGACCCCGCGGGAGACCGCACCCTGGGACGAGTTTTCCGGCCGGCTCGAGGCGGTCGAGCGGGTCGAAGTTCGCTCACGGGTTGCCGGCGCAATCCAGGAAATTCACTTTCGCGAGGGCGCGCTGGTCAATCAGGGCGATCTCTTGATCCTGATCGATCCTTCGCTCTATGCGGCGGACGTCGCTCGCGCCGAGGGGCAGGTCGCCGCCGCCAGGGCGCGCGTGGTTTTGACCAAGAGCGATTTCGAACGCGGCCGGCAGCTTTCGGATTCCCACACCATTTCGCAACGCGATGTCGATGGGCGCGTCAATGCCTACCGCGAGGCGGAAGCCAATCTGAAGACCGCCGAAGCCACGCTGCAGACCGCGCAGCTCAATCTGAGCTACACCGAAGTGCGTGCACCGGTGTCCGGTCGGGTCGGAAAACTCGAAATCACCGTCGGCAATCTCATTGCCGCAGGGCCGGGCGCGCCGGTGCTGACCACGCTTGTTTCGGTCAATCCGATCTATGCCAGCTTCAATGCTGATGAACAGGTCGTGACGCGCGCGCTGCGGACGCTGGCGGAAGAAGCAACGCCGTCGGACATCGGCCGTATCCCGGTGCAGATGGGCACCGGAACAGCTGACGGCACGCCCTATAAGGGGCGCATGCAGCTGATCGACAACCAGGTCGATGCGCGCAGCGGCACGGTGCGGGTGCGGGCGATCTTCGACAATGCCGATGGCCGCCTGATCCCGGGCCAGTTCGCACGCCTGTTGATGGGACAGCCGAAAGCCGAGCAGGCGCTGTTGATCAGCGAGCGCGCCGTCGGCACCGACCAGAACAAGAAATTCGTGATGGTCGTCAACAAGGACAACAAGGCGGAATACCGCGAGGTAGCGCTCGGCGTATCGGTTGACGGAATGCGCGTGGTTACCGGCGGACTTCACGCCGGCGAGCGCATTGTCGTCAAGGGATTGCAGCGCGTCCGGCCCGGCGCGCTGGTCGCGCCGCAAATGGTGGCGATGGATTCGGTCTCCGCGGCCCAGGCCACGACCGACGTGGCGGCGCAGCGCTAGAGCATGATCCGGAAAAGTGGGTACCGGTTTTCCGAAAAGATCATGTTCAATCAAAAAACCTAGTGCGCGATCGTGATTCAATTCAGAACGATCGCGCACTAGAGGCTTCCTTAAAAGCGATCGCGCCTGACAGCTAAGAACACCGCGTGCGCTCGACCAGTATCGAGCGCCAGCGGGCGACTACGCCCTGCAAACTCATAATCCCGATGAGATGATGCCATGAATTTTTCCAAGTTTTTTATCGATCGGCCGATTTTCGCAGGCGTTCTGTCCATGCTGATCTTCCTGGCGGGACTGCTGTCAGTGCCGGCGCTGCCGATCTCGGAATATCCGGAGGTGGCGCCGCCGACGGTCGTGGTCCGCGCGCAGTATCCCGGCGCCAATCCGAAAGTCATTGCCGAGACCGTGGCGACGCCGATCGAGGAACAGATCAACGGCGTCGAAGGCATGCTCTACATGAGCAGCCAGGCGACCACCGATGGATTGATGACGCTGAACGTGACGTTCCGTCTCGGCACCGACCCCGACAAGGCGCAGCAACTGGTGCAGAACCGGGTGGCACAGGCCGAGCCGCGCCTGCCCGACGAGGTTCGCACCCTCGGCGTCACCACCATCAAGAGCGCGCCCGACCTCACCATGGTCGTGCATCTGCTGTCGCCCAACGGGCGCTACGACATGACTTACCTGCGCAACTACGCGGTGCTGAACGTCAAGGACAGGCTGGCCCGCATCGAGGGCGTCGGGCAGGTGCAGTTGTTCGGCTCCGGCGACTATTCCATGCGCATCTGGCTCGATCCGCAGAAGGTCGCCGAGCGCGGGCTGTCCGCCGCCGATGTGGTGCGCGAGATCCGCGCCCAGAACGTGCAGGCAGCGGCCGGCATCGTCGGCGCGTCGCCCAGCGAGACCGGGCTCGACCTGCAGCTCTCCATCAACGCGCAGGGCCGCTTGCAGACCGAAGAAGAGTTCGGCGAGATCATCGTCAAGACCGGCACCAATGGCGAGGTGACGCGGCTGCGCGACATCGCCCGGATTGAACTGGGTGCCGCGGACTATTCGCTGCGTTCGCTGCTGGACAATAAATCCGCCGTGGCGATTCCAATTTTCCAATCGCCCGGCTCGAACGCTATCCAGATCTCGGACAACGTCCGCAAGATGATGGTCGAGCTGAAGCAGAACATGCCTGACGGCATGGACTACAGCATCGTTTATGACCCGACGCAGTTCGTCCGCGCCTCGATCGAGGCGGTGATCCACACCCTGCTGGAGGCGGTGGCGCTGGTCGTGCTGGTCGTCATCCTGTTTCTGCAGACCTGGCGGGCATCGATCATTCCGCTGATCGCGGTGCCGGTGTCCATCATCGGCACTTTCGGGGTGATGCATGTGTTCGGCTTTTCGATCAACGCACTCACGCTGTTCGGGCTGGTGCTGGCGATCGGCATCGTCGTCGATGACGCCATCGTCGTGGTCGAAAACGTCGAACGCAATATCGAGAGCGGCCTGTCTCCGACCGATGCGGCCTACCAAGCCATGCGGGAAGTCACCGGTCCGATCATTGCGATCGCGCTGGTCTTGGTCGCAGTATTCGTGCCGCTGGCGTTCATCACCGGCCTGACCGGACAATTCTACAAGCAATTCGCGCTCACGGTGGCGATTTCGACGGTGATCTCGGCGTTCAATTCGCTGACCCTGTCGCCGGCGCTGGCGGCATTGCTGCTGAAATCCCACGACGCGCCGAAGGACGTCCTGACCCGCGGCATGGACCGGTCGCTCGGCTGGTTCTTCAGGCGGTTCAACCGGGCTTTCCATCGCGGCTCCGAGGGCTATAGCGGCGGCGTCAGGCGGGTGATCTCGCGCCGCGCCATCGTGATGGTGGCCTATGCCGCGCTGATCGGCGTCACCTTCGGCCTGTTCAAGGCGGTGCCGGGCGGCTTCGTGCCCGGCCAGGACAAGCAGTATCTGGTCGGCTTCGCGCAGTTGCCGGACGGCGCGACGCTGGACCGCACCGAGGAAGTGATCCGACGCATGGGCGATATCGCCATGAAGCAGCCCGGTGTTGAAAGCGCGGTGGCGTTCCCGGGCCTGTCCATCAACGGCTTCACCAACAGCTCGAACTCGGGAATCGTGTTCGTGACGCTGAAGCCGTTCGAGGAACGCAAGGACAAGAGTCTCAGCGGCGGCGCCATCGCCAAGCAGCTCAACGGCAAGTTCGCCGCGATTCAGGAGGCCTTCATCGCGATGTTTCCGCCGCCGCCGGTTTCCGGCCTCGGCACCATCGGCGGTTTCAAGCTTCAGATCGAGGACCGCGCAGGTCTCGGCTATGCCGCGCTGAACGATGCGACCAAGGCCTTCATCGCCAAGGCGTCAGCGTCGCCTGAACTCGCCGGCCTGTTCTCGAGCTATCAGGTCAACGTGCCGCAGCTTTACGCGGATATCGACCGCACCAAAGCCAGGCAGTTGAGCGTGCCGGTCACCAGCGTGTTCGATACCATGCAGATCTATCTCGGCTCGCTCTACGTCAACGACTTCAACAAGTTCGGCCGCACCTATTCGGTGCGCGTGCAGGCGGATGCCAAATTCCGCGCCCGCGCCGACGATGTCGGACTGCTCAAGGTGCGTTCGGACAGCGGCGAGATGGTGCCATTGTCGGCGCTGCTGAAGATCAGGGAAAGCGCGGGGCCGGAGCGCGCGATGCGCTACAATGGCTTTCTCACGGCCGATCTCAACGGCGGCGCGGCGCCGGGCTATTCCACCGGACAGGCCCAGGCCGTGGTGGAGCGCATCGCGGCGGAGACGTTCCCGAAGGGCATTGCCTTTGAATGGACCGATCTGACCTATCAGGAAATCATCGCCGGCAATTCGTCGCTGGTGGTGTTTCCGGTGGCGCTGCTGCTGGTGTTCCTGGTGCTCGCGGCGCAGTACGAAAGCCTGACGCTGCCGCTGTCGATCATCATGATCGTGCCGATGGGATTGTTGGCCGCGATGTTTGGGGTCTGGCTGACCAAGGGCGACAACAACGTCTTCACGCAGATCGGATTGATCGTGCTGGTCGGGCTGTCGGCCAAGAACGCCATCCTGATCGTGGAGTTTGCGCGCGAACTCGAATTCGCCGGCCGCACGCCGATGCAGGCGGCGATCGAAGCCAGCCGGCTGCGGCTGCGGCCGATCCTGATGACGTCGCTCGCCTTCATCATGGGCGTGGTGCCGCTGGTGATCTCCACCGGTGCGGGATCCGAGATGCGTCACGCCATGGGAGTCGCGGTATTCTCGGGCATGATCGGAGTCACGGCGTTCGGCATCTTTTTCACGCCGATGTTCTACGTGCTGCTGCGCCGGCTCGCCGGCAACCGGCCGCTGACGCAGCATGGCGAGGCGTCAGTGGGAAATACCATTCACGGCTGAAGCATCATCTGCGGCCTCGACATTGTGCAGCGGCGGCTCGCCGCCGCATATCGCGATATTAGCGGAGTCGCCGACAGCACAACGCCGCCAGACGTAATATAACCGTCGGCGGCGCTGCGAATTCAGCTGGAACTTGCAATCCCCCAGCATCAGTATGTCTGAGCAGCGGCAGAAAGGTTCAGCGCCCCGTTGCAGGTATTTTCGGCGGTGGCTTGGGCTGGCGAGTGATCGTCACAGCCTAGGGATGTGCGGCTCCTGCCGTGCTATTATCCAGCAACTTGATCTACGTCATTCCCCGATGCGCAATTGCGCATCGTGGCTCTCGCAAGAGCGCGCCCCGGAATCACGGCTTCATTGTTGGTCAGCGTATCAGCTCAAACTGAAACGCTCTAATCCATCGCCTCTATCGATTTTGGCGAGACCGGCGCCTCGCCGCGCTGACCGCGGCGACGCTCCAGGGTAATCTCGGCGAGGATCGACATCGCGATCTCTTCGGGCGTGATCGCGCCGAGATCGAGCCCGGCCGGGGCCTTGATCCGGTCGAGCGCGCCGGCATCGATGCCCTCGCCGACGAGCTTTTCGCGGAGCGCCGCCATTTTGCGCCGGCTCCCGACGAAGGCGCGATAGGTGGCGTCGGTCGATAGCGCCGCGCGCAGCGCGGCCTCGTCGCCCTTGCCCTGGGTCGAGACCACGACGAAGCGCCGGGCGTGGTTGAGATGGTCGAGCTGATAGCCGTCGATCAGCTGATCTGCGTCGGGAGCGCTGGGCAGGTCGCTGGCAGGTGCTGCGAGCGTGACGTGAAAGCCGAATGGCCGGGCCTGTTCGGCGAGCGAGATGGCAACGGGGCTGGCGCCGAGAATGACCAGCGACGGACGCGGCAGCACCGGTTCGACAAAGATGTCCATGGTGCCCTTGCTCGGGCACATGTTGCTGGCAAAGCGGACGCCGTCGCGGTTCTCGCCCGGCTTCACGCCGAGTTCGGCGAGAAGATCTTCCGGCTGCACCGAGACCATGCGCGGCTCGCCATCGGCAAGGGCTTCGCGCGCGGCCTTGAGCACCGCGCCGCGGGCGCATCCGCCGCCGATCCATCCGGCCGCGATGGTGCCGTCGGGGCGGATCACCGCCTTGGCCCCGGCCTTGGCCGCGGTCACCGATACCGTGCGCACCACGGTGGCGAGCACGAAGGCTTCCTCGGCAGCCTTCAGCCGGGTCACAAGATCCATCACTTCGACATGAACGGTCATCGGTCAGGTCTCCGTCAGAGGGTCGCCAGATAGGGTTCAAGCTCCGTCAGGCTCTTCAGCGTGTTGGCGGGCGCGTACAGATCGACATAGGGCAGCGCGGCCTTGATGCCCGCGGCCTCCGGTGCATAACCCTCCCAGCCAATCATCGGATTGAGCCAGGCGATGCGGCGGCAGCGCTTTGCCAGCGCCGCCATCTCGCGACCGAGCAGACGCGCGTCTCCGGTCTCATAGCCGTCGGACACGATCATCACGCAGGTGCGCGAATGGATGACGCGCGCCGCGTGCCAGCGGTTGAAGGTCTGCAGACATTCGCCGATCCTGGTGCCGCCGCCGGCGCCCTGCGCCATCATCGACAGGCGATCGAGGGCACGGGCGGCGTTCTTCTCTTTCATCGCGTCCGACACGTGGGCGAGCCGGGTGTGAAACAGGAACGCCTCGGCCTCGCGAAACTCGTCCAGCACGCCGTGGATGAAACGCAGAAACACCCCGGTATACATGCTCATCGAGCCCGACGCGTCGAGCAGCACCACGAGCCGCAAAGGTTTTTCCTTGCGCTTTCGCTTCACCAGACTGATCGGCACCCCGCCATGGCTGATGTTGTGGTGGATGGTTCGGCGCAGATTGAGCCGATAACCGTGCCGGCGCGCGATATCGCGACGGGTCAGCCGGGTGCGCATGGCTCTCGCCAGCCGTGCCGCGACGGCGTGGGCCTGTTCGATCTGCTCAGGCTCGGCCAGCTTCCTGAAATCGACCTCGGCCAGGTTGGAGGCATTGGAAGCGCCTTCCATGCGGCCCTCGCCGCTGCGCTCATCCGGCGCGTCGTCGGTCGATGGGATGTGGTCCACTGCGGCTTCGCCGCCGGTCCGGTCCGGTCGATTGTCCCCGAGGGCTTTCAGCGAGGGGCTGTTGGCCGCTTTCGCCGAACCTGTGGTCAGGGACCGCGATTTGACCCGTTTGCCGAGCCAGAATGCATCAAAAATGCCGTCGAATTTTTCCCAGTCGGATTTGCGCGCCGAGAACAGATGCTTGAACGCCGAACGTAACAGGCCCGGCCGGTCGGCATAGCCGGCCGCCATCAGGGCCGCGGCGTCCTGGCCTTCGCGCAGGCCGACCGCGAAGGCGTTGTCGCGCAACGTTTTGAGAAACGCCGCGAGCTTTGCCGAGACGAGGCGCGAGACCTCGTTCATCTCCTCGAGTGTCGGTGGTGTGCCGCAGCAGCTCATGCGACCTTCCCAAGCAACCGTTCCGTCACCTCGCGCGTCACGCGTGACTTGTCCTCGTTGGTCTTCAGCAGACACATCAGGGTCTCGTGCACGATTTCGGGGGCGTCGTGCAGGTCGCGGACGTCGAGCCCGACCAGCGCCGCTGCCCAATCCAGCGTCTCGGCGACGCCGGGGACCTTGCGAAGTTCCTCCTTGCGAATGCTTTCGACCATGCGCGCGATCTGGAGCGACAGCGATGCGCCGGCGCCGCCGATCCGCGCCATGATGATGCGCGCCTCGCGCTCGACGTCGGGATAATCGACGTAGTGGTAGAGACAACGGCGGCGCAGCGCGTCGGAGAGTTCGCGCGTTCCATTCGAGGTCAGAATCACGTGAGGGACCGAAGTCGCGGATATGGTTCCCAGTTCGGGAATCGAGACCTGAAAGTCCGACAGCAGCTCGAGCAGAAACGCTTCGAACTCGTCATCGGCGCGGTCAATCTCGTCGATCAGCAGCACCGGCGGCCTGGTGCGGCGGATCGCCGCCAATAGCGGCCGCTCCAGCAGATATTTTTCAGAAAATATCTGATCCTCGATGGCGTCCGTGTTCTTGCCCCGATGTGCCTGGATCGCGAGCAGCTGGCGCTGGTAATTCCATTCATAAAGCGCGGCCGACTGGTCGAGACCCTCGTAGCACTGCAGCCGGATCAATTCCGTCGCGTGGACGAAGGCCAGCGCCTTGGCGACCTCGGTCTTGCCGACACCTGCCTCGCCTTCGAGCAGCAGCGGACGCTTGAGCAACTGCATCAGCGAGACCGCGGTCGCAAGTTCGCCGTCGGCAATATAGCCGGAGGTGGCCAGACGCTCCGCGATCTGATCGCGATCCTTCATCGCTACGCAAAGACTCCCAGATTCTTCGCCGCCCGCCAGTTCCGCCAGAAGTCATGCGGCATCTGGATGTGGGTCGAGCCCAGGAACGAGAAGGCGTCATTGACGGCGTTGGAGAATGCCGGCACGCCGCCGACATTCGGGCTCTCGCCGACGCCTTTGGCGCCGATCGGGTGGTGCGGCGAGGGCGTGACGGTGAAGTCGGTCTCCCAGTGCGGCGTCTCCACCGCTGTCGGCATGAAGAAATCCATGAACGATCCGGTCACGACGTTTCCGGCCTCGTCGTAGCGAATCTCCTGGCCCATCGCGATGGCGAAGGCTTCGGTGAGGCCGCCGTGGACCTGGCCCTCGATGATCATCGGATTGATGCGCGTGCCGCAATCGTCCAGCGCGTAGAAGCGGCGCACCTTGGAGACGCCGGTATCGACGTCGATGTTCATCACGCAGATATAGGCGCCGAACGGATAGGTCATGTTGGGCGGATCGTAATAGCTCACCGCCTCCAGGCCTGGCTCCATGCCCGGCGGCACCGCGTGATAAGCCGCCCAGCACAGATCCTTCATCGACTTGAATTTTTCCGGCAGTCCCTTGACCCGGAAGCCGTCGATGTCCCATTCGAGGTCGTCCTCATGGACTTCGAGCAGCCAGGCCGCGATCATTTGCGCCTTGGCCTTGATTTTTCGCGCGGCCGTGGCGATTGCGGCGCCCGCCACCGGCGTCGAGCGCGAGCCGTATGTGCCGAGCCCGTAGGGCGCGGTATCGGTGTTGCCTTCCTCGATCATGATGTCATCGGCGGGAATGCCGATCTCGGTGGCGATGATCTGCGCCCAGGTGGTCTCGTGACCCTGGCCTGTGCTCTTCGTGCCGACGCGGGCGATGCCGGCGCCGGTCGGATGCAACCTGATCTCGCAGGAATCGAACATGGCGATGCCTAGGATATCGCAGTTCTTCGATGGGCCCGCACCGACGATCTCGGTGAAGAACGACACGCCGATGCCCATGATTTCGCGGGTCTCGCCGCGCTTGAACGCCGCGCGCTGCGCCGCCTGCTCCTTGCGCAGGCCGGCATAGTCGACGGTCTCCATCATCTTGCGCATGGCGGTGTGGTAGTCGCCGGAATCGTATTCCCAGCCGAGCGCGGAATGATAGGGAAACTGCTCCGGCCTGATGAAGTTCCCGGCGCCTTGTTGGTGTAGATGCCGTCGACGGACAGATGCGCGGTCGGGAAGTCATACGACCCGGTGACGATGTTGAAGAAGCCGGCCGGCCATTTCGACGGGTCGGCGCAGGCATCGAACGCGCCGTGGTCGGCAAGCACATGGACCCGAAGCCCGGTGAGCTTGCCTTCCTTGGTTGCCGCGATCTCGGTCGTCATGTGGTAGTCGCGGGCAAACGATGTCGCGGTCAGGTTTTCGATGCGGTCCTCGACCCACTTGATCGGCTTGCCGGTGACGATCGAGGCCACCGCCGCGCAGATATAGCCCGGATAGGCGCCGACCTTGTTGCCGAAGCCGCCGCCGACGTCGGGCGAAATCACATGGATCTTCTGCTCGGGAATCTTGGCGATCAGCGCCACCACGGTGCGGATCACATGCGGCGCCTGGAAGGTGCCCCAGATCGTCAGTTCGCCCTTGATCTTGTCGAAGGAAGCGACGCACTGGCAGGTCTCGAGCGGCGATGGATGGGTGCGATGGTAGGAGATCAGTTCCTTGACCGTCACTTCCGCCTTGCGGAACGCGGCATCGGTGAGGTCCTTGTCGCCAACCGTCCATTCGAAGATGTGGTTGTGGTGCTTGCGCGGGCCATGCGCGCCCGAGGTCTTGCCGGCGAGATCCTCGCGCAGCACCGGCGCGTCCGGATCCATCGCCTTGAACGGATCGATCACGACCGGCAGCGCCTCATATTCGACTTCGACCTTGTTGATGCCGTCATCCGCGGCATAGCGGTCGGTGGCGACCACGAAGGCGACTTCCTGGTTCTGGAACAGCACCTTGCCGTCGGCCAGAACCATCTGCACGTCGCCGGCCAGGGTCGGCATCCAGGCCAAGTTGACGGTTTTCAGCGTTTCCGCGGTAATCACCGCCAGCACGCCCGGCACCTTCAGCGCCGCTTCGGAATTGATCGATTTGACGCGCGCATGGGCGTGGGGCGAGCGGACGAAGTCGCCATGCAGCATGCCCGGCAGTTTCAAGTCATCGACATAGTTGCCCCTGCCCTGGGTGAAGCGGGCGTCCTCGACGCGCTTGCGCTTGCAGCCCAGGCCTTCGAGTTTGGCTTCGCGTTGTTCCCGCGTGGGAGTCATGTCGTTCATTCCGCAGCCTCCTGGAATTCGACGCCGTTGGTCTTCGCGGCGGCGTATTGGATCGCCTTGACGATGTTCTGGTAGCCGGTGCAGCGGCAGATATTGCCGGAGATGCCCATCCGGATTTCCTCCTCGCTCGGCGCGGGGTTTTCCTTGAGCAGCCGCTGCGCGCGAATGATCATTCCGGGGGTGCAGAAGCCGCACTGCAGTCCGTGCATCATCCGAAAACCTTCCTGCAGCGCCGACAGCGTTCCGTCGGCATTGGCCACGCCCTCGATCGTCATGATGTCGGCGCCGGCGGCTTGCACCGCGAATACCGTGCAGCTCTTCACCGACATGCCGTCGAGATCGACGGTGCAGGCGCCGCAATGCGTCGTCTCGCAGCCGATATGGGTGCCGGTGAGCCCGAGATTCTCGCGGATGAAATGCACCAGCAAAGTGCGCGGTTCGACGAGGCCTTCGACCTCGGCGCCGTTCACCTTCATGGTGACGTGGGTTTTTGCCATTTTGTCTTCCTCCCTAATCTCAGCTTGGGCGCTCGCCGATGAAAACAGCGGCCGCCGCATCTCTTCCTTAATCCCTCCCCCTTGCGGGGAGGGTGGCTGGCCGAAGGCCAGGGTAGCCACAACGGAAGCAGTGCTCGGAGCACCCCCACCCCGGCCTCCGCTTCGCTCGGCCGACCCTCCCCACAAGGGGGAGGGAAGAAAGCCCCGCCTAGCCCGCCCGCGCGGCGGCGCGTTTCAGCGCGCGCGTCACCATGATGCCGCCGACATGCTTGCGGTATTCGACCGGCCCGCGCGCATCCGCGGCCGGCGACATTATCGCCTCCGCCGCTGCCGCCGCCTTCTTCAGCGTCGCATCGTCGAGGCTGGTTCCGATCACGGCACGCGCGGCATCGGTTGCGAGCAGCGGCGTTTCGGAGAGGTTGGTCAGGCCGATCGCGCAGCTCGCAACCTTGCCTCCCGCCATGGTAAGGACGACAGCGGCTGCGGCGGTGGCGTAATCGCCGACCTTGCGCTTCAGCTTCTCATAGGCGTAGCCGTGCCCGGCAGCCGGAAGGGGAATCGCAATCGAGGTCAGGATCTCGCCGGGTTCGAGTGCCGTGAAATAGGCGCCCTGATAGAATTCGGCGGCTGCGACTTCGCGAGGCCCAGTGGGCCCCTCCAGGGCGTAGGTGGCGCCAAGCGTCATCATCAGCGCCGGCATGTCGTTGCCCGGATCGCCATTGGCGACGTTGCCACCGATGGTGCCCATGTAGCGCACCTGGGGGTCGGCGATCAGCAGCGCCGTCTCGTGAAGGACGGGTAAGGATTTTGTGATCTCTTCGGAGCCGAGCAACTCATGTTGCGTGGTCATCGCGCCGATCACGACGCGTCCACCGTCGCGGCGGACGCCCTTCAGCCCGTCAATGCCGTGCAGATCGACCAGGTGTTCGGGCGTGGCGAGCCGCAGTTTCATCATCGGGACCAGGCTGTGGCCGCCAGCGAGCGGCCGGGCCTCATTGCCCAAGGTCGAGAGCAGCTTGACCGCGTCGGCAATACTGGTCGGCCGGTGGTAGCTGAATGAGCCGGGAATCATCGTCTCCTCCTCCGTCTTTTCGGCGCTTTGCGCAGACGTTGATGGCAGGCTCCCTCGGGTTCGCCGGAGGCGCAAGATGCCGGGCGCGTTGCCGTCACGAGGTTCGAAAAATTCGCACCGGAGGTGCGTTTTCACGCACCAAATGCGTCAGGCATGCCGACCTATCGGTGGTCAGTGCGTCGGCGGATGGCGCCTGGCGAGGCCGAGCCGCGCCTTGAGTTCGGCAATTTTGGCGCGACTGACGGGGACGCGGTGTGGCGACGATCCGTCGAGTTCGATGACCGCGCCGTCGCCCTCCTTGCGCACGAAGGTAACGTGCGGGATGGCCACGATATGGCTGCGGTGAACCCGCACGAACAGGCTGGGATCGAGTTGCGCTTCGGCCTCCGAGATCGACCACGGACACATTCGCTCCCGGGTGCCGTCATGGACCAGGGTATAATGCGCATCCGCCCGGACGCTCCGCACATCGGCGATATCGATGAAATGCGTACCGTCGGCGCCCTCGACCGGAAGGCGGGGGGTAGGCGCGGCGCGAGGCTGACCGAGCCCGCCGAGCGGCGCTGATCTCAGCCGCGGCGCCGCCGGGCCGACGGCTGCGGGATCGGAATAAAAATCGTCGGATATTGCCGGGCTGGTTTCGGGAATCGAAGGCGAACCAACCTTGCCGGTAGGCGCTGTCGCGCCGCGACGCCCTGGCTCGGGCACCAGCGATAGCAGAAAGCCAGCCGCGACAACAAAGCAGAGCAGCGCCACGACTAGCGAAAGCATTTGCTGCGATGCAGCGAGTCCGCCCATGTGATGATGCGTCGGATCGCCCAGCGCAACAAAATGCATGCCGTACATCGCGGTGTAATGCATTCCCGACACCGCGAAGCCGAACGCGATTGCGCTGACAATCAATCGGACACCGTCCTGCCGCGCCAAAAATACCTGCAGGCCACCATAGGCCGCGACAATCGCAACCAGAACGGAAAGCAGGACCATCGCGCTGTCATGCTCGATCGCAAAACTGCCGGCGAGGCCATGAATGCCGACATAATGCATGCTGGCGATGCCGACCCCGAGCAGAACCGCAGAGGAAACCACGCGCCGCAGCGAGGGGTCCCCGATGCTGACGAAGAACAGCGACACGCCGACGACCAGTGCGCAAATCAGGAACGAGACGATGGTGGGAAGCACCAGATAGACGGTATCCGCAGGAATCGGCGCGGCCAGCATGCCGATGAAGTGCATGGTCCAGATGCCCACGGCCAGGAATGCCGCGGCGCTCGCCAGCAGCAGGCGACGGCTGACGCCCGGCGTCCCGCGAATGCGTGCCGTGAGGCCGAAGCCGGTGTAACCACCCAGGATCGCGATCACCACCGAGAGCGCGACGAGATAGGGATCGTGTCCTGCGAACATGATCGTCTCGGCCGTCCGTCTCCACGGACGTGCCTCCTCCCGCCGCGAAGCTTACATGCGCGGCGGGAGAATTGACAATCGGTCCGGGCCGGGCTGGCGGATCCAAGTGGGAACTGATGTGAACGGAGATGCCCGCGCCGGCCACAAGAATAAGCCGTCGTCGCCCGGCCGAGTATACGGCGATGACAGATTTTCTTGTGGCCGGGCTGCCCACTGTTTCCGTGGCGCTCTGGATGACTTCGCTTGGCTCGCAATGACGTTGAGCGGTGGACGGAAACGCGAGAGTCCGTCATAGCGAGGAGCCCTTGCGACGAAACAATCCAGCCTTCCCTCGCGGCTCTGGATTCTTCGCGGAGCCCGTCACTGGGCGCGCATTGGCGCGCGCCGTTGGCGCGACCAGCCCGTTCCTGTGGTCCGTCGTGGCTTGTCCTGGACAAGCGCGCGTGACGATTGACGCCTGTGGATAAGAAATCCGAAACGCCATTGACTGGTCGGCTCAGGCCGGATGTCCTTATCAAGGTGATTGGAAATCATGATGGCGTTCCCTTCCCGCTACACGGCTGACATCGCCGCAAGGATTTTGGATGAACTGCGCAGCGGCCGCTCGCTGCGCGCCGTGTGCAGAGACGATGCCATGCCGGCCTACTGCACGGTGTTGCAGTGGGTGACTGACGACCGCGAAGGCTTTGCGGCGAACTACAGACGGGCTCGGGAAATCGGCAACGCCAGGACCGGTCGCCTTAGTCTTTACACGGCTGACGTCGCCGACCGGATTCTGCACGAACTGTCGAACGGCCGCACGCTGATTGACGTGTGCAGGGGCGATGGCATGCCGGCCTATGGCACGGTGCGGGATTGGGTGACCGACGATCGCCAAGGCTTCGCGGCGCGCTACAGAAGGGCTCTGGAGATCGGCAACGCCCGGACGGGTCGCCCGACGCTCTACACCGCTGACATCGCCGAACTGATCCTGCAGAAATTGTCCGATGGTTGCACGCTGGCCGCTATATGCAGCGGTCCTGGCATGCCCTCCAGCGGCACGGTGCGGCTGTGGGCGACGGAGAACCGCGAAGGTTTTGCGGCGCGTTACAGCCGGGCTCGGGAGACCGGCTGCCATGATTTGGCCGATCAGCTGCTCGAGATCGCCGACGACGCGCGTGGCGACTGGATCGTGCGCCGCAGGGCAGGCGGCAAAACCGAACTTGTCATCGACCATGAACACATCAGCCGCTGCCGGCTGCGCGTCAACGCGCGGAACTGGCTGCTGTCGAGAATGCTGCCGAGAATTTTCGGTGACCGGCCGGACCCGAGCGCGAGGCACGAAAGCAGCGACGATATCGCCGCATTGATGAAAGCGATCGACGGCCGGACGCGCGGGCTGCCGAATGCGGAGCGCGGCGGCAAGAAGGACGGGACCGAATGAGCAGCGATGCTCAGTGCCGCCAAGCGCACAATAGCAGACGATCATGGAGCAATAAGCGTGGACCTCCGCGAAAAAACGTACGACTTAATGCCTGACTGCAATACGGTCTGAATATCGCTCTGGATTTCTTGAACAGGTTTGCGAGTGCAGACGCACAGCCTCGAAGCCTCGTATGCAGCTTGGGAAGCTGCCGTTCTACCATTGAACTACGCGCGCAAATCAATGACTTAGCTGGTATTCACTTCCGTTTTTCGTTGTCGTTTCGTTGATGCCTTCGAGGGTCCAATCTTGCCTCGTCGCGCGGCCGGCACCACGGCCTCTCGACTTCCAGCACAACTACAACCGGAAACCTGCCATCCCAAAAACGTTCCCGGCTCGTTGAACCTTGGCGCGCTCTGCGTAGACGCAACGGTAGGGAGACATACGACGACGCTCGACCCTAGCTATTAAAGTTTTTAGGAGGTCGCGATGCCCAATTATTTTTCTGGATATGAGATCGTGGCGCAGACCAAGAATTTCCTGGTCACCTGCGAGGACGATGTTGGCGCCCGCCAGCGAGCTCAATATATCGGCTTCACATGTGAAGCGGATTTGGCCCGGCTCAATCAATTATTCAGCACAAATTTCGAAGCGGGAAAGAGCTCGCCGCACGGAGTATGGGTCGTGGTGCTCAAGGACGATCCTACCGCGACGTACAATGGCTTGAACTATGGCTATGAGACGGAAGAGAGCAGCCGGATATGGATTCGCCGAGCATTTAACCCCCCGCCGCCGCCTCCGCCGTCGCTGTTTCCTCAAGACCCGCCGCCATTGAGTGGGCCAAATCTGAATGCCGCCATCATCGCATTTCCGCAGTTTGTGTTTGTAGCTGAACTGGCGGAGATCATGATGGGTTTCACAGGATACGGCTGGAACGCCGGCCAAGCTCCGGGCGAAGGCCTGTCGAACCTTCTCGGGGCTCTCCTGCATCCGCAAGGTTATTACGACGCAAGCCAGGGCCCGCGGATCAACAAGTGGCTGAATGGAGGCAACGGCAATCCGCCTCGTTTTGACTTTGTGTCGAAGACGGTGGATACCGATAAGGACATTTTTTCCTACGGTTGCGCGATCCTGTTCATCAATTATCTCGTCTATCAGCTTGGGCACCCCTTGGAGAACGTCATTCGCGCAGGTGGCAGCACTCTGGCGGAGACCTATTCCCGTCTGACCGGCCAGCCAAGTAGTGCGGCCTATCCGGCGTTCGATGGGCTGCTAGGGGCGCATATTCGCAACTCGACGACGAACAAAATGCTTCGGGACAATATTTTTCCGCTGCTCGACGCGAGCCATCGCAGCATACAGACGACTCAAGGTGACCCGATCGACAAAGGGCACCTCGACGAATCAAATCCAACGTCTTTCGTGGTGAAGCCCGGACTTATTTGTCCGCCATCGTCCTACGATTTTTTCAAGCACCAGGAGCTTGTGGAACAGCCCATATTCGCGCGGGCGCGAGGGATGGCGAACGCGCAGTTCATATGGACGATCGAAGGTATGCCGGCTCCGGTCCGGGGAAATTGGACGAATGTGACGGTCAACAGCCCATTGACGGTGAAAAATCCTGACGGGACGACGACCAATTTCGCCGAAACCGTGACCTTGCTTTACCTCATTCTCGACGTCTGGAATGGCAGCGTTCTTTATCTGAATACATTAAACTGGAATGGAAATTGTGAGCTAAAAATAAAGGTCTTTGCAAGGGAAGCAGTGGAGATCGATGGGGATGTTTCGGCGGATGAATCGGTCAGTTTGACAACCGTAACATGGATTGAAGGCGAAGAGATAAAGAAGGCGCGAAAGAGGTGTAACCCGTTCTATGCAGAGGTGAATGACTCGTTCTGGTATTTGACGGAGAAGCTGAGCGACATCAAAAACAGACCTGATCCGCCGTCCGAGCGCGGGGCGCGTGAAATTGCGCGGGCGGTGGAGCAAGTGCAGATGGCGGTGGCGCGGTATTCCGAAGCTGGGGGCCAGACGAAGGCGGAGGTCTGGCGGCAGCTCGGCATTTCTGGGGAGTTGCGGTCAGTTGACCCTGTTCCGCCTGCTGTGAACTTCTCGCGGCTGCGCCTGCCGAATGTGGCGCCGGCGCCGGGGACTCTCAAAGACAAGACGCGAAGTTAGAAATTGGACGCTCGACCCTGCACCCAAGACTATGATGAAATCGCGGCGCTGCGCCAAACTCGGAAATGCCCATGCTCACTCGATCACCTCCTCGGCGCGGGCGGGCAAAGTTTGGGGGTATCGACATCCAGTGCCTTGGCGTTTTTGCATTGATGAATCCTCCAAGGCATCTTAGCGACCGCCCGATTACCGGCTCATGTCCTCTAAAAGACCGCGCATCGCGTCGATCTGCTTGCCGAAGCCTGCCCAATCCCCAGATCTCAGCTTCTCCATCGCTTGGTCGTAGCGATCGAGCGCCTCCTGCGCCCGATTGTCCGCAGGGCTTGCACTTGGCATTTCCGTTGTGGCGCTCGGCGTTGTCGGCGCCGCGCTAGTTTCTATGAACCGCGCCGACAATGCCTCGGCAAGCGTCTCTTTCATGACGACATGCTCGCCATAAGCCGCGATCACGCGCTTCACTTGGCTCGACACTCGTCGCGATTCGCGCGAGCACGATCTTCCAAGATAAACCTACATCTAGCTAAACTAAACCTCCGTTCAATGGCGTCCCCCAGTCATCGGACTTACCCTTAGCTATAGGTGTGGAGCCGAGACCTCCGGCGCACAATCGCTAATCGACACCGCGGCCGAAGGCTTGGCCATCGCCGCGGCTGGCATCAATTTTGCTTGTGGCAACTGCCGGAGATAGGAAAGTCTGATGTTCGTGACGCTTGTGGCCGTTCTCTGTCATGTTTTGCCGGGAGGCCCCGGAGATTGTGT
>WNFI01243692.1_pt1 | contig 41991 bp, 31 predicted proteins | sample 5400471 | NCBI WGS metagenome assembly WNFI01 (sample SAMN13153348, study PRJNA577476) | soil metagenome | isolation source: 100 cm saprolite on Douglas fir-dominated hillslope | place: USA:California | collected 2013-09-17 | reverse complement strand
CGCCGGCGTCGTTGAGGCCAGCCTTGAGCCCGACGCGCGGATCATTGGTGGTCGCCGTTCCGCCCTGCGCGTGGATCGCGGGAATGATGACCGCGGACGCGATCACGAGGACACCGGCCAGGGTCGAGCGATTGATGCGGGACATGAAGGTCATTGGGATTCACTGCGTTGGGTGGACGAGGAAAGCATCTGCCGCATGACGGAGATCTCACCGCGTTGGTCGTTGTCGACGTCGGACGTATAGCGGAACATTTCCGATGCCTGAGCGGCACCGGGTGTCGCACGAAGGTCGGCCACCATCTTCAAGGCGCCCTCGTGGTGCTGGATCATGAACGTGAGAAAGAGACGGTCGAACGCGGTGTCCTTCGCCGCACCGAGCCGCTGCATCTGATCGGCGGAGAGCATGCCGGGCATCATCATCGGATGCGCGTCATCCGCATCGGGAACGGTCTGATGCCGACCCGCGAGCCAGGTCTTCATCGTGTTGATCTCGTCGGTTTGCGAGATGTTGATCTTCTTGCAGAGCAGCTCGACCTTGTCACTCGCTCCATGCGTCGGCGCCATCGCGGCCATCGCCAGCGCCTGTGCGTGATGGTGAATCATTCCCTGCATGAAGCGAACGTCGGCGATCGTGTAGTCGGCGCCGGCAGGAACGACGACGTCAGGCATCTGCATGCCGCCTTTCGGCGTGTCGCGGCCGCAGGCCGCAATAACAGCGGCGACGAGCACGATGTTGGCGACACGGCTCTGGCGAGAACTCACGTGCATCAGATTCATGGGCGACCGACCGCCCTCTTACGCTCCCGGATGATACTCTCTTTCCGTATGCCCCTTCAGCTGGCCCGGATAGAAGTACACCGTGCGGAGGTCTCCCTTCGAGTACCGCAGCGCTTGATCATTGAAATGCTTCGATGCGGGATCTCCGCTTTCGCCGCCCGCGGAGACGGCTCGCGCTCTCACGCTGTCCCCAAACTCGACGACGGCGACAAAGCTGTTTCCACTCGTCCCATACCATTTCTTTGTTCCGGGAACCGCGCGTGCGCCGAATGAGGCGAGCGATCCGAACTGCGACGAGGTGAACCCGACCGGGATGCTCGGCCCCGCGTCGTTGAACGGCTGCACGATGTTGCCCGTGAGCCGCTGGAAGCGGTTGATCTCTCCCCACGGCGTCTTCCATGTGCCAAAGTCCGCCGTCAACTTGTCCGACGCATTGGCCAACGCCTGCAACTGATCGCCGGGGGAGCCGCCGCCTCGTCCTCCACCACCTCCGGCGGCCCCTGTCGCCCAGAAGACAGCGAGAGACGTCGGAATCGAATTGGCTCCCCACCGGTAGTCCCAACTCCTGAGCAGCGCGATCTGGTCGGACACTTTCGCCTTGAGCGGATTCGCCTCCGGCGCCGAGTCGTAGGCAGCGACCAACGGTGGAATCGACTCGGCGAATGACGGCAGAAAGCTGTCGTAGGCGGCGTCGATCAACGCCTGCGGCGTGAAGTCCTTTTTGTTCGACAGCACGTTCAGTGCATGCTTTCCCCGCGGCGATTCAGCGGTTCCTGTTTCCACATACCTTGGAAAGTCTTCGCGTTTCGGACTATTTGGTCCCGCTGCGGACCAGGGCCAGTTGTTGGAGTTGTACAGCCAGCCGCTGGCGGGGTTCAGGAGCTTCGGCGTCTCGTCGACCGAGAGGACGCCATGCCACTCCGTTGCCGGATCACTGCCGTCGACGGGTTTCGTCCAGTCGAATCGCGGGTCGCGTCGCGGAATGAAATTGGCGTGGAAATAGGCAATGTTGCCGTCGGCGTCGGCGTAGATAGTGTTGTTCGACGAATTCGTGTGCAGCTCCATCGTCTGCGCAAATTCCTTGTAGCTCTTCGTCTTGATCCGGCCGTACGACTGCATGAGCGCCTTGACCGGCTCCTGCATCAGCTTGATCGAGACCCACTTGCCGTTCAGCTCGTGGGTGATCGGCCCGTGATGGGTGCGATAGATCGTAAACTGCTTCGTTGCCATCCCGCCGTCGGTCTTGTAGGGCACGGCGATCGTACTGGCGATTATCGGCCGCTCTTCATTGCCGTACTTGTAGTAGTACGCGTCGCCTTTCTGGATCACTGTCTCGAGATACTCGTCGAGGAAATCCGCGCCGGTCGACGTGTGCATCCATCCCGTGCGATCGTTGAACCCCTGATAGATGAAGAACTGCCCCCAGGTCACCGCGCCGTAGGCGTTGAGTCCCTGGTCGCTTGTCATCTGGAGCTCCGAGCGGAAGAAGAACGAGGTGTGGGGATTGATCCAGAGCAGCGCGTGATGGGCAGCGGTGTTGGAGGGCGCGATCGCGATGCCGTTCGATCCCGTAGGCTCCTCGTAGGCGCCGCTGTCGGCGTCGATCACCGGCGCGGAGTGCGCGGCGTCAGCCGGCCTCATCGCCGGCTTTCCATAAAAGGCCTCGAAGCCGCGCAAATTGACTCGTTCGTAGTCCGGGCCGATGCTGCCGTCGCTGAAGCTCAGCGCCATCCATGGCTCGAAGCGCTTGATCACCCGCGGCGTCACCGCGGGGTGCGTGTAGAGATAGAAATTGAGCCCGTCTGCCCACGCGTTCATGAGCGTCTTCAACCAATCCGGACTCGACGCATACTTGGCTTTCATACTGTCTGGATCGATGAACAGTTTGATCCGCAAGTCCCGATAGATCGCCGACTCACCCTCCGCTTCGGCCAACCGCCCCATCGAATTGAGATAGTTGGTCTCGACTCGATTGAAATCGTCCTCGGCCTGCGCGTAGATCATCCCGAAAACGGCATCGGCGTCGGTCTTTCCATGGATGTGGGCGATGCCCCAGTCGTCACGAACGATCGTGATGCCCTGTGCCCTCTGCTCCCATCGGGCTACATCCTGCCCCGCGGCGGAGTGTGCGACGCCCGTGATACACGCGAACGCGGCTGCGAGTCTGAACTTAGTCATCAGAGATTGTATGCCGGAAGGGAGGGATTGTTCTCCGACCCACCAATGAGGGTCTCCTCATCAAGGCGGGTCGGCATTTCGAACGAGCCTCGTGTAAAACACCACCAGCTCAGCCATGTTGTCGACGCCGACGCGCTCATTCGTACCGTGAATCCGCGTGAGGTCCGCCTTGTCCAACCGCACGGGCGTGAAGCGGAACACATTCGGCGCGACGGTCGTAAAGTGGCGTGAGTCGGTCGCGGCCATGAGCACATACGGAGCGACTATAGCGTCGGGCATCGTTTCGTGGATCGTCCGCGCAAGAACCGCGTAGGCCGGTGACTGAACGCTACTCACTGGACTCGGCTCCGAGCCTCCATTGAGAGCGCGAATGGCGACCCGCGGATCATTCACCACAGTGCGGACATGGGCCAGAACGCCGGCAATGGAGTCACCTGGCAGCAGTCGGAAATTGACGACGGCGCGCGCACGCGCCGAGAGAACGTTGTCCTTCACTCCGCTGGTAAACATCGTTGTCGCGGTCGTCGTTCGAACCGCGGCGTTCGTCGACGGAGAACGAGTGAGGTATGACTGCACCACGGGTCCAGCGAGCCACATATTGGCCAGCACCATCCGGGCGCCAAAGCCGATCTCGGGCGCGATGGCATCCATAGTTTGACGTGTCGTCGCGAGGTGCGTGGGCATCTGATATTTCTCGAGTTTGGCCACGGCCTCTGCCACGATCCCGGTCGCGGTTTCCATCGGCGGCATCGATGCGTGTCCACCGGCGCCGTCGGCGACGAGCTCCACGCTCAAATAGCCCTTTTCGCTGATGCCGATGAGCGCGACCGGACGGTCAGATCCGGGCACCTCTCCGGAGACGACGGCCCCGCCCTCGTCCACGACCATCAGCGGACGAATATTCCGGGTCTTGAAGTCAGCGGCGATCGCTCTCGCACCCGAGCCCAGCACTTCCTCGTTATGACCGAATGAGAGGATGACCGTCCGCCGCGGAGCAAAACCCGCCGCGATGAGGCCTTCGATCGCCTCCAACTCGCCAACGATGCTCAACTTGTCGTCGAGCGTCCCGCGACCCCAGACGAATCCATCCGAGATGTCCCCGCTGAACGGACGGTGCGACCACTTCGACTCGGTGCCGCCCTCCACTGGCACGACGTCCATATGGGCCATGAGCACCAGCGGCGCGGCCGACGGATCGGTGCCCTTCCAGGTGAACACGACAGACCTTCCAAAAAGCTCGCGAGTGAGCGTGGCAAAGACGCGCGGATAAGCCGTCGCCATCCAGTCGTACATCGCATCGAGCGCCTCGTTGGTCTTGTCGCTGTCGGGGCTCGACACCGTCTGAAAGCGTATCGCCTCGCCAAGGCGCTGAGCGATCCGCGTAGCGGCGGCATGATCGACGGGCGGGCTCGAGCTTTCCGGCTGGCGTGACGATCCGACCATCAGGGTCCGCCCAATGACGACGGCAGCGAGGATCACGAGAAGCCCGACCAGGCCGAGCAGAGCTCTCCGAATCATCGGCCGGGACGCGCGAGAGACGCCGGCATGATTCCCCTCGCACCAAACCTCTCGCGAACGCGATCCACCATGTGCGCGACGAGGCGGTCCCTCTCCGTTTCCGCGAGCGGGTCTGGAGCCGAGCTGGCCGCGAAGAGTGCGAGCTGATCGGCCTTCGGATCCTGTGCGAAGGACGACAGCGCGACGCCGAGCAGTCTCGCCGGAACTCGTCGCGCAGCTCGCAGCTTGGCGAACAGTTGTTTTGCCACGCCCATGATGACACGGTCGGCGACGACGGGCTCGATCAGCGTGCGCCGCGCCGATCGATTTCGGAAGTCCATGTCCCGAATCCTGACCGTGATGGTTCGCGCGGCGAGCCCGTCACCGCGCATGTCGAACGCCGCGCGTGTCACGAGCGCCAGCAGCTCGCGCTCGAGATCCCGGTCATCGCTGAGATCTTCGGCAAATGTTTCGTCGCGGCTGATGCTCTTCGACTCCCCGCCAGTTTCGACCGCCGAGTCGCTGACACCATGTACCCGGGCCCAGAGCCATTCCCCTTCGCGGTCGCCAAGCCACTGGGTGAGGGTAGGCAAGTCGTGGGCGAGGACGTCGGGCACCGTGACCATTCCCAACCGAGCGAGCCGCTCCTGGAACTTTGGCCCGACCATTGGAAGGTCGGCCAGTGCGAAAGTGCGCAGGAACTGCTCTTCGGTTCCCGGAGCGACGACGTGTACGCCGTTCGCCCCAAACTTCGGCTTCGCCCGCTCCACGGCAAGCTTGGCGACCAGCTTGTTGACGCCTCCGCCGATCGAGATCGTTAAGCCAGTCTCCCGATGCACCGCCTCGCGGATCGTCTGCGCGGTCACCGCCAGGCGTTCGTGGTGATACACACCCTCGGTACCGCCCATGTCGAGATACCACTCGTCGATGCTCGCGCCCTCGACCATCGGCGCGAAGCGCTCGAGGACTCTCCGTATCTCGCCGCTCTTGACGCCACACGCCTTGCCGGGAACGGGCACGCACATCGCGTTCGGGCAAAGCCGGAGTGCCCGCGAGATCGGCATCGCCGAGCGTACGCCGTACCTGCGTGTCTCGTAGGAAGCCGAGCACACGACCCCACGGCTCGCGGCGGAGCCCCCTACTATGAGAAGTGGCGCCCTGCCCGCTCCCTCCGGATCGACCATCCGCGCGACGGCGACGAAGAATGCGTCAGCGTCGGCGAGCAGGATGCGACGATCAGCGGGCATCTAGGGAAGTTGGTTTACACCAGCCGTTTTCGGAATGCCACCATATGGTCGCCCTCAATGTATCCGCTCCGCCGGTGCGCTTCGTGGCTGACGAGATTGTCGATCAGCGCATCTGAGCCCATTTCGGTGTAGCCTTGCGCGCGAGCCCAATCTTCGGCTACCTCGAGCAGCGCCCGTCCATTCCCGGTTCGACGCGCGTCCGGATCGACGTACCATGCCTCGATGTAGCCGACGGGGCTCGTCGAGCAGCCGTCGGCGATCGAGCGGGCTCCGACCTCGACAAATCCCGCGAGCGAGCTACCGCCTTCGCGCTCAAGCACGAACACCGCGGCGTCGGGTCGAGCGACCGTCGCGCGCATTTCGGGCTTGTCTCCTTCGGAGAGGAGTGGGAAGAGTGCCTGACTCATCCGCAACCATTCCGGCCAATCGGACTCCCGATACCGTCTAATCCTCATTTTCAACTGGTCGGCAGGATACTGGGGCGGTAGGACTCGAACCTACAACTTCCTGATTAACAGTCAGGCGGTCTGCCAATTGACCTACACCCCATCAGAAAACAGAAGCGCCCGCCGGACCGGAGTCTGGCGGGCGTTGAACGCAGAAGCTGCTGCGTGGTCGACCTAGCCAGATCTCCGTGGGGAGAGCCGATTATTGGAATTCGACGGCGAATTATTTGGGCGGAGCATGAATAGAGGATATGTCGCGGAGCGGGCGTTGTAAAGAACGAACTCGCGACCAGACTTACTTCGTTCCGACCAGGCTCTGAATCTGCCTCACCGCGTAATTGACCTTGATGTCGAAGGCCATCTTTCCCAGCTCAGGCGTGGACCGACGGGCGTCGCCGCTGATGCCATTGTTCACCCGCGCCACAGTGGTGTCGCGCGGCGTGCCCCGCGGAATACACTTCATCGCAGAAGTACACGTGGACACCCTGGGGCGAGTATTTCACGTTGAGGCTGTCGGCGACCGTGCGGTAGACGGCGGGCTGGCCGCCGCCATGGTCGCCCATTAGGATCACGTTCTTGAATCCCGTGACGATCGCCTGCTCGGCGATTCGCGTCAGCACTGCCGAGAGGATCTCGGGCGTCAATCCGATTGTGCCCGGCAGGTCTGGACTCGCGTTGTTCGGGGTGTATGGAAGGACCGGCATCGCGATGGCATTGCCGAGTCGGAGTGCAATCGCCTTCACCGTGGCCTTCGCCATCAGGTTATGGCCACCGTTCACATTTTGCGGGCCACGCTGCTCCGTGCCGCCGGTGTAGAAAAGCGCCGTCGTCTTGCCGTCGGCAAGCGCTTGTTTCACTTCGGGCCAGGTCATCATTTCGAACTCGACCAGCGGTTCCCTGCCCTGGATCACGGCGGGCACGGTCAGCGTCGCGTCGGCTGGTGCCTGAGCGAGCAACATCGTGGGAAGCAGCAGCGGGATGGCGATCACGAAAAGGCGCTTCACTGGGGCTCTCCTGAGAGGAACGGTCGGCGCCAATGTGGCGACGCGACAACATCACTTCAACCAGCCGGGCGGAGGCCTCTCATCGCGAACGCCATCGCTTGTCCGACGCCCCGCGGACGATCGCCCAGAGCCAATCGGCGTACCGCTCCGTGCCGATCCACGGAAAGTCGGCTCGCCATTCATCCTTGGGATCGTGATAGTGATCGAACCGGTTCATTGCATCAGCGCGCTGGGCGTCCGTATAGCCCCTCCACCGGGCGCCAGGAATCGGAAACAGGGTCGGAACGCCTTGTTGTGCGAACGGATAGAAGTCGGAGATCGGTCGCGGCGGAGTCGTCGTCGTCGTCCACCCGCGAGCGCGTGCCAGCGAATCGGCAAGCGCTGCCCCCGCGTGACCCGGTGATCCGCCTGCCAACTGCCACTCGAGCGCTTCGCCCGCCGGCGAACCGGCGTCGACCTCGATCAGCAGCTTGAGCCGATCGAGAAGGGCGCGTGCATCCGGCCGCGCGACGAGCGCCTTCGATCCGAGCAACCCCTGCTCTTCCAGATTGAAGAACATCACGACGAGGGGCCGGTCACCGGGCACCTTGATATATCGCTTCGCGAGGTCGAGGATCATCGCGATCGAAAGCGCGTCATCGAGAAAGCCGTTGTAAATCGAGTCACCCGTCGCGTCAGGCGCGCCGACGCCGAGATGATCGAGGTGGGCCGTTATGCCGACGAGCTCACCGGCAGTCGTGCCGCCGCGACCCGGCAGCACTCCGACGACATTGAAGACGGTGTCGAGCGGGCGCGACTCGACCGCGAACGGAACGAGCAGCGATCCGTCGAATACTGGCCGAGCTCCCAACCGCTCGAGGTCGGACGCGAGCCGTCGAGCCACCCGGTCGTTCTCGCGCGTCCACGGCCCGCGTCCCCGCATTGCATCGGACGAGAGCTCGCGAGCGACGTTCGAGATCTCCACGGTATCGACACGCGTCGTATCCGCCGGCGCCGGCGGAGTCATGACGGCGCGCCCCGCGCATCCGCTGTAACCAATGGCGGCGAGAATCGCCACGGTGGCGGCCCGATGAGACATGCGCCAATATGCCGTCTCGCCGCTCCGTCTCCAACCACCATCGACGTCCGCTGAGCGCGGCTTGGTATAGACCAAATGCGCACAACCGCTGACGTCGTCATCTGTGGCGCTGGCATCGCCGGCATCGCAGCCGCCTATCATCTCTCGGTGCGACAGGGCGTTCGCCGCGTGGTGCTCGTCGACGAGCGCGAGCCGCTCACGCTGACCAGCGACAAGGGCACCCAGGGTTATCGGAACTGGTGGCCGGGGCCGGACGACACCATGCTGCGGCTCGTTTCGCGTTCGATCGACCTCCTCGAGGAAAGCGCGTCAGCGAGCGGCAATGCCTTTCGAATGAATCGTCGCGGCTACCTGTTCGCCACCGCCGACGAGGCTGAAGCAGCGCGACTCGAGATCACCGCGCGCGAAGTGTCAGCGTTTGGAATGGGGCCCGTGCGGGTGCATCGCGCCTCAGGCACATACCAGGTCGCTCCCCATGAAGGCTTCGCAGGCCGCGCCGACGGCGCCGACTTGCTGGTCGGCGACGAAGTGCGGCGCGCCTTTCCCTTCCTGGCCCCGGACACGGTTGCCGCGCTGCACGTTCGGCGCGCGGGGTGGCTGAGCGCTGTGGCACTCGGCAGTTGGCTGCTCGAGCAGGCTGTTGCCGCGGGCACGACCTTCGTGCGAGGTCGGGTGGACGGCGTGGAGACGACGGGAGCACGCGTGCGCGGCGTCCGCCTGGCGTCCGGCGACGTGATCGGCACCGACCGCTTCGTCGTAGCCGCCGGACCCGGTCTGCCCGCAGTCGCGCGGATGCTCGACGTCGAACTGCCCGTATTCCACGAGCTGCACAGCAAGCTCACGATCCACGACCCCGGCCGCGCCGTGCCACGCGACGCGCCGTTCACGATCTGGAACGATCCCTTGACGCTCGACTGGACCGACGCGGAGCGCAAGACGCTCGAGGGCAATGAAAACACGCGGCGATTGGTCGAGGCTCTCCCCGGAGGGGTGCACGCCCGGCCCGTCGACCTGACCCATGGCGACGAGGTCTATCTCATCTGGACCTTCGAGACGGACGTGCGGCCGTACATCTGGCCGCCGACATTCAGCACCCGTTACGCCGAGGTCGTGCTGCGCGGCTGCGCGCGCATGATCCCGGCGATGCAGCGCTATGTGGGAACGACCAATGGAGTGGTCGACGGCGGCTATTACTGCAAGACGCCGGAGAACCGGCCGCTCATCGGCCCGTTGCCGGTGGCAGGGGCCTTCGTGATCGGCGCGCTCTCGGGAAGCGGGGTGATGGGCGCACACGCGATGGGTGAGCTCCTCGCTCAACATGTCGCCGGTGCACCGTTGCCCGACTACGCCCGCTGGTTTCTGCCGTCGCGATACGACGACCCCAAGTATCGCGTGCTCGTCGATCGATGGGGACCGCTCGTCGGTCAGCTATAAAGGGACGTGGACGAGGTCCGATGACCGCCTGAAGACCGGCTGGCGACCGGCGACGGGCAGTTTGGCGGCACCTCAATCGGAGTCGTCCCATGTCCCAGTCGTTCCGCAAGCCAGCCCCGAGCTTCGTCCTGATGTGGATCCTCGGTTTCATAAACCGCGGCTTCCTATTGAAGGGCGCACCAGTCCTGCGCCGAATCCCGTTCATTCGTGACCTGCCTTTTGTTCGCGGGCACTTCCGGCTTCGCAGCGTCGAGTTTCCGCTCGCCGACCGGGCTCGGCTTCGCGAGGCCGTCAACGAGGCAACGACAGCTTTCATCGGCCCCAATCATCCGGAGTTTGGTTTCGATTGGATGATGGACAAGGAGGTCTCGAGCTTTGTCGCGCCGAAGATGGCGAGCTGGGCCTCGCATGAGATCGTGGCAACGGCCCCCTGGTTTTGGCTCAGGAACAACCTCATCGCCCACAATGGAGGCAAGGCGGCCTTCGAGCATTCAGTGTGGTGGGCGAGCCAGGGGCACGGGGTGCTCCTTCATCCGGAAGGCTCCGTCCATTGGACCGCCGACAGAATCCATCCACTCTTTGACGGGATCGCTGAGATGGCGTGCGAAGCCGCCGCGCGTGGGTGTGCCGAGCGGGATGGTCGTCCAGTCTACATCGTGCCAATCGTCTGGAAGCTGCGGTACGGCAGCGACATCAGCGCCCGGCTGCACGCCGAGATGAACCACATCGAGCGCTGCCTGGGACTCGAGCTCGATAGACATCCCAATGTCGCCGAACACTTTCGATTGCTTCAGGAGCGCGTCCTGTCGCAGCGGATGGCGAGGTTTGGGTTTGATTCCGCGTCCATCGCGGGGCGTGACTTCTTCACGCGTCAGGAGGCGTTTCGTCAATGGCTGATGGATGACCTGTCGTCCCGGCATTCGATCGACGAGCACGATTCGCTCGAGCGCGCTCTCACTCGCCTCCAGCGAACAATCTCCGCCGAGCGTCGCGCGGTCGCGCATGATGGAACGGACTGTCAGGCGCGGCGGGCCTCGCTGGCCCACGACCTCCATCGCGCCGAAGAGGCCGGTCGTCTCAGCGGGTTTACGCGAGAGGTGTATTGCACGCTTCGGCTCAGCCAGGAGCAGATGGCCGAGAGCCTGAAGCGGCATCGCGCCACCCTCGTGACCGGCGGTCTACGGAACACGATTCACAATCTGCTGCCCCGGCCGTTCGGTCCGCGCGTCGCTCACGTGCGTGTCCCTGAACCAATCCGCATCGACCCCGTGTGGGCCGCCGGGAATCCGGACGAGCGGCGAGCCTATGTCGCGTCGCTGATCGGCTTGGCGCGGCGCCGAATGCAGGAGGCACTGGACTCGATCGGTCAGGAGATCGCACCGGCGGTCGATCTGTTCAGCATACCAAATCCATTCCTCACCACGGCCTACTCGCCAAGAAACACGGCATTCTCGCTAGCGAAATCGATGAACCCGGTGTCAGTGTCGGCGACCATGTCGATGCTCCGCGCCCGTTGACTGAAGGGCATCGACATGATGAAGTACACGTTTGCCACCTCGAACAGCAGGAGCACGCCGGAGCCGACGTAGAACAACGACTTCTTCGTGTGAGGATTCCCGGGACTCCCGATCCTATTGGCGGCTGAAGGCCGACGTTCCGGTCAAGCGGTCGATCTGCGAGGCATAGTCAGCCGCCGCCTTCGCATCACCTGTCGCCCGTGACGCCTTGAGGGCACCGCAAAGCGATCGGAACCGATTTGGCTCCTTGACCATCGACCTGCGATACTCGACGAGGGCATCGGCCGGCCTGTTGACGTCGAGGAGCATGTCGCCAAACAGCTCATGCGCGGGAACGAGGGGTCCCGGCGTGATTGCGTTCTTCTCGGTTGCGTCCTCGCGTGCCACCGCCTCGCGCATTTCGGCCATCGCGGTGTCGCGTCGCGATTCGGCAAGATCGAGGGCGGCGCGCGCCTCGAGCGTCTGGATGGCGACCTGCTCGGCCCAATACGACTCGCCGGAGGCGCCCAATCGATCGTGAATCGCCTCGAGTGAATCGATGGAGGTGCGCGCGCGTCGGCCATCGCCGAGATGCGCCGAGCCGAGTGCGCGGGTGAGATACGTCATCGCCTCGGTGTAGGGATACGCGGTCGACGCGGCCGTCAGGGACGCGGCTTCTTTCCACTCGCGCCGCTCAAGTGCATACCGCGCGGGGATAGCGGCGAGCGCGAAGACCCCGGCCGATCCGGGCGCAGCGCCGGTGATCGCGCTCGCGTCGAACTTGGCCGCGATTGCGGGCAGTCCGTCGAGAACCTTTTTCGCCGACGAGTCTCGCCGCATCTGGAGGTACGCATACACGGCGTAGTCGGACGCGTGGAGCATCTCTCCGAACGCCATTTCAGGGCCGGCGGCCGCGATCGAGCGCAGGTTCGTGTTCACCGATTCCTGCCAGAGCCCGACGCGAGTGAACGTGTGTGACGGCATGTGGAGGGCATGCGCCGCCGACGGCGCGATATCGGCGTAGCGCTCCGCCGCGGCCCTTGCCTGGGGGGCGAGCGCGGGAACGTCGTACGCGTGAATGATGTAATGCGCCAGTCCGGGATGGTTGGGTTGCTTGGCCCACAGCGCCTCGAGTATTCCGCCGGCCTTCAGCTGATTCGCGTACGTCTTGTCCGTTGGTGGGGCCGACGCGACGAGCGCGATCGCGTAGAAGATCTTTGCTTCCGTGTCGGCGGGGGTGGCGACGGCAACGTTTGCCATCGCCTGCTGATAGGCCACGATGCGGGCGCGCTGCGCGGCATGCTCGTAGTCGGCGTAGAGCTGATTGACGGCGCTGATGTATTGTCGTTCGCGGTCTGTCGTTCTGGCGCCAAGACGGGTCGCCACGGTCGCCGCGAGCCGGCCCTGTTCGAGGGACGCCGGCGACCGAAGGCCGGCGGCCATCGGGTTCGTCCAGCGGCTCAGCGCAATGCCCCACGCCGCCATCGCGCACGAGGAGTCCGCGGCGAGCACCGCCTTGAAGCCTTGAATCGCCGAACCGAACTCGAACGAATGGAGCAGCGTGACGGCGCGATCGAATTGCGGAGCGACGAACGGGGCACAGGACGTCGCGAAGTGGACAGAGCCCAGCTTCTCTGTCCCGGCCATCGCGTGGTCATGCACCTGGGCGACGGATCGCGTCGCCATGAGTGCCACGAGGAGTGCAGCGTGCCTCAGCGTCATCTCGGTCCTCACGGTGTCTTCGGGCAGGGGCTCGGTTGGTCCAACTGCGAATGCAGAACAAGCACAGAACTCTCAGAGTCCGCAGACAAACACTCCTCCGTTGTTTTGCTCTGTGTCTCCTTGTGAGGCATCTGCGGCGGGTGCAGCGTCCGCGTTCGAAGCGCGCGTCTCTGAACGTTGCTCGTATAGCATACCACCGGGGACTGGCCCCGCCGCAAGCCAAGGCTCTCGATCACCCGAACCGTGCCTTGGACCGCTCGCGCGCCTTCCGAGCTTCTTCTTCGCGGTTCTTTGGGGGCGCGTTGACGTTGATCGAGAAGATCAGGCGATGCGCCGACGCAGTCACCTCATCGACCGCAAGGTTGAAGGCTGCCTCATTCGCGCGGGACGGGGCATTCATCCCGCTCAGCTTCCGGACGAATTGCAGCGCCGACGCGTGGATCTCGTCGTCCGTTGCGGGCGGCTCGAAGTTGGCGAGCGTCTTGATGTTTCGGCACATATGAAGTTCCTGACCTCTTAGTTCGGCGGTGGATGATGCATGTGCACGTCCATGCTGCCGTGGCCTTCGCCCCAAATGACCTTCGGATCGTCGCTCGCGAACAGATAGACGTGAGCCATCCATCCGAACATTCGCGGGATGAATCGGCCACCGGCGGCGGCGCACTCGTCCTGGGTCGTGATCCTGAGGAAGCGCGCAACCGTCGGTCCGTCGAGTTTCACCGTGCCAGCCATCACCGAATCGGGACGTGCCGCACAGAAATCGACGTGCTCGTGCCATTGCGCGATGCTCGTCGGAAGACGCGCGTCGAGCTGCTCGGGCGTGGCATCGGGCATCGCGTTGTACATCGCGCCGACCAGCTTCATCATCCCCATCTCGTCCTTCTTGTAAAGGAGCGAGACCGGCCTCGTCACGTCGAACGCGTTGCGGGTCGCCAAGACGTTTCCCAGGCTGTTGTAGTGAAAGACGACCTGGTCATCCACGAACGGCAGGAACTTCACGTATCCGTCGGCGACCGCCACGTTGACGTCGGCATACTTGGCGAGCGCGGCTTTCGCGGTCTTGACGAGATCCGCTGCCCGTACCGAATCGCCCGGCGCCAGCGGCCGTTGCGGTCCCATTCGCATGTGAATGGCGTCGTCGGTGAGCAACGAGTTGACCGCCTCACCCAGCTCCGGACTATTCGCCATCTGGAAACCCTGAATGAGCTGAAGCATGCGCGCGTTGCGCGCGACACGCTGTGAATCCGGTGCCGGCCGCCCCTGCGCATGCATGCCGAAGGGGGCGCAGACGAGAAAGCAAAAGACGATTTTTCCGAGTTTCGGCATGGCTTTCAGGGTGTGTGCGCCAATATGTCGACTGGACCACGATAACGCGACGGATACGCACGGGATGTCATCCAGATACCCGAAAGCCGCCCTTAGGTTTACGCCCAGCCCACCAATCACAGTCTGATGATCGTTCATCTCATCGACGGCACCTACGAGCTGTTCCGACATTTCTATGGTCTGCGCCGCTTCAACAAGGGCAATGATGCTCCCTTCGGCGCGGTGTACGGGGTGCTGAACTCGGTGCTGGAGATGATCGAGGGCGGAGCGACGCACCTCGGCGTCGCGACCGATCATGTCATCGAGTCGTTCCGAAACGATCTTTGGCCGGACTACAAGACCGGCGACGGCATCGAACCGGCTCTGCTCCGCCAGTTTCACTCGCTCGAGGAGGCGCTGTCGGCGATGGGCATCGCGGTCTGGCCGATGGTCGAGCTCGAGGCCGACGACGGGCTGGCGTCGGCAGCGACGCTCGCATCCGCCGACGCCGCCGTCGAGAAAGTCTGCATCTGGACCCCAGACAAGGACCTCGCCCAATGCGTCCGCGGCGACCGCGTGGTGCAGGTCGATCGTCGCGGAAAGCAGATTCGCAACGAAGAGGCCGTGCGCGCAAAATTCGGCGTTGGTCCGGAGTTGATTCCAGACTACCTCGCTCTCGTCGGCGACACGGCCGACGGTTATCCGGGAATTCCCGGTATCGGGAAAGCCACCGCCGCGCGCCTTGTCACTCGATACGGACACATCGAGGATTTTCCAGTGACCGAGCTCGGAGCGAATCGCGAGTTGGCCTTGCTGTTCAAGAACCTGGCGACTCTGCGAACGGATGCCGCCCTCTTTCGCGACGTGGAGGAGGTTCGTTGGCGAGGACCCTCGGAAACGTTCGCGTCCTGGACCGAACAGAGAGACGGTGCGCGCGTATTGGCCCGTTGCATCAAGGCTGCCGCGACCATCTGATCGGCCCTGGCCGCCGCGCCCGACGCGGCGCACGTCTTTTGCAGGCGAGTGCGGCTGGTCGCGTCACTCACTGACTGCCTGTATCCGCTCTGGACATGCGAACAACTCTCGCTCCCCTCGGCGTCGGTCGGATTGCGCCGGATTTCTGCATCGTTGATTCATCGACTCGCCTCTCGGAGCTTCGCGGAGCTCCGGTCGTCATCGTCTTTGCACCGTCGGAGTGGGATCCGACACGCGGTGAGGCCGCGATGAGATACGCGGACTGGGCTGGCCGCTCGAGTGAAGTCCGGGTCGTGGCTGAAAGCCGGGCGGAGATCGCGGCCGAGTACGGGGTGGCGGGGTGCGAGGCATCGTTCGTCATCGACGGCGATGGAGCCATCCGATGGCGCTATGTCGCCGGCCTGGACGCAGTCCCTATGATGCCGGTTGACCGGATGGAATTGAGTCGGCGCGATTTCGTCCAAGCCGCGATCACGGCGGCCACGCTTTTCGTGCTGCTGACCCTGAGTTCGAACCCTGTCGCGACCGCTTTCGCCGAAGAACTGCAGCAACCCACCATCGCCGGCCCCACCCAAATCACCCTGAACGTCAATGGCCAGGACATCCCGCTGGAGATCGAGCCACGCGTCACCCTGCTCGACGCCCTCCGCAACCACGCCGGCCTCACGGGCACCAAGAAGGGGTGCGATCACGGGCAGTGCGGCGCTTGCACCGTCCACGTCGACGGACGACGCGTGCTCTCCTGCCTGACCTTCGCCGTCATGCAGCGGGGCAAGAAGATCACGACGATCGAAGGGCTGGCGGCCGGCGACACCCTTCATCCGATGCAGCAGGCCTTCATCACCCACGACGGTTTTCAGTGCGGATACTGCACATCCGGCCAGATCATGTCGGCGACTGCCGTCGTTCGGGAGCCGTGGGGCCCGGCCGATGACGATGTGCGCGAGGCGATGAGCGGCAACATCTGTCGCTGCGGCGCCTATCCGGGCATCGTCGCCGCGGTGCAAGACGTGCGCGGACACAACCAGGGGGCGCCACGATGATCCCCTTTGAATACACCCACGCCTCCTCACCCGACGACGCCATTGCCGCCGTCGCTGGAGTCCGCACGTCGAAGTTCGTCGCCGGCGGGACGACCCTGATCGATCTGATGAAACTCGACGTCGAACGGCCGACGCGGCTCGTCGACATCAACGCCCTGGGCGGTGCCGACTCCTCGCTGGCCTCGGTCAGCGAGCTTCCCAGCGGAGGCCTGCGACTCGGGGCCCTGGCTCGAATGAGCGACGTCGCCTGGGAGGCGCGCGTTCGGGAGCGATTCCCGCTCGTCAGTCAGTCGTTGCTCCTCGCCGCCTCGGGTCAACTTCGCAACATGGCGACGATGGGCGGGAACATTCTCCAACGAACGCGCTGCCCGTATTTCCGCGATACCGCGACGGCGTGTAACAAACGAGAGCCAGGCACCGGCTGCTCGGCGCTGACCGGCATTACCCGCACGCACGCAATACTCGGCACGAGCGACAAATGTGTCGCCACCCATCCGTCCGATTTCGCGGTGGCCCTCGTCGCCCTCGACGCGACCGTTCACGTCCGCGGCAAGGGCGGCGACCGCACCATCCCTATCGCTGACTTCCATCTGTTGCCCGGCCAACATCCCGAACGAGAGAACGCGTTGGCACCGGGCGAACTGATCACGGCGATCGACCTTCCCGCGCTGCCCTTCGCGCGCCACTCGCTTTATCTCAAAGTCCGTGATCGCGCGAGCTACGCCTTCGCCCTCGCCTCAGCCGCCGTCGCGGTCGACGTTCAGGCCGGGGTGATTCGCGCCGCGCGCGTTGCGCTTGGCGGCGTCGGCACGAAACCGTGGCGGTCAAAGGCGGCCGAACGCGCGCTGACCGGACGTGTGCCAAGCGCGGCGCTCTTTCGGTCGGCGTCGAGTGTAGCGCTTCAGGGCGCGACCGCGCGCAAGGACAACGCATTCAAGGTGCGACTGGCTCAACGCACTCTCGAGCGCGCGCTGGTGGAGCTCACCTCATGATCCGGCAGCCGGTCTTGCCAGCGATCGGCGCTCCGATCGACCGCGTCGACGGCCGGCTCAAAGTGACCGGCGCCGCGCGCTATGCCGCCGAATTCCCGATCGCCAACGCCGCGTCCGCCGTGATCTTCACCAGTTCGATCGCCAAAGGCTCAGTGACGTCGATCGACGCGTCGGGCGCGTTGCGCGCACCCGGGGTTCTCGCGGTGCTCACGCCCTTCAATGCGCCGAAGGTTTCGGCGCTGGCACCGGGGACGGGAATGCGAGTCCCCACGGTCCTGCAAACGACGACCGTGCACTACAACGGCCAGCCGATCGGCGTCGTCGTGGCGGATACGTTCGAGCACGCGATGGAAGGCGTCCGCCTCGTCACGGTGAAGTACGCCGCCGAGCGCCCACTGCTCGACATGGCGACCGCACCGAAGAATCCGCCGGAGTTGGTGCATCCGCTGGGCGGCCCGCGAACCGTCACGCGTGGCGACGTCGACCAGGGTCTGCGCGATGCGGCCGTCCGCGTCGAGAATCTGTACACCACGCCGATCGAGAATCACAACCCGATGGAAGTTCACAACACCGTCGCGGTGTGGGAGGGCGACAATCTCACTCTCTATACGTCGACGCAAGGAATCTTCAGCGTCCGCAACACCGTTGCCAAGGCGTTTGGTCTTGGGCCGGACGCCGTTCGCGTCGTTAGCTACTTCACCGGCGGCGGGTTCGGCAGCAAGGGCGGCGCATGGTCGCACGAGATTCTCGCCGCGATGTCGGCGCGGGTCGTCGCTCGGCCCGTCAAGCTCTCGCTCACGCGCCGCCAGATGTTCGGTCCCGTCGGAGGCCGGCCGCACACTGTGCAAACGGTCGCCCTCGGCGCCAGGCAAGATGGCACGCTGACGGCGATTCGCCACCACAGCACGTCGAATACGTCGACGCTCGAGGATTGGGTGGAACCGGCGACGATGCAGACACGCATCCTCTACGCCTGCCCGAATTGCGAGACGGAGTACGACCTCGTCCGGATCAATGTCGGATCGCCGACCTTCATGCGGGCACCTGGTGAATCCAGCGGCACCTTCGCGCTCGAGAGCGCGATGGACGAGCTCGCGTACGCCCTGTCGATGGATCCAGTCACACTGCGGCTCAAGAATGACGCCGACAAGGATCCCGAAAGCGGCAAGCCGTGGTCGAGCCGATCGCTCCGCGAGTGCTACGCCGTCGGCGCGGAGAGGTTTGGCTGGAAGGCGCGGCCGTCGGCGCCACGATCGATGCGAGACGGGCGTTGGCTGGTTGGTTGGGGAACGGCGTCGGCAACGTATCCAGCGCGCCGCAATCCCGCCGGAACGACCGCTCGCATGGCCGCCGATGGCACAGTCACGATTCGGGCCGGTTCGCAGGAGATCGGCTGCGGGACTTACACCGTGATGTCTCAGATCGCCGCCGACGCCCTCGGCGTTCCGGTCGACCGCGTTCACATGGAGCTTGGCGTCACCGACATGCCGGAGAATCCGGCGTCGACTGGGTCGGTCACGGCCGCATCCACCGGCAGTGCCGTGCACGAAGCGTCGCTCGCGCTGCGCGCCAAGCTCGAGGCTTTGACGCAGCCAGGCGAGAGCTTCGTCGCCGCGATCAGGCGAGCCGGCAGTCAACCAGTCGAAGCCACAGTCAGCTCCAAGGCCGGACCGGAGGCGCAACAGTACTCGATGCATTCATTCGGAGCGGTCTTCACCGAGGCGCGTGTCGACGAGGAGCTCGGCATCGTCCGCATCCCGCGCGTCGTGACCGCGCACGCCGTCGGTAAGGTGCTCAACGAAAAGACCGCGCGTAGTCAGATCATCGGGGGGGTAGTGTGGGGGATCGGCATGGCGCTCGAGGAGGAAACGCTTATCGACCCGCGCACGGGCCGCTACACGAATGCCGACCTGGCCGAATACCATGTTCCGGTAAACGCCGACATCGGGTCGATCGACGTGCACTTCGTCGAGGAGACCGACCCGTACGTAAATCCGATCGGCGTCAAGGGCGCGGGGGAGATCGGCATCACCGGCGTTGCCGCGTCGATTGCGAACGCGGTCTTCCACGCCACGGGCAGGCGGATTCGGGACTTACCGATTCGCGTCGATCGCGTGATGGCGTAATTTGGACGCGGAGCAAAGTGGTGACGACGAACCTGATGACCGTACGCATGTTCGCGCATGCGCATCACGGACACAACGTCAGGGAAAACCACCCAATGCACATAGCCATCACAACGAGGCCCTGGACTCGCGCCGATCTCGAGCGCCTGCCCGACGACGGCAACCGGTACGAAGTCGTTCGTGGCGCATCGTTCGTGACGCCGCCACCGTCGACCCGGGAGCGCGCACAATCCGCGTCGCGATGTTTCGCGAGGCGCTCGGCTAGGAGATCAACTCGCGAGCGGTGCCCCACTCGTATCAGGAAACGCAAAGGCAAGCGCGGCCGCCGCGAGATAGAAGGCCGACGTGAGCAGCAGCGCCGACGCAATACCGATTGCCGGGAGCGCCGCGAGCACACCGATGACGTACGGGGCGAGCGCGCCGAGCAAGCGACCGGAGTTGTAGCCGAGTCCCTGCCCGCTCGCCCGGACCGCCGTCGGGAAGAGCTCCGACAGAAAAGGACCGATCATGCTCCAGTAGGCGTGACCAAGAAACCCGAGCACTGGGCTCAGCATCAGCAGTACCGTCGGACTGTGGATCATCTGTCCATAGACCGGCACCAACAACGCCGCGGCGACGAGGAAGAACACGAACACGCGGCGCCGGCCGAAGCGATCGGCGATCGGACCGAACGACAGATAGCCGATGAAGGCGCCGATCTGAAGCGGAATGAGATACGCCGTCGATCGCACCACCGTCATCCCCGCCCCGCCTTTCTCAGCCGGGGACGCAAGAAGATTCGGAAGCCAGAAGAACAGTCCCCAGTAGGCAAACTGGAGCAGTCCGGCGAGCAAACACGCCAGCAGTGTCCGTCGCCGGAGCTCCGGACCGAACAGCACGCGATACGGATTGGGCGGCTTGGCAACCGACGCCCTCGCCGCTTTCCATATTTCCGGTTCGGGCACCCGCCGGTTGACCCAGAGGATGAGGACCGCCGGCAGCGATCCGATCGCGAACAGCCATCGCCACGCGTCGTCCCCAAGGGGAAGCACATCGAGCGTCAGGCCGGCCAATCCCGCGGCGAGAATCGCGCCGATCGCCCACGTCGATTGCATCAGGCTCGTCGCTTTGTTCCGATACTCAGGCGGGAGCGTTTCGCTCACCAACACCGCGCCCGATGCCCACTCGCCTCCCATACCGAGGCCGAGTAGGGTCCGCCAGATTGCAAGCTGCACGACGCTGTGCGAGGTCGCCGCGCCGAGGGAGCAAATCGAGAAGACGGCGATCGTCATGTTCAGCGCGCGTACCCTGCCGACGCGGTCGGCAATCACGCCGAAGGCCAACCCGCCGACAGCGGCGCTGACCAGCGTGAGCGTTCCGAGAAGTCCCGCCGTGGCGTCGCCGAAACCGAAATAGGTTTTGAGCCGCCCGATCGCGAGGACGTAGACGAGAAAGTCCATCGCGTCGAACATCCACCCCAGGCAGGCCGCGAGAAGGGCCCGGCGCTGGACCGGCGTGAGATTCTTGAGCCAGGACATTCGGGGTTTCGAGTGGGATGATCCAAGTGAAGGGAAGACGCGACGCCCGACTCCTGATATCCAGACCTCTACCATCTACCATCTCTGTCAGTCGATCGCGCTAGAAAGCAGAAGATAGAAGTTGGAGACTCAGAGGTCAGGAGAATGGAAGAACCTTGACTCTGCGGGAGTCGCGTAGCGCACGCCCTAGCCACAGTATCGCACCCCCTTCAGATTTCCCAACCCTACCCGCACGTCCTCCCATTTGCATCGAGGAGTCCGACCCGTGAGAAGCACCTCGAAGGCGCTCGATCGCGCGATCGCGTTGTCGAGCCTGTTCGCGACGTTCTACGCCGCGCGAGTCGACGCGCAGTCTGTCAAGCAGACCGGCGCCGCCGACCCGATGACCAAACGCGCGATTACAATCGAGGACTACGCCCGCTGGCGCACCATCAGCGGAGCCCAGCTTTCCGGCGACGGCAAATGGGTCGCGTACGGACTCGCCTTCACCAACCTTCCAACGGCCGACACCAAGCCGGTCCTCCACATCCTGAACGTCGACAACAGCCAGGATGTCGCCATTCCCGACGGCTCGAATCCGCAGTTTTCGCCCGACTCGAAGTGGATCGTCTATCAGATCGACCCCGCGACCCCTGGGCGAGGTCGAGGCGGTCGCGGTAGCGCGGGCGCACCCCCGCCGACACCGGCCACTGTCGGACCGCCACCCCTAGCCGACAGTGCGGTCGACACGACAGGTGGACGGGGCCGGGGCTCCGCCCCGACCCCGTCCGTGCGCCGCACCGAGTTGCGCGAGCTCGCGACCGGAAAGGTTCAGGCATGGCAGGACATTCAGTCGGCCACGTTCTCGCCGACGTCGTCACACGTCCTCCTTCGCCGTCGTCCAGCCGGTGCATCGGGAGCCCCGGGCGCGCCCGGAGCCGGAGCACCAGCAACACCTGGTGGTGGCGGCGGCCGCGGTGGACCAGCGGGCGGCTCACCGGCCAGCGTAGGAGCGGACGCGATTCTCCACGACCTCAACAACGGTCACAGTCTCTTCCTCGGCAGCGTCAGCGATGCCGCATTCAATAGAAGGGGCGAGCTTCTCGCCTACACCGTCGATGCCACGGTGAAGGACGGCAACGGCCTCTTCGTCATCGACCTCAAGACCGGCACGACAAACGTCCTCGACAACGCGGCCCGCAACTATAACCGGCTGACCTGGAACGACGAGGGCAGCGCCGTCGCCGTCGTCGAAGGAATCGAAGTGCCGAAGATGCGCGAGAAAGACAACATGCTCGTCGTCTTCCCGAATGTTCGCGCCGCTGAAATGGGGGCCAAGCCCGTGATGCTCGACGCCACAGCCGCCGGATTCCCCAACGGCTTTCTCATCAGCGAGCGCGGCATCGTCGCTTGGAGCGACGACAGCAAGCGCGTCTTCTTTGGGATGATCCCGCAGACAGCCGCGCCGGATACGGCGAAGAAAAAGAGCACCGACTCGGTCGCCGACGTCGACGTCTGGGGCGCCCAGGATGAGCGGGTCCAGTCGTATCAGATGGCGCGCGCTGACGCCGATCGAAACTTCACGTTCCGCGAGGCGTTTGACCTGTCGACCAACCGATTCGTGAACCTGAGCGACTCGACGTTGAAGGACGTTCAGGTCGGCAGCGACGGCCGCTGGGCCGTGGGGATCGACACTCGCGGAATGGTCTCCGATTACGAGCCGGCCAGAGGCGACATCTATCGCGTCAACACCTCAACCGGCGAACGCACCTTGATGCTCAAGGGGCAGCTGATTCGCGGCGAAGTCTTTGGCATCTCACCGAGCGGGAAGCACTACGTGTACTGGAGGGACGCCAAGTTCCAGGACTACGATCTCGACGCCGGGACGACGAAGACGCTTGGCAACGCGGGCGCGCCGAACTTCACCGATACCCAGTTTGATCACCCCGGACCGAAGCCGGCCTTTGGGATCGCAGGGTATTCCAAGGACGGCAGCGGCGTCATCGTCGAGCACCGCTACGATCTCTGGCTGCTACCGTTTGACGGAAGCGCAGCGCGAGCCCTAACCAACGGCTTGGGCACCAAGCAGGAGATCAAGTTCCTGCCGGCGCGCACCCAGCCGGCCGACCCGATGGCGACGCGCGCCGAGCGCGATTCGCGGATGTACGACCTGACCAAGCCCCTGACGCTCTCCGCCTACGGCGAGTGGACGAAGAAGGCCGGATTTTACCAGCTCGCGAACGGCCAGCTGACCGAAATCGTCTATGACGACGCGTCGTTCAGTACGCCGCTGAAGGCGGCGCACGCCGATCGGTATCTGCTCACCCGACAAACGTTCGCCGAGTATCCGGACCTGCGCATCTCCGGCGCCAACTTCAAGGAATCGAAGAAGATCACGGACGTGAATCCGCAGCAGGCCGAATTCCTCTGGGGACATCGCGTGCTCTTCGACTACAAGTTGAGAGACGGCCAGCGAGCGCAGGGCATTCTCGCCGTGCCGGATGATTACAAGCCGGGCGAGAGGAGGCCGATGATCGTCAGCTTCTACGAGAAAAACTCTCAAAACATGCATCGGTATTCCGCCCCATCCTTCCTGACCGGGATGGGCGCGCTGCCGATGGAAGCCGTGACGCACGGCTACGTCACAATGCTCGCCGACGTCTACTTCCATACCGGTATGTCGCACAGCGACATGCTGGACGCCGTCGAAGCGGCGACAAAGAAAGTGATCGAGCTCGGCTACGCCGATCCGAAGAACATCGGGTTGAATGGCCACAGCTACGGTGGCGAGGGGGCCGGATTCATCGCGACGCGGTCACGGCTGTTCAAGGCCGTGGGCGTCGGCGCTGGCGTATCGGACCTGTATAGCGACTTCACCCAGAGCTGGGGGTGGACGTATCAGACCACGGCCGGCGCCTCGGGGCAGAATGGTCTCGACTACTACCTGTATGGGCAGGGCCGTTGGGGCTTCTCCCCGTGGGACAAACCAGAGATTTATCATTTCGAGTCGTCGCTCACGCACGCGCCCGAGACCACGGCGTCGGTTCTCATCATGCACGGGACCGCGGATCCGACGGTATCCTTCACCGAGGGCCTCAACTTCTACACCGCGCTCCGCTACAACAAGAAGGACGCCATCTTGCTGGCGTACGTGAATGAGCAACATGGGCTTCGCGGTATGGCGAACAGAAAGGATCTGACGATGCGCTACATGCAGTTCATGGATCACTACCTGAAGGGTGCTCCAGCCCCGAAATGGATGACGGACGGTGTGCCGTTCCTGGTGAAGGATGCACAGGGTGTGAAAGATCCAAAGTAGAGCGCCATCTGATCGCGCGGTTCCGGCTCACCACGCGCCGGCCGGCGGCTTCAGAAACCCGTGGCCCGACAGCGAGCCGCGCAGCTGGTTCGAGGCAATGCGTTGGTGGCGCGAGCGGCGCAACCAGAATCTCGCGCCCGATCCGGCGCGCGGCTCGTTCCCATCGGCGGCGCCGCTGATCGCCTATCCACGGGCCAACGCCGCTGACTTCTCCGCGACGTGGGTCGGTCACTCGACCGTGCTCCTCCAGATGGGCGGTCTGAACATTCTCACCGATCCCGTCTTCAGCCAGCGCGCGTTCCCAGTGCAGTGGGCCGGGCCACGCCGTCTGATGGATCCGGCCTTGGCACTCGATGCACTCCCTCCCCTCGACGTCGTCCTGCTCTCGCACAATCACTACGACCACCTCGATAAGCCCGCGGTCAAGCGCCTCGCGCGGACGCACTCAACCGCGACATGGATCGTTCCGCTCAAACTCGGTACCTACGTGCGCGGTTGGGGCGTGAAGGAGATCATCGAGCTGGATTGGTGGCAGCAAGTCCACCTTCGCGGCGTCCATGTCACGGCCACGCCGGCGCGTCATTTCAGCGCCCGGCGCATCGGCGATCGAATGAAGACGCTCTGGTGCGGCTATGCGTTCGAAACGCAGGGCCATCGCGCGTACTTTGCCGGCGACACCGCCTACCACCCCCAGTTTGGTGAGATCGGCGGCCGCTGCGGACCGTTCGACCTGGTGATGATGCCCATCGGTGCCTACGATCCCCGCTGGTTCATGCACGTCATGCACCTCGATCCGGAGGAGGCCGTCCAGGCGTATCTCGATCTCACGGCGTCGCGGGGCGAACCGGCGCCGCCGATGCTCGCCCTGCACTGGGGCACCTTTCGCCTGACCGACGAGCCGATGGATGAGCCCCCGCGTCGAGCGATGGCGGCCTGGCGCGGAAAGTCTCTGGACGAGTCGCACCTCTGGATCGCCAAGTTCGGGGAGACGCGACGGCTGCGGTGAACCCGCCCCAAGAACCGGTGCGGCGAACTCACCGCCGGAAAACCGCCCGATACCCGCCCGATACCAGGGCGGCGATGTTCGCCAAGACGATCGGCCGTTTCGTTCCCCCTGGTGAGACCAGATAGATCGACTCCCACTCGGGATGAAACCACTCCTTGAACTCCCGAACGCCTTGAAAATTGTAGTATCGCTCGCCGGCTCCGCGCAGCGCGATCGAGAGTTGATTCCAGACCGGCGTCGCGGGGGTCGCGCGAATTCCGGACAGCGGGGCGGCCCCGAGATTGAAGGATTCGAACCCCTGATCGTGCGCCCAAAGCATCGCTTCGGTCAGTGCGTACCGCATGATCGCTCGTGGCGCGCTGTCGAGATACCGCATGAGGTCGACCTCGATTTCGGCTTTCTGACCGGACCGCCACATCGTAATGAATGCGATGATCTCGCCGCGTTGACGCACGACGCCGACGGCCGATCGGCGAATGAATGCCGCATCGAACCGGCCGAGTGAAAAGCCCTTTTCGCCGCTCCCTTTGACGCGCAACCACTCGTCGGAGATGCGCCGCAATTGCGGCATGATCGCCGGAACCTCATCGGGCGGAATCATCGCGAAAGTGCAGCCCTCATCGACGATCTTCCGCCAGACCCGGCGCAGATTCCGTCGCGCCGGCCCGTCGAGCGAGAAACCCGAGAGACTGACGCGCGCGACCTCGCCCAGCTTGACCACGGCGAGGGAGTACTCGAGATAGAGGTGCACCAGCGTCGGCGGCGCCCGATAGAATACTGGCCAACCGCCGCTCTGGTCGGCGGCCGTCACGAATTTGTCGATCAGCTCGACCGCTCCATGAGTCGAACCCACCGGGTCACCAAGCGCTACCCAGCTACTGCCGGCGATGCCGTACATGATGAACGCCGTGCGATCGCTATTGAACATGAGGGACTTGTCGCCAAGGAACGCGAGCTGGGCCGAGGCCCGCGGCGACTTCGCGACAATGCACTCCGCCGCGTCGAGTTCCTCTGCCGAGGGCGTCCGCGCCGGAATGCGCGCCGGGCGAATCAACCGTGTCGCGCCGAAGGCGGCGAGAGCGGTAGCCGCGATAGCCAGCGCGCGTTCGGCGCGCGCGCCCTGAGCGGTGTCGCTGAAGGTGAAGAGCACGTGAGCGCCGAGCCCCTGAGAGCCGTAGCGAAGCACGGCAGTGGCGATGGCCCCTACCAATACCGCAACAATGGCCAAAATCCATCCGCGGGTGAACCGCTCCTCGAGAATCGACGACTTGCGGTAAAAGAAGCGGCGACTCGGCACCAGAACGATGAGCATGATCGACAGGCCGACCGCCTGCTCGATGTCGAGCGCGCTGGCGAGCGCGAAGACAATGCCGCCAATCAGCAGCCAGACGGTGAGGTGGTACGCCGCGTCGAGCCGACGTTGGATGCCGCGAGCGAGAATGATCAGGCCGACGCCGGCGATGCTCGCGAAATACGCGGACGCTTCGACAATCGGCAGGGGCAGCACATTGTTCACCCAGCCCAGCCGTCCGGCACGTGCCGGCGTCGCGCCCGACACGATCAGGATGGCTCCGGCGAGGAAGGTCGTCAGGGCGAACAGCCGTGGCGCAATGGCGGCGATGCGGTCGCCGCCCATCGTCGTGAGCCGGCGAACGGCCGACCAGCGGCGAATCAGCCCGAGGACGCCCAGCGACGCGATGAGAATCGTCGTCGCGAGGACGGCGTGTGCATCGGCGCGACTCGCCGGCCACACCGCGATCGTCACCGCGAATACCGGAAGAAAAAGCGAACTATGGCGTCGCTCGCGGACAGTTCCGACATCTCGGGCATCGCCGCGGTCGCACTCGGCTCGCCGGGCCATCCGTGTCCACCGCCGTCGATGGAATAGAGCATGACCTCCGCGCCGTCGCAGTGTCGAAACGTGAATTGGGAAACATGCGGACTGACCTTCGACTCCGCCATCATTCGGCACCCGTTGATGATCGACCACGCCTGAACCGACGGGGGGAGAGCGGCGTCGCCATCGAGCAGCGCCGGTGCCCCAAGCGCGTCCGGCGCTTCAGAGAACGCCACCTCGTCGTCTCCCGTCGCATGGAAGGCAATGAGCGGGACGGGGACAGTCGGCGCGCAGCCGCGGTCTCTGAGGCTGCCGGCGACGACGGCGACCGCGGTGATTCGGAACGCCGCATCGCACGCCATACGGTACGCCATGCGGCCGCCATCGGAGAATCCGGCGACATACACGCGGCGGCGATTCACTGGCAGGTGCGCCGCGACCCGATCGATGACGCCAAGGAGGAAGGCGACGTCGTCGACCCCTTCGCGCGCGGCCGCGCCACAGCACGACCCCGCGTTCCAGTCCGCGCCGAAGAGGCCGAGAGTGCCCTTGGAGCCGTGAGGATACGCGACGAGAAAGCCTCGCGAATCCGCGATGGAATCCATCTGCGACGCATGGCGGATCGATTCGCCATCGGCGCCGCTGCCGTGGATCACGAGGACGAGCGGATACGGCCGGACCACTCCAAAGAAATTGCGCCGCTGGCGAGGCGGTACGTGAAGCAGAAAGAAGCGCGCGCTCCCGCCGGCTTCCACCTGATGGGTCGCCGTCCCCGGGACCCACTCGCCGCTCTCTCTTCGCCGCGGCGAGCCAAGGGGTCCGATACAGGACGCCGAAAGAAGCGCCGCCAGGCCCATGAGGATCGATCGGGCGGTGTTGGAGGACCTGAGACGGTCAAGTTTATTCATGCGGTGAGGCTGAAACGTCCGATCATCGTTCTCCTTGTGGGCGCCGGTGCCCTGGTCGCGATCACCGCGAGCGCGCGCCTCGGCCTCTTTGCCGCTCACGATTCCGCTCGACTGCTGGATTTCGTGCGGTTTGTGCGCTCGACGCCTTATGCCCGCATCGTCTTCGTCGTCGTGTATGGAATCGCCGGCGCTGTCGCGGTGCCGGTCACTCCGCTTACCCTTGCCGGAGGGGCACTGTTCGGGCCGGCGGAGGGAATTGCTCTCAACTGGCTGGCGGACATGCTCGCCGCGTCGCTGGCGTTTGGAGTGACTCGTGTCCTTCGTCCCGTGCGTCAAGAGCCTGATGAGCAACACGTTGCCGCAAGAGGGTTTCTCGGCCTGTTGAGACTGCGGGTAATCCCAGTCGTGCCATTCGCGGTCCTCAACTACGGCTCGGCTATCTACGGAATGAAATGGCCGTCGTATCTATTGGCCACCGCGCTCGGCCTTATTCCCACAACGGTCGTTTACACGGTCTTTGCCGCGAGCCTCGCGGCGGGGGTGGAGGGCGCCGGCCGTCGCGCGTTGGCGGTCGCCTCGATCAGCGCCATCGGCATCATTGGCCTCTCCATCATACCGACCCTGCTGCGCCGCCGCCACGCCCGACTCACGGCTGTCGCCGTCGCCCCTCACGCTGATGAGGAGCGTCCAGCAACGAAGCGACACTGACGCTGAACAGCGGCCGGTGTACGACTGACCCCCCGCCGACCGCCAACGGATAGGACAAATCCACGCGCGTCGAGGTCAGCACACCGGTCGCGGACAACAGCCGCAAGCGGAGCCCGGCCACCGCGACGCGAAAGGAGCCGGGGACATCCGGAATGTCCCACCGTATCGAGGCGGCGGCGAAGAGCGCGCCGTCCACCACTGACCCGCGGCCAATCTCATACAGGTGCGTCGACCGTTCGAGAGACGATACGGCCGATCGATCCGCGCGGCGTGCCTCGGTTGGAATGGCGGGAAACGTGGGGTCAGCGCCGAGGCTAGCCAACGACAATGACCGCATGTCCGGATCGAGGGCCAAGAGCTGCTCGGTCATCACACGAGCGGCCCAGAACCCTCCGCCAGCGTCGATAAACGCGGATGCCGATGCGCGATCGATGTGGTTGTCGCGCACCTCGCCAACAAAGCCGTGGGTCCAGAAATCCGCAGCCACCAGCCGTCCGGGCGACGTCCACATCCTGCCCAACCATCCGTCGTATCGAGCCGCTCTCGAATGCTGGCCGCGGTCGTACCCGGTCGACGCGAACAGATCGCTCTGCCATCCGAGCGGAATGTCGAGCAACCCTCGGCCGCGCGTGAACCAACCGAGGGTGTCGAACTGCGCAGCCCGATGATGCAGTCCGACGCCTCCGCCGGAATAGCGTCGAGTCAGTATCGTCCTCGATACCGAAACGACGGACATCGGAACGAACGACACGGCAGCGACGGACTCCGCCTCGTCAAGGTCCATCGCAACGTACGGGACGAGGATGGTCCGAAGCGGGTCGCCCACCATGTGGCCCAACGTGCCGACCACCGAGAAGGTTCCGTGAGGGTGCAGGCCGCCGACTATCTCCGGAAAGCGCTGACGGTTCACTGAAAGCTCATACCGCCACGGATCGACGAAGGGCCACTCTTCGTGTCTGAGACTCGACCGCAGCAGGTGGGCCCCCGCGACATCGGAGAATCGGAAGGCCCCGACGATGTTCGTACCGAAGAGCCATGGATCGGTCGCCGCGACAGTGCCCCCATGCCCTCGGGACGTCTGGTCGTTCGTCACTGAGATCGACCGACCCGTTCCGAGAAGGTTCCGATCCTCGAGACCGATCGAGACCGTGGCCGGCGGCGTCACCCGTACGATTGGGCGAAGCGTCCACGCGTCGCGCACCGCCACGACGAGGTCGACGGAATCCGACTCGGTACACCGGGTCATCGCCAGCGACACGTCAGCGAACAGGCGCAAGGCGCGGAGTCGGCGCATGGATTCCGCGATCCGCGCCGAATCCAACACGCCATTGGATTCGACAAGCAGCTCACGGAAGACGACTCGATCGCGAGTGCGGCTTCGGAACTGAGAGAGACTGGATAGACGCGGCGGAGCTTCCCCCGAATCGACCCGAATCTTCAGCGACCGCACTCGCAGCGCGGACACCTCAGACGGCGCCGATCTCGTCGTCGTCGTCGTGCAGAGCTGCGCCATGCCGGCGCATGGAATCACGAGGGCCGACGCGGACGCGATCCGGACACACGCGATGACAGCCCGCATGCACCTAGCGCACGCCATCGGTCAGAAACCGCGCGGCACGCATGATCAGCGGCCCGGCCAGAATCATCGTCTTCAACGCATGCCCCGCGTAGGGAATGACGACTCGATCGACCCGCGCGCCCCCCGCGGCAAGAAAAGCGGCGTCGTGGCCTCTGAACGGGTCGTGCTCGCCCCGGACGATGGCGATCCGCACCGCGGGGTCGATGTGTTTGACCGCATCGATCGTCGAAAAGCTCCACGCGCCACTCGCCTCGTGATTGAGCAGGTCGCTGGCGGTGATGAAGAGATGACCGGTGCTGCGGGTATTCAGGGCCAACACCCCGATCAGTCGTGGAGGCGGAACATGCCAGGCAATCCAGAACGCGAGCTCGGCGCCAAACGAGTGCCCGCCAACGATGAGCGGGAGTGAGTCGGCGCCGAGCTCGTGTCGGGCGCGGGCGATGAGGCTTGGCATCGCGGCTTCAAACGCGCTGTCGCGCTGCGGCTCGTTCGAGGGGAGCGTGGCGAGCAGCTGTCGTGCGTCGATACCCACGACCGGAAAGCCGTCACCGGCCAGGCGCCACGCGAGGTTCTGGTGCGGCTCCCAGAACGCGATGTCGTTGCCGAAGAGGACAACGAACGCCCGGGGGGCGCCCGTCGCCCGTGACGGATAGAAGTAGAGCCAGTCCTTGCGGAGTGAGGTGTCCTTGGGGATTAGGGCGGACGGATGACCCTCGGCCTTTCGGGTCACATACCACACGCCCAACCCGCCAACCACGAGAAACCCCGCGAATCCAATGAGTGTCCGGCGAACGAACCGCTTCATCCCGCCTTGTGATCGCGCCGATGCATCATGGGTGTGTTCTCTGCGTCGAGGACGCGACAAGCTATGACGTTGGGCAGAGTTGCGACAGGATCATCGGTCCGATTTCTCTCCGTCGCTCTCGTCGGCTTTGTTGCGTCCGTCGCCGGTTCTCAGACACCGAGCCAATTCGCGGCTTGGGACGCGCTCATGCTGTCTCCGATTGGCGCCCTCACCCCGACGGTATCCGCGGCGGTTGACACGCCGCCGACCAACATGTTCGCGCTTCGCTTCGGCCGCTGGCGATACAACAGCGACGACGCCGCGCATGAGGCCTATGCCGTGACATGGTCGCGCGCGCTGGGCTCGAGGTCGAGGGCCTCCATCACCGCGGGCTATCTGTACTTGAGTTGCACCAACTGTGGGGGATGGGAGGTCGCGGGTCTGGACTTCGAGACTTTGCTTTGGCATCCCGCGATTCACCCGTTCGAGGGGCGTCCCGCGAAGGCGAGTCTCGGGGCTCGTTTCAGCGTCGGAGCCGGTCTTCTGCGCCAAGACCCTGCCGCCGTTGCCCGGTCGACGGCCCTGGAGGCACCCATCGACTTTTGCGTGCGGTACAGCACTAGCCATGAACTCCGGGCGTCACTGACACCGGGCCTCGGATACGGTAGCATGTGGGCGCAAGGCGCCGGCTCCGATGGGGGAGTGCTTCCGATGCTTGGCTTTACGGTCGCATCGGACCTGACCTCATCAGCGGGGATGGAGCTGGGGGCTCACCGGGTGTTCATCGCGAAGGGCCCGCTCGAGTTGGGTGTCTCACTGACATGGGGCATCCGATAGCAGATAAGAAAGCAGGCGAGAACCAATGACTACCGCTCTGGGCCGAATCGCAACGTGCACTGCCGCCGCAGCCCTGCTTTGCGGCTGTTCGCCAGACCGGATTGTCAGCTCCGCAACGAGCCTCAATGCGTCGAGCGATCCTGAACGCCGTGAGATCCTCATCGGCACGACGACCCGTGCCTTTCTCCTTCACCTGCCGACGAAGCTGCCTGGGTCGTCGGCCGCGATTCCGCTCGTGATCATGCTCCACGGCAGCGGCGGGGACGCCGCCGACCTGCGAGTCGTGACTGGGATGAGCGCTGCCGCTGACGATGCCGGGTTCATCGTGGCTTACGCCGAAGGCAGTCACGGCGACTTCTCCGTGTATCCGTCCGACTGGAACGCGGGCACCTGCTGCGGCGCCGCTTCCCGCGAGCATGTCGACGATCTTGGATTCATTCGACAGATCGTCGAAACGGTTTCGGCCGAGTTCCCGATCGATCAACGGCGCGTCTACGTCGCCGGATTCTCGGACGGCGGCCGGATGGCGTATCACGCGGCGTGCCAATTGGCTCCTATGATCGCCGCGATCGCCGTCGTGTCGGGAAGCCTCGTCGACGACGAGTGCACGCCGACGAGCCCTGTCGCCGTCCTTGCCGTTCACGGCACCAACGACGATGAGGTGCCTTTCAACGAGCCGTCCGAGACGGCGCCTCCTGCCGCCGTTCCCGCCCCGGCGCTGGACCTGCCGGCGTCTGTTCAATTCTGGGTCGCCGCCAACGGATGCGGCGCCAGCACGGCGGCAACCGATCAGCTCAGCACCCACGTACTCGAGGACACCTTCAGCGGCTGCAAGGGCGCGGATGTCGTCGCGTACGTCATCGACGGCGGTGTCCATGGATGGCCGGGACAGCCCGACGCCGACGTCGGTTCGCCCATGGCCGAGCTGAACACCACGGCCGTCATCACGCGTTTTTTCGCCGCCCACCCACGGTCCTGAGCACTAGCTCACGACGCCGAGGCCAGCTCCTGACCAACCAGCGCCTCGGGCGCGAACTCATCGCTCTCGCGCGCGAACAAGACGTATAGGTTCGGCAACAGAAAGACGCCGATGATCAGATCGAGCACGAGGCCGCCGACGATGACGATCGCGAACGGCCGCTGCGAGTCGGAACCGATGTCGTGAGACATCGCCGCCGGTAAGAGCCCGAGGGTGGCCACTACCATCGTCAAAAGGATCGGACGCAACCGCCGCGCGGCCCCTTCCACGGCTGCGGTCGCGATCGGCATGCCCGTGCCGCGCAGCTGGTTGATGTACTCCACCATGATCACGCCGATCTGGACCGATACCCCGAAGAGCGCCAGAAAGCCGATCCCCGACGAGACACTGAAATGCGTCCCGGTCGCGAGCAGCGCGAGGAACCCTCCCAGCGGCGCGAGCGCCACCCCGAGCAGCACCACACCCGTCCACTTGAACGAGCCGAACATCGAATACAGGAGGAGGCAAATGAGCAGCATCGTGACCGGGATGATGATCGCCAGCCGGTGGCTCGCTCGCTGCTGGCTTTCGTATTCGCCTGCCCAGTCGAGATGATAGCCGGCCGGTAGGTTCACCTGGCGGCCGACGCGATCGATGGCTTCGCGCACGGTACTGCCGAGGTCACGACCCCGGACGCTGTAGGCGATCGCGATGTAGCGAGATTGTCCCTCTCGATAGATCATCGACGCGCCGTCCGCGACGGAGATGTCGGCCAGCTGACCCAACCCGACTCGCTCACCATCTGGCGCGAGGATGCGAATGTTCGCGATGTCCTCCGGCGTCCGGCGGAATGGCTCCTGGTATCTCACGACCACGTCGAATCGACGCTCGCCATCCAGAATCTGCGTCACGGCCTTCCCGCCCGCCGCGGTCTCGATCGCGTCCTGCACGTCGCTGACGTTGATGCCATAGCGATCGCCCTTGGAACGATCGACGACGAGATTGACGTTGGGCTGGCCGAGGACGCGGAAGACGCCAAGGTCCTGAACGCCGGGGATCGTCTTCATGACGCCGGCGATCGCGTCGGCGGTGCGCTCGAGCGCCTGGAGGCTATCCCCATAGACCTTCACCGACAGCTCGCCCTTCACGCCGCTCACCGCCTCTTCGACGTTGTCGGAGATCGGCTGCGAGAAGTTCCAGAATGCGCCGGGGATGCGTTGCTCGAGGCGCTCGTGCATGGCCTCGATGAGTGCGTCCTTGTCTCCGTGAAACTGCGGACGCCATTGGCCACGCGGCTTGAGGTCGACGAAATACTCGGTGTTGAAGAACCCGGTCACGTCGGTGCCGTCGTCGGGTCGGCCGGTCTGCGAAGTCACCTGCGTCGCTTCGGGAAAGCCGGCGAGAATCAGCCGCGCTTCGCGCGCCACCCGCGCGCTTTCGGCGGGGCCCGTGCTTCTGGCGAGCGTTCCGCGGGCCCAGATGGCACCCTCGTCGAGGTGCGGAAGGAACTCCGAGCCCACGATCCCGCTCATGCCGATCGCGAGCATCAGCGCGACGAGACCGCCGGCGATGCCGAAGCTGACGCGCCGGTGCGCCAGCGACCACGAGAGCGTCCGCCGATACTCCGTATCCAGCCAGCCGATCACGGGGTTGTCCCACTCCTTCATCCCGCGCTTGAAGATGAAGCTCGCGAGCACCGTCGCGAGGACGAGGGCGAACAGCAGCGCCCCGAGCAGCGCGAACGCCACCGTCCACGCCATCGGCCGGAAGAGGCGGCCCTCGACGCTCTGCAGCGTGAAGATCGGCACGTACGCCGCAATGATGATCGCGACCGCGTAGAACACGGGCCGCTGAACCTCATGCGCCGCGGCCGCGATGAGTTGCCGGAAGTCTTTGTGCTCGCCGCGCTCGCTGACGTGGCGAAGGATATTCTCCACCATGAAGACCGAGCCGTCCACGAGCATGCCAAAATCGAGCGCGCCCAGCGACAGTAGGTTCGCCGGAATGTGCCGCAAGTCGAGCAGAATCGCGGCGAACAACAGGGCGAAGGGCATCGTGGCGGCGATGATCAGGGCGCTGCGCACATTTCCCAACAGGAGAAAGAGGACGAGCACGACGAGGAAGATCCCCACGCCAAGGTTGTGCAACACCGTGTGCGTCGTGTGCTGCACGAGGTCGGATCGGTCGAGGAACGGAACGATCTTCACGCCCGGTGGCAGCAGATGTTCGTTCAACTCGGCCACCTTGGCGTGCAGTGCGGCGAGCATCTGATCCGGTGCCGCGCCCTTGCGGAGTGGCACCCATGCCGAGACGACGTCGTCATGATCGACGATGAGTGAATCACCATATTTCGCGACGCGCGCGAAGCGGCCGAGGCGAATCTTGGGGCCCTGCGTCACCACGGCCACGTCGCGCACCCGTACCGGCGTCCCGCCAGCGACCTTGAGCACCGTCGCGCCGATGTCGGCCGTGTTCCGCATCTGTCCGATCGCGCGAAGGTTGAGCGCTTGGTCACCGCGCTCGAGGAAGCTCCCTCCGGTGTTGACGTTGTTCGCGGCGATTGCCCCTTCGACCTGGGCGATGCTCAATCCGTACGCGACCAGTTGATCCGGATTGACCTGCACCTGGTATTCTCGTGTGCTGCCACCGAACGTCGCCACGTCGGCCACGTCGGGAACCGATTTGAGCTCCTTGACGACGTACCAGTCCTGAAGCGCCTTCAGATCCATGACATCGAACTGCGGGTTCGTGCTCTGGAGCGTGTAGAAATAGAGCTGGCCGGTGGGGCTGAAGTCCGGGCCGAGCTGCGGATTGATACCCGCCGGCAGAGTGACCTGCGTCAGCTTCTCGAGCGTCTGCTGCCGCGCAACGAGGTTGTCCGCTTCATCGTCGAAGATCAGCGTCACGGACGAAAGCCCGGGGATCGACGTCGACCGCAGGTGCTTGAGATGCGCGACGCCATTCATCTGCGTCTCGATCGGAATCGTGATCTGCTGTTCGACTTCCTCCGCGGCGTGCCCCGGCCACTGGGTGATGACGTTGGTATATGTGTTGGCGACGTCGGGATACGCTTCGACGGGGAGATTGTGGAACGAGATCACGCCCCAGACGAGCAGCATGACGCCTAGGCTCAGCACCAACAGGCGCTGTCGCAGCGCGAAGTCCACCAACTTGCGGATCATCGGGTGCTACTGGTCGACGGTCTGTACGAACTGCAGCGCGTTGCGGACGACTTCCTGCCCAGGCGCGAGGCCCTGGAGAATCTCCTGCAGCCCTCGCTCGATCTCGCGGCCACCGCGGACCTGCACGCGACGGAAGGTCGTTGGGCCCACCTTGAGAAAGACCCAGTCGGCGTCATGCAGCTGCACGACAGCGGTCGTCGGAAGGACGAGGCGAGTCTGTGGCGTCGCCGATTCGAGCTCAGCGACCGCGAACATTCCTGGGCGCATCATCCCGCTGGTGTTGTCCATCTCGACGCGAACCTTGGCGGTTCTCGTCGTCGGGTCGAGCACCTGCGAAATGTTGCCGATGTGCCCGGCGAGACGGCGATCGGGATAGGCGTTCAACCGGATCCGGGCGACCTCGCCCACGCGGACGCGCGACAGATCATTCTCGTACACGTCGCAGAGCACCCAGACATGCGACAGATCGGCAATCGTGAACAGATTTGGCGCGTTGTCCGGCGACTTCACCCCCGCTCCGCGCGTCACGTTTTGTTCGACGATCGTGCCGGCGATCGGCGCTCGAAGGTCGATGAACGGCGACGGGTGCGCGGGGTCTCCGCCCAACATCCGCACGTGCTCCTCCGTGGTGCGCAGATCGACCTCAGCCTTCTGCTCGGCCCCTTCGGCGGACTCGAGGTCCTTTTTTGCGATCGAGCCGTGCTCGAGGAGGAGCCGCGCCCGGTCGAGCTGCTTTCGTGCGAGCGCCTCGTCGGAGACTGCCTTGAGATGATCGGATAGTGCCACCGAAAGATCCGGGCTGCTGATCCGTACCAGCAGCTGGCCTCTCGGGATGCGGCACGCTCAAGAGCGAGCTATCCGATACTTCTTCGACCCTCGCCTGCTCCATTTGACCCTGACGAGCCGCGGCGTCGCTGCCGCACGCAGCGGCGAAGGCGACGAGCGACGTCGCCAACAGGACGGCCGCGCGGCGGGCGCCGGTGGTGCCGGAAGGTTTTCCGATGGCGATTCTCATGGCACGAGGTCCCGACCCACGGCGCGATCGATCGCGTACGCGGCAACCCAGTAATCGTGCAGCGCGGTGAAGTAGTCGGTTTGGGTATCGCCGAACGCCTTGATCGCGTTCAGCAGATCGAGCAACGAGGCGCTGCCATGCTCGTACGCAAAGCGCTGCATCTCCAACGTGGCGCGCGCCTTGTCGAGCAGCCCCGCGGCATATCGCGCCGCCAGAGTTCGGGCGGCGCGGAGGTTATCTCTCGCCGCAACCACTTCGCCCTCAACGCTGGCGATGGCGCGCTGATTCGCCACCTCGGCGGAATGGAGCCCGGCGGCAGCCCGCTGCCGCTCGCCGCCGAACCAGTTCAACACCGGAACGGACAGCGAGAGACCCAGCGCATAGTTCGATCCCGAGTGAAAGGGCTCGGGCTGATACACGGCGGATAGTCCGGGCACGGGAACCAGGTTCGAGGTGGCGAGTGACCGCAGCGACCGACTCTGGACCACTCGTTCATAGGCCGCGGCGATATCCGGTCGCTCCGCGAGCGCGACGCCGCGAAGAGAATCGAGCGGCAGGTCGAGCGGTTTGTAATCGAGCGTGCCGCTGACCCGGAACGCCGTATCGGGATGCGAAGCACCGATCTGGATCTGGAGATTGATGCGGGCGGCACGCGCCGCCGCGTCGGCGCGGGCGAGGCTGGCTTCGGCGTGCGCGAACTGCAGCTCGGTCGTGTTCAGGTCCCGCTGCGCCAGGTCGCCCTCGAGGAAGCGAGCGGAATCGCCCAGAAGCAAGCGGCGAACGATCGTATCCTGCTCGGCGGCCACATCTCGGACGCCCTCCGCGAGCAGCAAGTCGAGAAAGCCCTGGCGCGCCGCGAAGATGACTTGACGGGTGACGTCGCGCTCGACGAGGTGAACGGCTGTCGCTCCCTGATTGGCGGCGCGCGTCCGATACAGGCGATTCGGACCGATGTCGATAGGCTGGGTAACGCTGTATTGGAACGGATTGCCAGGGGCGACTGTGAATGCCGGATTCGGCAGTGCGCGCGCGATGCGCTGTTCGCCACGCACGGAGTCGACCTGTAGCCGGGCGATCATCGCGTCCGGATTCGCGCGGATCGCGTACGACACGACGTCGGGCATCGTGGGCCGGCCAGAGAGGGTCTGCGCCCGTAGCGGCCACCCGGCAAACGCACAGCAAGTGAGCATGCCGATCGCGACGGGCCTTGTGAGAACGGCCGGCGCGCACCGTACGTCGCGCTCAAATCGTGGCGATGTCATGGAACGGCGTCAACTCCAGAAACGGGCGAAGAGATGGCGCCATAGCCGGCGCCAAGTGAAGAATCACCAGCCACTTGCTACGGCGGAGTTAAGAACCCGCTAAAGCAACCGAGTCTGAGCTCAGCTGTCGTCGCCCGCTTCGCTGGCGGCAAGTTGCTCGAGGGCGGCGGGATTCCAGTCGACGGCCGGCAATCGAAGCGTGAAGATGCTTCCGCCTCCGTCTCGCGGAGTATGGTCGACCGTCCCGCCCTGAAGCTCCGCCAGCCTTCGCGCAATCGAGAGCCCGAGGCCGGCATGCCCGGCGTCGGGCGCAATCGCCCGCGGACGATAGAACGCCTCGAAGATTCGCTCCCGCTCGGCTTCGGGAATGCCCGCGCCGCGATCGGCCACCATGATCGCCAGCCATCGCCCTTCGCGCGCCGTCGTGATTTCCACCACGCCAGCTTCGGGCGAATAGCGGAGTGCGTTGTCGATCAGGTTGCCGAGAACGCGAAGCGTCTGTACAAAGTCGAACCGGGCGATCAAGGCGGGGTCGTCCAACGCGACAGGGGTGACGATCCGCCGTCCGCGCACGAGCGCCCCCGCCCGGCTCGTCGCGGCGGCGATGACGTCTTCAGCGGTATTGAGGGCCAGATCCAGGGTGACGCCACCGGCGCGAATTCGGGAGAGATCGAGGACGTTGGTGACGAGGACTGCGAGCCGGTCGGCCTGCGCCTCGATCTCGGTTGCCGCCGGCTCACCGCGGGCGGCGGCCTCCTGCGCCAGCAGCTTGATCGTGGTCAGTGGCGTCCGCAAATCGTGCGACACCGTGGCCAGCACCTCGTCCTTGGCGCGGTTCGCTTCGCGAAGCTCACCGGCATGTGCGGCTTCGACGGCCAGGCGGCGAGCTGTTTTGGCTTCTTCACGCGCCTGCGAGAGCAGTTCCGTCGCGACAAAGGCTGAGGCCAGAAACGCGGCGAGCACGACCCAGTCGAGTGCCTTGCCGACGGAAAGCAGACCATACGGTGCCTGGAAGAAGAAATCGATGACCACGAACCCGAGCACGGCCAGCAGATAGCCCAGTCCACGCCCACCCCCGGCGCTGCCGCCGAGCACGACGAGCAGGAGCGTGAGCGCCACGTGGGATTGCTCGATCTCCTCGCGCACCGCGACAAGCACCACCGTCGTGATCACGAGTACGACCAACCAGAAGGCCCAGCGGCCGATCGTCCGTAGACGGTCGGGATCAGGCCGGTTCATACGCGAGCCGATACCCGACCCCGGGCTCGGTGATGATGACTCGCGGCTCGCCCGGATTGCGTTCGATCTTGCGGCGGAGGTGAGTGACGTAGACGCGTAAATAATGCGCCGGGCTCCCGAACTCGCGACTCCAGACGGTATCGAAGATTTCTTGGTGGGTCACGGTACGCCCGGCGTGGATCGCCAGCATCCGCAGGATCGCCCACTCCGTCCGCGTCAGTCGAATTGGCGTCGTTCCGCGCCGCACCACTCGGCGCGGCAAGTCGACTGTGAGGCCGTCCACCTCGAGAACCGACGGGGCGTCATGCTGGGGCGTGCGCGCTCGCCGAAGCTGTGCCTCGACCCTCGCGGCGAATTCGTGCAACCCGAATGGCTTGCAGACGTAATCGTCGGCGCCGGCGCGCAGGAGCGCGACCTTCTCCGATTCAGCGTGCCTGGCTGACAGCACGACGATTGGCGCGGAGGACCACCGGCGCAGCTCGCGGCAGACCTCGAGGCCAGGACGGTCCGGCAGTCCGAGGTCGAGCACGAACAGGTCGGGATCCTCGGCGGCGGCCAGTTCGATGCCTTCGGCAGCCGTCCCCGCCTCCAGTACCCGAGCCCCGTGCTCAGAGAGGGCGGTCGAGACCGCGCGGCGGATCTGCGCCTCATCGTCGATGATCAGGATCGTGTTCCGATCGCTCATTGGAGCGATGGGGACGGGCCGGGAGACGTGACATCCCAGGGCCAGTGAATCTTGTTCGAGTACTTCGGGCCAAAGACGGCGCGGAGTGCCTCACGAGGCTCGTCAGAACGAATGATGGCGTCGAGGCGGTCAGACAGAAGACGCATGTCCGTAAACTCGCGATATCGGCCGTAGCCGTGAAAGAATCCCCATGGGCCACCGTGCGCCAATTTGCCCATCCAGATGTCAGGGAGCATCAGGAATTCGCCTAGGTAGAAGACGTTGAGGGTCTTGGAACGCGGCAGGTCGCCTTCGGCCACTCGGTGCGGTAACGAGCCGTGCTTGCCCCACTGGACGTCGATCGCCGGATTGCCGGCCGCACGCCAATCGGCGTGGAGAATCGTGCCGTGCCAATAGGTCCATAAATCCGTTGCCGTCCCGGTCAGGGAATCGTAGCCGACCCAGACCACTTCTTCGTCGCTCGGCTGTGCCCACGGTACCCACTGCAGATTGACGTCGTGCTCCCAAAGGAGGTGGTACGCGATAATCGGCCGCCTCGGGTGCACCACCGCCGCGACACGAATCAGCGGAAAGGGCTCGTCGCGCTGAACAAAGAGGGTCGGCGCCAGCTGCATAGCGAGCTTTGCGCCGGGTTCTGTGACCGGTAGCAGACCCGGCGGGTTGAGCGGTGGTGCGGGAAGGCGAGCCGGTGGAATGCATGCCGTCAGGAGCGACACTACCGTACCGATCGCGGCGCTCGAAACCAATCGAATGGGCGGTCGCTTCACGCTGGATCGGTTCCATCGGACTGAGCGCTCAATATTTTGGTCAGCGGTGCGATTGATGAGGAAAAGTGATACCAGCGTCGTCAGCCGCCGCACTGAGAATGTGCTAAAGTCGTCGTCCTTCATCGAGATGAGATGACTCCGTTTCATGCGTTTTTTCTCGCCGCCCTCTGCGGCGCATCCGGCGCGAACCCCGCGTCGGCGCAGAGCGATACATCGACCAGAAGCCCCGCGCCGACCGCTGCTCACGATTCCGCCGCGGCGCGGAAGGACTCCACCCACCGGCGCCGCGGTGAGCGTTTCTATCATGCAAAGCCGTACGGCAGCGAAGCACAGTTCGGACCGCTCAACGAGTTACTGAACGAAGGCTTCGACATGCTGCGCGACGAGAACTACGACCGGATCCTGCCGCTGACGTGGAGCGACAACGGTACGGGGGGTCAGGGATGGGAGACGAAGTACTCGCTGCATCTCATCGGAAGTGGAATGGTGTCGGCCCGGCTGGTCGAATGGGGCCAGCAACACGGCATTGCCCATCCCGTCCTCCTGTCAGCGGTCGTCATGGCGGCAAGCCATTACATGAACGAGATCCTGGAGAACGGCTCGTCACGGCTCCTCAACGAAGACGCAACGACGGATTTCCTCATCTTCAATCCTGGCGGCTTCCTGTTGTTTCAGAACGAACGAGTGCAGCGGCTGTTCAGCGATCACGTGGAGTTCACCAACTGGCCGCGGCAGCCGGCATGGATATTCCAGAGTCAGACGCTTGAAAACACCGGCCAGGAGTTCGTCCTGCGCGGCGGTCTGCCAAAGACGAAGAGCTTGCGTTGGCTGTGTATGTTTGGGCTTTCAACCCTCTTCGGCGCTTCATACGGCGGGGAAGACGGCTATTCGCTGTCGCTGGCAGCCGGCAAGGACGCGATCGCCACCCCGGTCGTCGACCAGCGCACCGGGGCGCGGACCGCGACCCTCCGACCCAAGGAGAGCATCTTCATCGACCGGGAGGGTTCGCTGCTGGCGTCGGTCGATGTCGGCGGAACGCCCCACGAGGTGCTCGCGAGCGCCAACGTATATCCGGGAGCGATCGCCCGA